>Ga0209991_10001655_pt1 | contig 10147 bp, 7 predicted proteins | sample ChitaG_FD_183167 | JGI IMG/M metagenome (GOLD analysis project Ga0209991, IMG submission 183167) | Deep subsurface microbial communities from South Pacific Ocean to uncover new lineages of life (NeLLi) - Chile_00310 metaG (SPAdes)... | ecosystem: Environmental > Aquatic > Marine > Oceanic >... | reverse complement strand
AGCATTTCAGAAATGGGGAGCAGTTCTTAAAGCAAGGTGGTTTGCAGGCGTTTATAAAGCAAAATGGACTTGTTGAAATTGAACGACATAATATTGAAATAGGGAACAGCAGTATTGTGGTAGCAAAGTTTGCTTGATCATTATGAAAATGGGGTCCGGCTTTTCCAGTTGACTCTTTACCCATTACTTGATATTCTTTTGTCGCCCTAAACAGAAGGGATGATAATGGGTATTAGATGTCCTAAATGCGATTTTCACAATACTTCAGACTCCAAGTATTGTAAAGAATGTGGAACACAGCTTCCTCCCTTAGAGGAAATTTCTCCCTCTCTAACCAAGACTCTCGAAACACCTGTTGAAGAATTAACCAGAGGTACTACATTTGCTGGGAGATACGAGATCATTGAGGAACTTGGAAAGGGTGGAATGGGGAAGGTCTATCGGGTTGAAGATAAAAAGATTAAGGAAGAGGTTGCATTAAAGCTTATTAAACCTGAGATTTCCGCTGATAAGAAGACAATTGAACGGTTCAGTAACGAGTTGAAGATAGCACGCAAGATTACTCACAAGAACGTCTGCCGTATGTATCATCTAGGTGAAGCTGAGGGGGCTTACTTTATCACTATGGAGTATGTGCCTGGTGGAGATCTTAAGACCTTCATTCGTCGAGCAGCTCCGTTAAGCACAGCCAGAACAATCGCCATAGCCAAACAAATATGCAATGGCTTAGCTGAAGCTCATAGTATAGGAGTGGTTCATCGTGACTTAAAGCCCAACAACATTATGATAGACGATGATGGCAATGCACTGATCATGGATTTTGGGATAGCTCGCTCCATTAAAGCAAAGGGAATAACAGGTGCTGGAGTGATGATTGGAACACCTGAGTACATGTCCCCTGAACAGGTGGAAGGTAAAGAAACAGACCAGCGTTCGGATATTTATTCGTTGGGAGTAATCCTATATGAGATGGTGACTGGAAGGGTTCCTTTTGAAGGAGATACTGCATTAACCATAGCAGTGAAGCATAAAACTGAAGAACCTAAAAGTCCTAGGGAGTACAATACACAATTATCTGAGGATCTCAGTAGAGTGATACTGAGATGCATGGAGAAGAATAAAGAGAAAAGGTATCAGAGTGCAGGGGAAGTCCGTTCTGAACTGACGAGGATAGAAAAAGGAATTCCCACCACAGAGAAGGTAATTCCTAAGCGAAAGCCTATCACATCAAGAGAGATAACTGTAACGTTTGGTCTAAAGAAGCTTTTCATCCCTGCTTTAGTTGTTGTAGCACTTGTAATTGCAGCGGTGGTTATCTGGCAGCTTCTTCCCAAAAAGGAAGCCCCATCCCTTTCCGCTGGCAAGCCCTCTCTGGCTGTCATGTATTTTGAGAACCGAACCGATGTGCGGGATCTGGATAAAATTTTGGTGGATATGCTGACCACAAACCTGAGCCGGATTGAGGGAATCGAAGTGGTGAGCAGCCAGCGCCTCTTCGACATCCTCAGACAGCTCGGCAAACAGGACATTGAATCCATCGATAAAAGCGTTGCAACACAAGTCGCCACCCAGGCCGGGGTGAAAACCATGCTCACGGGAAGTATTATCAAGGTTGGCGAGAAAGTCCGCATCACTTCCCATCTCGCCAACGTCCAAACAGGAGCTATTATCGGCTCAGAGCAGGTGGAGGGCGACAAGATCGATGAAGATGTCTTTGTTATGGTGGATGATTTAACAGAAAAAATAAGCATGCACTTGGGCCTTGTTTCAGAGGGAATAGCTCAAGAGCTCAAAATCGCAGATGTGACCACCGATTCCCTTGAAGCCTACAAGCACTACCAAAAGGGTCTTGATAGTCTCATGCGGTTCAGGCTTACGGCCGCAGCAAAGGAGTTTCATGAAGCGATAGATATAGATCCCTTTTTTGTTATGGCCTATGTATGGCTGGCTTCTGCAGAGACAAACTTTGGCAATAGAATAATAAATCCCCTCTTCGACCTTTCTCCTGTAAGAGAAAGAATGGAGATCGCCAAAAAATATTCGCACAAGGCCACTGAAAAAGAACAGATGATGATCGATGTCCAAACCGCGTTTTTTAGCCGGGAATATGAATTAGGCTCCTCTCTAGTGAAAAAGCTGGTCGAAAAGTATCCCAATTACAAATACGGGTATTATTATCTTATCCAGGTTTATTATCTACAATCTGATTTTGAAAATTTAAAGAATGTATGCGACCGAATCCTCGAAATTGATCCCACAGAAGGCAATGCCTACAACATGCTGGCCTATGCCAATGCCTTTCTCAACAATCCTCCAGGAGTCATTTCTGCTCTTAAAAAGTATAAAGCTGTCCAGCCGGATGAATGGAATCCCTATGATTCGGCATGGGAAACCCTAATGACTGTAGGTTACTACGATGAGGCTGTCGCTTATTTAGAGGAGGGTTTAAGAAGGAATCCCACCTGGAATTGGTTCCATCGCGATGCCGGGAGCACATTCCTTCTCAAAGGAGAAGTAGATAAAGCCAGAGCGAAATATCATATTTATGCAGAATCTTCCCCTGCGGCAAAGGTCCTTGCGACTCGATATACGGGCTATTCGTTTCTCTTTGAGGGCAGATACAGGCAAGCTGAAAACGAGTTCAGAAAGGCCGTTGAAATGGCTCAGAGTGAAGGTAATGTAGAAAAAGAAATGCATGCATGCCTGGATTTGGGAAGGATCTTAGCCATTCAAGGAAGATACACCGAGGTTTTTGAGGAATATAACGTGGCTACAAAACTCTCCTGGAAAATCTACAGTAAAAACTTCAATCCCATTCCTCTTTTAGCAGATTACTTGATAGGGATAGCCCTTGTGCAAGAAGGAGATTATAAGGCTGCTCAATCCCGGGCCAAAGATATCAAGACAAAGATTCAAGAATTAAATAATGATATCCTCTATCTGGATTTTTATTATTTACTGATGGGAGAACTGTATTTTACACAGAGGAAAGGTGAACTGCTCCAAAACACCATAGAAAAAGTATCGGCTGTGTCTAAATTATATTCTGCGCATTATCGGAGATTAGCCGTGGCTGGGTACGAACTACAGGGGAATCTGGAAAAAGCCATCGAAGAATATCAGAGCTTCTATAATGGTGTAATGCTTGCTTCTTATTCCCTGCCTGAGCATTTTTATCACTTCAGGGAATCTTCCTTAGTTAACTACAATATTGCTAAAATCTATGAAAAGATGAGGGATACGGAAAAAGCCCAAGAGCATTATGAGAAATTCCTCGAACTCTGGAAGGACGCTGACCCTGGTATACCTGAGGTAGAGGATGCCAGGAAGAGGGTGGCTGGATTGAATTAATTCAGGACATGATATCTATCTTTTTTCGACGGTCTCTTCTACAGGCTCAATATTCGACCTGTCTTTTCTAATAAAAACTGGATGATATAAAAAATAGGAAATGGGTATCATGTTCCCATTTCATTAACAACAGATAATATTTCAATTGACAAAACAATTCAAACGTTGTATATTTATATACATATAATTGTATGTATAAATACATTTTATTGTATTGAAAATGGATATCCAAGTCGATAAAACAACATTATTGAAAAATCTGTCCGCTTGGGACAGGTTTCTGAAACGCAAAGTCCGCATAATTGCCTGTGGAGGAACGGCAATGACGCTCATTAATATTAAAGCGTCTACAAAAGACATCGATTTATTGATTCCTGAACCAAAAGAATATAAGTATCTAGTGAATACGATTATTGATCTTGGCTACGAAAGAAAAGCTGGAACAGGATGGCAAAAAGATCGAGGCTATATCTTTGATCTCTACGTCGGTAAAACTATTTTCACCACTGAACTCTTGGAATCACCATTAAAGGCCGGGAATTACATTCCTTTTAAAAACTTTTCATCCATACATTTGGGTGTCCTGAACTACTATGATTTAATCATCACTAAGTTATTCCGATATTCGCCGATCGATATTGATGACTGTCTATCTCTGATAGGAGAAAAAGCCGGTGAGATCGACATCGAAAAACTGAAGTCTAGATTCTACGAAACTTCCTCTTATGATATCTCCGATGAAAAGAACCGAAAGAATTTTGATTATTTTTATAAAAAAGTAACGAAGGAAAAGATCTAAAATGGATAAAAATAGGTTACTAAAAAAAGTAAAAGAGCTGGGATATCCAATGTTTGAAATCGAGGAACCGATTGATGTGAATTCGACTTTGGCCGAAGTGGTTAAAAGTGGAGATCGCCGTCTATGGGAAGGCTTCCCAGTTATGCTTGCCAATACTCTAGAAAAGGATCTCTTTAACTACACTATAGTCTTAAAACATCTGAATACAAATAAAGAGAACAATCTCCTCCGAAAACTAGTGATGATGTCTCTAGCCTTATACACATTCCTAGAACTAGAATTTTCTTTCGCAGACAGACTATATAAATCTACTTATTTTGATGATATGCTCTTCCGCGATTTTTTAAACCATTTTAAAAACAAAAGAGACTTGTCAAATTTCAATGATGGAATGTCGGCAGAGCGAGTTACAAACACGTTCAAAAACTATTATCAGCGTGCTGAATTCGATTTAAAAGAAGTCATTGATATGCAAGATGAATTTGAATTTGAATATGCCATGTCTCAGATATTTTCAAAAAAACAAAAGGAACTATTTCTTAAAAAGCTCAAACGGGAAGAATTAACAAAGACGGAAAGAGAATACTACTCCCGAGTTGTTAAAAAGAAAGTGTTAGCTCTAGGCAATACGGATCTTCATAAACTTGCGGTGAGATTGATAAAGGAATAAAAGGCAGCTTGTGACCATTCCAGGATAAAAAATACGAAAATATATCAAAACATGTCCCCATTTTATTGAGACATCTGCATTCCCATTCAATTGACATCTCATCCTCTGCTGTGTTGCCTTTTGAAGATTTAAGTCCGCAAAAGGATCAAGGCTATTTTTGTGATGGACTTGCAGATGAACTCATAAATAGGCTGACTAAAATAGAGAGCTTAAAAGTCCCTGCCCGAACCTCTGCCTTCTCTTTTAAGGGAAAAGAGTTAGGTATCCAAGAGATCGGGAAACAATTAAATGTTGAAATGGTGTTAGAGGGAAGCTTACGGAAAGCAGGGAATAAGCTTCGTATCACAGTGCAACTTGTTAAGGTATCCGATGGCTATCCTCTTTGGTCTGAGAAATATGAACGTGATGAGGCAGATATCTTTGTCTTACAGGATGAAATTTCTATAGCGATTGTAGATAATCTGAAGGTAAAACTGTTAGGAGAAGAGAAGGCGAAAATCGTAAAGCATTATACTGAGAATCTTGAAGCGTATAACTTGTATTTGCAAGGCCGATACTTTTGGGACAAGAGGACGGAGATAGGATTAAAGAAAGGACTTGATTGTTTTCAGCAAGCAATCGAAAAAGATCCTGGTTATGCCTTAGCATATGTCGGTTTAGCCGATTCATACCTAGTGCTTGCAGGCTATGAAGTTCTCTCCCCTAAGGATGCTTTTCCAAAAGCAAAGGCAGCAGCGATGAAGGCTCTTGAAATTGATGATATGTTAGCCGATGCTTATGTCGCGCTAGCAGGAATTAAGTGGGAGAACGATTTAGATCCCATCGCTGCAGAAAAAGGAGTCAAACAAGCAATCGAGATTAACCCTAAATTAGCAGAAGCACATAAAGTATATGCAGAAATTTTGTCAGCACTGGGTCGACATGAAGAGGCAATAAAAGAGATCAAACTTGCGCAAGAATTAGATCCTCTCTCACTAATCTATAGCACACTTGCGGGAGATATTTACTATCATTCACATAAGTATGGCCAGGCAATAGAGCAGTGCAAAGAAGTTCTTGAAAGGGAACCAAATTTCGTACCCGCACATGTTTATCTTGGAAAGTCATATATCCAAAAAGGCATGTATGAGGATGCTATATCCGAATTTCAAAAATCAGTTATGCTTTCCTCAAGAAGTCCTTTGTACATCGCTGGGCTTGCTCATGCGTACGCAGTGGCAGGTAAAAAGGAAGAAGCACTTAAAATCATTGAAGAATTGAAGGAGCTGTCAAAGAAAAAATATATCCCATCTTATTCTATGGCACTGATCTACGTTGGCCTTAACGAAAAGGAGCAGGCAATCTCCTGGTTAGAAAAAGCCGTTGAAGAGCGTTATTTTCGGGTACTTAGTATTAAAGTGGATCCAAGATTTGATAGCCTGCATTCTGATTCGAGATTCAAAGCTCTCTTGAAGAAGTTGAGCTTAGAAAATTAATTCGGGACATGATATCTATTTCCCTTTTTTCGACTATCTCTTCTACAGGCTCAATATTCGCCCTGTCTTTTCTAAAAAAAACTGGATGATATAAAAAATAGGAAATGGGTGTCATGTCCCCATTTTATTCAGCCTCGTGCTGGAAAACCTGAGGCTATGGCGGTCTTTTGTTACAGTAATCGACATGAATTATTTGACTTTTTCTAAAAGGCTATTATAATAGCCATATAGGAGAAAGTATCATGAAAGTGGCAAATACGGTTGATTTGAAAAATAAAACAAATAAACTTCTGGCCGAGGTGATGAAAGGGAATCCTCTGATCATCACTTACAGAGGAAAACCTGCCGCTTCTATCCTCCCACTCAAGGAAGACGATTTGGAAGATTTTATCATCGAGCACAGCCCTTCTATCCGAAAAAAAATCAAAAAGGCCGAAAATGATATCCGGAAAGGAAGAGTCATAGCTCTGGATGATTATCTGTCCCGTTCAGAAGAATAGTATTGAAAAAATTCGACATCCAACTCACCTATTCGGCCGCAGAGGATCTGGATTGTATACCTGAAGACAGACGCACAAAAATTGTTGCTTTAATAAAAAAATTTTCTTTCGATCCTTTCACTCCAGGCGCCCAAATCAAAAAACTTAAGGGATTTAGGCCACCTCTTTACAGGATTCGTTCAGGAGATTATAGAATCCTCTACAGGGCACAGGAGAAAACCATTACTATTATGCGTGTGATCGATAGGAAAGATCTCGATAGAGTCATCAAAGGGCTAAAGCTGTCGAAGTCTTAGGCCTTCCCCTCTCCAAGATGGATTTAGGCAGAAGCACCAAAAATAAAGTAATAGCCGGTCTTATTAGTAACTTACAAATTAAGCCCCTGCTTTCCCACTTAAATGGCCCATTTTGGCAGGAAAATTCGACCTGTAAGAGCTTATGCCAGACAATTCATGAGAAATGATAAAGTTTACCATGATCTCTAATGTCCTATTCTTGGCAAAATGAAAATGGGTCCGGCTTTTCCAAGTGACTCTTTACCCATTACTTGATATTCTTTTGTCGCCCTAAACAGAAGGGATGATAATGGGTATTAGATGTCCTAAATGCGATTTTCACAATACTTCAGACTCTAAGTATTGTAAAGAATGTGGAACACAGCTTCCTCCCTCAGAGGAAGTTTCTCCCTCTCTAACCAAGACCCTTGAAACACCTGTTGAAGAATTAACCAGAGGAACTATTTTTGCAGATAGATACGAGATCATTGAAGAGCTAGGAAAGGGGGGAATGGGGAAGGTCTATAAGATCCATGACACAGAGATAAAAGAAAAAGTAGCATTAAAGCTCCTCAAGCCAGAGATTGCTTCTGACGAGAGGACCATTGAGAGATTCAGAAATGAGATAAGATTAGCTCGAAAAATTGCCCACAAGAATGTTGGCCGAATGTTCGATCTCGGATAAGAAAAAGGAACTTATTACATCACAATGGAGTATGTTGAAGGGCAAGATTTAAGGGGATTAATAAGGCAGTCAAGAAAACTAACTGTGGGAACCGCTATTTCCATAGCCAAACAAGTATGTGAAGGGCTAACGAGAAGCACATAGACTGGGTGTTATTCACCGTGACCTCAAGCCCAGCAACATCATGATCGATAAAGAAGGTGATGCTCGTATCATGGATTTTGGGATAGCCCGTCCGCTCAAAGCGAAAGGTATTACAGGCGCTGGAGTGATGATCGGCACACCTGAGTACATGTCACCAGAACAAGTGGATGGAAAAGAGGCTGACCAGCGGGCAGATATCTATTCCCTTGGAGTAATCCTATATGAGATGGTGACAGGTCGAGTACCCTTTGAAGGAGATACTCCTTTCACGATTGGAGTGAAGCATAAAAGCGAGATACCAGAAGACCCCAAAAAACTCAATACTCAGATTCCTGAAGACCTCAGCCGGATGATTCTACGATGCCTGGAGAAGAATAAGGAGAAAAGATACCAGAGTGCAGGTGAGTTGCGTTCTGAATTGGAGAATATCGAAAAAGGAATTCCCACAACAGACAGAGTAATACCCAAAAGAAAACGCACTACATCTAAAGAGATTACTGTAACATTTGGTTTGAAGAAGCTCTTTATTCCTGTTCTGGTTGTTACAGCTCTTGTAATAGTGGCTGTGATTGCCTGGCAATTTCTTCTCAAAAAGGAACCCCTTTCTGTCCTGCCTAGCAAGCCTTCTGTTGCTGTGTTGCCTTTTGAAGATTTAAGTCCGCAAAAGGATCAAGGCTATTTTTGTGATGGACTTGCAGATGAACTCATAAATAGGCTGACTAAAATAGAGAGCTTAAAAGTTCCTGCCCGAACCTCTGCCTTCTCTTTTAAGGGAAAAGAGTTAGGTATCAAAGAGATCGGGAAACAATTAAATGTTGAAATGGTGTTAGAGGGAAGCTTACGGAAAGCAGGGAATAAGCTACGTATCACAGTGCAACTTGTTAAGGTATCCGATGGCTATCCTCTTTGGTCTGAGAAATATGAACGTGATGAGGCAGACATCTTTGCCTTACAGGATGAGATTTCTTTAGCGATTGTAGATAATCTGAAGGTAAAACTGCTAGGAGAAGAGAAGGCGAAAATCGTAAAGCATTATACTGAGAATCTTGAAGCGTATAACTTGTATTTGCAAGGCCGATACTTTTGGAACAAGAGAACAGAAGAGAATATAAAGAAGGCTATCAAATACTTCGAACAGGCAATTGAAATAGATCCTATTTATGCTCTGGCCTATATTGGGCTGGCGGACTCATATATTATCCTTCCCGATTACAGCTCTTTTCCGCCAAAAGAGGCTTTCCCGAAAGCGGAAATAGCAGTGAATAAGGCATTGGAGATAGACAACTCCCTCGCTGAAGCTTACGCTTCTTTGGGAGCTATTAAAAGAGATTTTCATTGGGATTGGACGGGTGCAGAGAAGGATTTCAGGCAAGCTATTGAACTCAATCCCAGCCATGCGACTGCTCACCACTGGTACGCGCTTACTTTGGTGAGTGTGGCTCGATTTGACGAAGCCACCAAAGAGATAAAACGTGCTCATGAATTGGATCCTCTTTCTCTTGTCATAAACAGAAATATTGGAACGGTGTTTTACTATGCTCGCCAATATAACCAAGCGATAGAACAATTCCGAAAAACTATCGAGATGGACCCGAATTTTAGCTATGCCCACGGTTATCTTGGGTGTGCATACCTCAAAAAGTCGATGTATAAAGAAGCTTTAACAGAGATACAAAAAGAAAAAGAAATTTCAAGAACTTGGAATTCACGTGTGGAGGCCTGGCTCGCAATCGCATTTGTGAAAATGGGCAAGGAAAGCGAGTCGCAAAAAGTTTTGGACGAATTGATAAAAAGATCGGTGCAAACTTATGTCTCTCCATACTATATAGCACTTGTTCATTTTGCCCTTGGAGAGAACAATCAGGGATTTAAGTGGTTGGACAAGGCAAGTGAGGAACGAGATAATTGGATGCGTTATCTCAAAGTAGATCCATTACTCGACAATGTACGCGGAGAATCAAGATTCAAAACACTACTGAAGAAAATGAATTTTGATTAATAATCATCAAAACTACGAGAAAGCCTGGAAAGCCAATAAAATTAATTCGGGACATGATATCTATTTCCCATTTTCCTTTGTCTTTTCTAATAAAAACTGGATGATATAAAAAATAGGAAATGGGTATCCTGTCCCACTGCTGTCCCAACGTTGAAATATAATTTGCCTGTAATTTAATTAATATCAATATGTTAAAGTACAAAATGACTGTTATCGACTTGAATTAAATTTTATACTATGGTCATCCTA
>Ga0209991_10001654_pt1 | contig 10150 bp, 9 predicted proteins | sample ChitaG_FD_183167 | JGI IMG/M metagenome (GOLD analysis project Ga0209991, IMG submission 183167) | Deep subsurface microbial communities from South Pacific Ocean to uncover new lineages of life (NeLLi) - Chile_00310 metaG (SPAdes)... | ecosystem: Environmental > Aquatic > Marine > Oceanic >... | reverse complement strand
CATAGCGACATTTGATAAGCCCCTAGATTACATAAAGGAACAGGAAAATATCGCGGGCAGCATGACACTGGAACGGCACAAGGAGCTGGCTCAAAAATATATCGAACCCGACAAGATGGTTTACCTGATCGTCGGAGATGCCGCTACTCAGATGAAATCCCTTGAGGAACTGGGTTTCGGCAAACCCATCCTCATCGAGCACAAATAATACGCTTAGAATTTGAGCCTGGCTATATTAATCCCGCGAGGAAGCAGTCCGCTGATACAAGATGAACCCTATTTTTGTAACGATTCACACCAGATTCTTTAACGACTTGATAAACATAGGGAATTTTTAACCGTTCTCTAAAGTAATAATGGCATTTTAACTTCTCTTTTATGAGAAATCGAATAATTTTGCGTATAAGCAAAAATATTCGCTATTTTATTTGCTTACAGGCAAATATTTTATTATGTAGGACGAATCACACTGGGCTATTGCGGAAAAAACGTTACCCCATCTCTGCTGCAATTGTCCATATAAAAGGACAGTATAATAAGCTAAAATAGATATGTCAGTCAGGATTCAATTGGCACAAAGATTGCTGTATAAAGGATGATTGGTAAAATATATAGGGGAGTCCATTGTGAGAAAATATACAATTATATTCGCAGTCCTGATATTGGGCATAACTATCCTCGCCCAAGAAATCCAACATGAAGCCGTAGCTATTAATATTGAAGTTCCGGTCAGAGTCTATAAAGGGAACGATTTTGTTGACAATTTGACCATCACGGATTTTGAAGTCTTTGAAGAGGGCATTCTTCAGAAAATAGAAGCCGTATATTTGATAAAAAAGACAACCATTAAAAGGGAGGATATACCCGAACCAGAACAGATCAGAAGCAAACCTGAAGTATCGAGACATTTTTTGTTCCAGTTTGAAATCACCGACTACCTCCCCCAAATAAAAGAGGCTTTGGATGAGTTTTTCTTAAATGTTATCGTACCCGGAGATTCTCTCCTCGTCGTAACACCCCTCAAAACATATAACCTTAAAGACGACGCTTTTACCAAACTCCCCAAAGATAAAATGGCTGAGCTGCTGAACAAAAAAGTAAGGGAAGACGTGATAAAGGGAAACGCCGAATATAAATCTTTAATTAGAGAACTATCGAGTCCGCTGACAAGCACGCGAGAATTGCGAATGATGATTTTGAGGCGATTAAGAGACTATAAACAATTTGATGAAAAGGGGCTTCTCCAAGCGGCTGAATATTTGAAAGGCCTAGCAGGTCAAAAACATGTTTTTCTCTTCTATCAAAAGGAGGGGATTCCCATTTCAAGAGGCATGTCAAGTTCTGATAGATTTGAGTTGATGAAAAGCGTAAATTTTGATGAAGGTAAGATTAGAGAAGCTTTTTCGGATTCATCCATATCTGTCCATTTCCTCTATATCACAAAAGAGAACACTTCGGCTTATAATCTATCGAATCTAAGATCTATGAGGGGCATGGAAATACTCGACCAGTCGGCGCCCATTTTTGGTGCCTTTAGAAAGATGGCTCAAGTGACGGGAGGAATTACGGAAAGCTCGCAAAATATCTCCTGGTCTTTTAATCAAGCTGTAAAGGCCTCTGAAAACTACTATCTCCTCTATTATAAGCCGCAAAATTATATGGCTGAAAATTTAAAAAGATAAAGGTCAGCGTTAAAGATCAGAACTATCGAGTCCTCCACCGCTCGGGGTATATAGCGGATTGAAAAAAGGGTGAAAAAATATATTTTTTTCCTGATCGTTCTGGGATTTATTGTCCTATCTGAGCTTATTTTTCAAGCTGGATTAAGAATTAGATTTTGACTAAACGTTCTGGAGTTGATTGACGTATTTAGGGAAAACGGAACATGTGAAGGAGGGAAAATGAAAAAAACCGTATTGTGTTTTTCGACTTTACTATTCTTAATTTTCTTTATGAATCCTCTTTTTTCTTCTGAATTCAAAGTAGAGGATATTAAAGCGGAGGTTGAAAAACATTTTAAACAACCCGAAGGAGCTTTTAAATTTACTGCCGAGATAGAATCCAATTCTTCTCTTGCGACGCTGGGCAATAACTTTTTCAAAGAGAACAAACTTTACATTGATTATATTTCTAAACAAAGCAAAGAGTACATGGATAAAATTCTTTATTTGTTTGAGCTGTATCTACTCTCAAAAGGGAATGAAATTTCTGGATTTGTAGGAAAACCGAGAGAAGAAATATCGATTCATGACCTGAAAGCCACAGGTGTAAGATTTTTCTTTCCTGTCAAAGTCACCGAAGAAGGAAAAATAGGAACGCGAATTTGTGTTTCAGGAGAAGGATTTAAAGATTATGAAAAAAGGAATATTTATCTTGAAGCTTTTTCATTCCATACAATATTTAATGAGATACTGAGAGAAAAGGATAGCTATATTTTGCCTCGAGTCCGTGAGAACAATAAGCTGGCAAACCAACTCAAACTTTCAAATAATAAAGAGGATCTTTTAAAAAGAGCACAGGGATTTATGTGGGCGTTATTCTATGCAGATGACAAGTTTGAGAAAATCCTTATGGATTCTTATAATGACAAAAAAGAATATTTACCTTTTAAAATCACACTTTAACCGGACACAAATTTTAATACCTGTGATCCTGCTTATTTTCTCAAGCTGCGGCAGGAGGGAAACAACTACTCCAGTCAAGAAAGAGGTCATTGATGGAATTGTTCATTTGATGAATCCTGAGCGGCCTTTGAAGGGACATATCACATTTGAAATTGAAAGAATAAGGGAACTCAATCCATATGATACTGAGGAATTTGGCCTTGGTTGGATCGACTTCAAGAGGGATTCTGACGGTGAGGTGATGCTCTATTATTCCTCTGGTTCGGAGGTCCATCGTTTCGGCCCTGATGACACGTACTTAGGAAATTTAACAAGGCAGGGGCAGGGGCCCGGTGAATTTTCGAATTTCCGAGGTCTCAATCCATTCTACGTCAACAACCAGATATATGTCACTGGAGGCCTGAAACTTTCCCGCTTTGAGAAAAACGGGAATCTTATCAATGAGAGAAAAACCGGACTGCGCCCACAGATATTTGTGGATGAAAACCGGTTTTTTGTCCAAGAAAGTGAAAGATTTGATGGCGGCTGGAATAAGAAAATTTTATTGGTGAATATGACCTCAGAAACCATTGGAAATTTTCAAGAGACCATTTTTTTCCAAAAAGAAAACGTAGGCTGGATTGAGAACAAAAGAGGTGATAGATACACAAATCCGTGGGGGGTTCCTGATATTCTTTACACATTTGACAGCTTTAACCAGAGGATGTTTATCTGCCTCAACTCCGAATATAAAATTTACGCAAAAAACCTGAGTGGGGAAACAGAATATATCGTTGAAAGACCCTACAACAAGGTCAGCATAACCGAGGGAGACAAAAAGGAGATCCTGACCTCTTTTTTCCAAAGTGAACCGGAGAAATGGGAGGTTGATTCTTTTCCCGACACTTTGGTGGCCATTAAAAATATAAGGAGTCTTCCCAACGGCTATCTGGCCGTCTATAGAGTTGTTGATATCGATAAGTATGAGATAGATATCTTCAATCCGGACGGTTTTTATGTCTATTCTGTTTCTCCTCTTGAAGATATCGCCCTGGACGTTGTGAAATTCTATGGCTTTGGATTTGCGAGAATTAAAACCAAGGAAGATGGTTTTATGGTCTATGAGGAATATGCAATTCAAAATCTCTCCGAAATTTTCAGTCAAAAATGATGTCCCTTTAATTACTCGGACCCGAGTTCTCAAAAACATGGAAAACCAATGTTGTTTGGTTCATGAAAAATTAGAGAAGGGATTTATAATTACGGGCGCCGTGTAAAATCCTATGGACGAGAATTGTTCTTTCATCAATTGTATAAAAGATAATATGGTTTTGAACAATTATGTATCTAAAACCAAGGTTTCTTATTTCATCATCTCTTGGTATTCTTCCGAGATGAGGATTTTCGGAAAGCAATCCTAAATTCTTTTCAATTTTGGCTGCAATTGCTTCTGCGGCAGAGGGATTATCGGCCGCAACAAAGGATACAATTTCTGTAAAATCTTCTTCTGCTATTTTGAGAAGTCGAATTTGGAAATTACTTACCGGCATTAATTGTAGCCCTAATATTTGTCATAACCTGTTTTAATGTTCTACCTTTATCCCCTTCAGCTTTTTGGTTTTGCGCAATAGATAATTTACCGAGTAAATCAATTTTCAATTGCAGCTTTGAATAATGAGACATAGACATAACTACTAAATCACCTTCTCCATTTTTTGTAATGAAAATCGGCTCATCAGAATTGTTGGCTAGTTCGGAAATTTCATTTGATTTGTTTCTTAGATCTGATATTGGTTTTATTATTGGCATTTTCACTCCTTCGTCTATATCAATATTATATCATTATTATGATAAATGCCATATATATTTTAAGCACAAGACTTTTAATCCGCCAAGAAACCGGCTTGCCTCGCTGTGAAGCGGGCAGCCATGGTGGCCGGGCTCAAAATTTCTTCCGGTAGTGTCACCCTTTCCAGCTCATTGATTGTCTCCTTTATCGAGGATCATAAAGTCATTGATAAGATCATCGCTCACCTTAAGCTCATTTTTCATGCAGAGGAGCAGTTGGATAAGTATTTTATAAAAACACTAACTAACGCTTCAAACTGACTGGCTTCGCGGGTTGTCCCTCTCCTACGTGGATTACAATTTGGATACGTGATTATTCCAATTATTGCTACAAAAAATGTAGAGGAATCCCTGCTATCATATGTAACAAATATACCCCCTAAACATTGGTCTCTTTTTGAATTTCCAGTTATTGTTGATTTAGCAAAAAACCAAATACATTATTTCAAGAAAACAGCAGTATGGGGAGCATTATTCTTTTCTGATATGCGAAAGACTGTATCGGGGTGGGTTATACGTTCGGTTCGGTCTACAGCAATGTCGTCAATCCCCGCTTCGAATCGGGCGGTATGTAATAATCAACGATCCTCATTCAGCTGCAGGATGATTTTTGTATTGCTGTCGAACTTTTTTCCGATACTCTCCTCGCAAAGCTGCATTATTTTTTTATGGATTTCTTTAGGAAGCCGTTTCCCATCGATCGAGCATGCCTTTGAGTTTAAAACGAACTCGGCCTTTCCCTTGGGAAGCAGTCCTTCCTGCTTCAAAAATAGGTGCAGGTCGAATTTAAATTTTTCGATGCCTGCCATACGTTTCATGCTCTCCAAATTCATATTTCCGATTTCCTCAATCAGCCTTCTTACAGCATTGGCCGTTCCAAATTCCTGCAGTCTCCTACGCCGGTCTCCTTCTTTTATTGCCAATTCCGTCGCCTGAATCCTTTCAATGACGTCCTTAAGCTGTGCAATTTTTTCCTCTTGGGACAAATCGCTCGATTTACTTATTTTTGCAGTTAGGCTATTCAATGCTGCCAAGAGCTGAAGTTCAGTAAAGTCTTGATAGCGACGAGCAACATCCGACTCCAGTCCTGTAAGACTCCTTTTCAAAGCCAGCATCTCACGGAGCTTGGACTCCGCGGAGATGCGCGGAGACTCTGCCCTTCGGTAGGCTTTGTCGATTTCCGGAAGAAGCCGATTTATTTGGGGCAATTCCAAGACTATTCGCATGACAGATTCATAGCGCGAAAATTCCGATGGCGGAAGATTCTTTCCATTTTCGGTGACCGCGACGATTTTTTTATCTTCATCCCGATATTGTATGACGATAGTCGATTTTGACCGAAATCCCGAGTTCCTGATTGTTAATTCCTTAATCTCGGACGATTCTTTTTCCTGATCCATTCCCGGCTTTCCAGTGATCTTTTCAGCCATAGCGGTTGAAATCACCAATCCACAAATCAGTACGACACATAAACTAAACTTGAATGTCTTTTTCATTTTTCTCTCCTGTATTAAATGCATGGTTTTTTTTCAACTCCATAATAAATAATAAGCGAATTCAGGCGAATGAAAAGTCGAATGGCACAAAAACAGGAAACCTTGGCATTAAAGTCCGATTCTACGGAAAAATATCATGTTTTTAACACAAAAATCCTTGTTCATGTCTGGATGGGCCGTGTTTATGCCATAAAACCGGTCATTCAACGCCACTGTCGAGCCTCGGCGGATAATTTAGTGTATACTGAAGAAGGTTAGTATGAGAGGTCGAGAGTGAAATCCAAGCTCGAAAAACTGATAATCGTGTTGGTCTTCTTCGCAGCCTACTACGGAATTCTCTATCATCCCAGCCTCCCTGTTTTCATCAATGAATTCAATACCGTTGACGGAAGTATCTATGCCTCGCGTTTTATCGATGTGTGCACATCTTTGATTTTATTCCTGTCAGTTGTTTTTTTTCTCATCCCGGCTTACCTGGAAAAACGCCGAATTTTTCCCTTTATCGTGACATCTCTGATGCTGATAGGACTCCTATCGCTTCTGGAGCATCAAGCCGATCAAGTCATCTTGCGCCTTTTCAATCTTCCAATTGGACCTGACGAGATTTCCGATAAGATGATGATGTTTTACCGCAGGAAATCCTACGATTTCCCAATAATCCCGTACAATCTGGTTATCTACACTCTCGGAATTCTGTATGGACTCAGCCGGGATTGGATTCAGAAATACCGCCACGAAAACAAAATGGTTCAGGAGAAAATGAGGGCGGATATCGATTTACTGCGCTCCCAGATCAATCCTCATTTCTTCTTTAATGCTCTGAATAATATCTACGCCATTACCCAGAGAAGCAAGGATGATGAAGCCGGACACGCAATTTTGAAGCTGTCAGGGCTGATGAGGTACATGATATATGACAGCAGCGTGGCCGAAATCAGCCTGGCCCGTGAGCTGGAGCATATTGAAAACTATCTTGAAGTAGCCCGTCTGAAATTTGCTCAAGACGATAAAGTGGACATCCGCCTGCAAAAGGACGGAAATTTCCACAAATATAAAATCGCTCCCTTACTCCTGGTTCCTTTCGTAGAAAATGCCTTCAAGCATGGCCTTGACAGCAAGGGCGAAGGCTACATCCATTTGAATTTAAATGTAAACGAAAATGAGATGTATTTCCGGATTGACAATCCAATGCTGGAAAAAAAAGAGTCATGGAAAAAACATCCGGGAATCGGATTGGATAACGTGAAAAAACGTCTCCAATTGCTATACCCTGGCCGGCATCACCTTGATATTTCGGATTCGAAGGGAGAATTCAAGGTTCAATTGACCATCAGATTGGAGGAATGAAAAAATGCTGCGCTGTATCATAGTGGATGACGAAAGCGGAGCGGTGGAGATCCTCACCCGTTATGTTAAAAGAACTCAGGGGCTCGAGCTGGTTCGATCTTTTCGTGATTCCATCGAAGCTTTGACCTTTATGGCCGGCAATGAGGTGGATCTTGTCTTTTTGGACATCGATATGCCCAATCTGGACGGCATGCGCCTATCAGAACTGATTCGGAACAAAGACTTACAGGTGATTTTCTGCACAGCTTATTCGGAGTACGCCGTAGAAAGCTATGAGAAAGAAGCGCTTGACTATCTGCTTAAGCCGATCGCTTATGAACGTTTCTGTAAGGCTGTTGATAAAGCACAAAAAGCCCGCTTTGGATTGCTTGAGCCGGATCAAACAGGTTTACCCGAAAAAAATGGGAAGACCGGCAAACTCTTTATAAAAAGTGGCCCCCGTATCCACCAGGTGGATATCGGTGAGCTGCTGTACGTGGAAAAAAAGGGGCACTACGTGGTTTTCCATACTCCTGAAGGGCAGCGGCTGTCGCGGATGAATATGCGCGACTTGCTGAGTACACTGCCCTCGGGTGATTTTGTCCGTGTACACCGGTCTTTTGTGGTCGCTATCGATAAAATTGACACCATAGAGAAACAAACGGTCGTGATCCACAAAAGGAAGATTCCGATCGGCGAAAGCTACCGGGACGATTTTTTCAAACGCATTCAATACTCCGGGAATTGACACACATTCCATTCCGTTCGAATACGGATAAGGATTGTCCACAAATGAACACAATAGACGAAGTTTCATCAAACATTCGACTCTCGCTTTAAATCTACTAAACACCTTTCTTTCCATAATCGTATTTAGTAACATCAGGGAAAAGTCAAGGAGGGCATAGTGAAGAAGATCTATTATCCCATTCTGTTTGCGGCGTGTTTCTTATTTGCTGCGGCTTTTCCTCAAAAGGACAAATGGAAGGGTTCCATAGAAGAAGTGGACGGTGTGGCTGTGGTCAAAAATCCAAAAAAACCCATTTATTCAAATGAGATCGTATTTTTTAACGAAGAGTTGAGCATTGGAATGTCAGAAGGTCCTGAGGAATATATTCTCAATTACATCTTAAGTTTTGCCGCGGATGATGAAGGAAATATTTTCATATTAGATATGAAGCCTTTTCGAGTTAAGGTCTATGACAAAGAAGGGAAATACATAAGGTCAATCGGAAGAGAAGGGCAGGGCCCGGGTGAATTCCAATTCCCTGGAAATATCCAATTCACAGAACAAAAAGAGCTTATGGTCTGTGATTTAAGGAGAGGGGTAATTTTGTTTTTTTCTGTCGAGGGGCAATTTCTAAGGGAAATAAAAAGTCAAATATTGATTCTGGCAGGATACACTCTGATTGACAGCCAGGGAAACATTTATTTAAATAAATCCCCGCTTAGGAGGGAACCGTTGTATAAATTCCTTAAAATATTCCCCCCCTATGAAAACTCCGAAGTCGTTACATCCCTTCCGGCTTCAACAAAACTTACTGTTCCTCCACGGCGTATCAGGTTTTCTCTTTTGCCCGGAGATAGACTGGTTTGGGGAATCCAATCGGAGTATGAATTCCATATTTGCGACAGCAAGGGAACCACAATTAAAAGGATATTGAAAAAGCATGCGGCGGTTCGTGTGTCTGATAATTACAAAGAAAAATATTTCGAGCGACTGCCCCCCAGTATCTCAAAAAAAAGTCAAAATTTCAGTCAACATTTTCCGGCCTTTGACCAATTCTTTACCGATGATGATGGCCGTCTTTTTGTAAAAACCTACGTGAAGCTCAAGGGAACAGACAAGTATATAATCGATGTCTTTGATCCGGAGGGACGTTATCTCTGTCAAACAGCTTTAAAAGTCGGTGATGAGATTTCCTTAGACCAGGATAAATTTGTCATCAAAGACAATATGCTGTATTCAGTAGAAACTGATGAGGAGGGATTTCCTGTCCTGAAGAGATATAGAATCATATGGAACTATTAAAAAAGGGAGGTCCCTTTAATTGACTTTGGATTCTGCAATTGATATAGATTAGTCATAAATCTTATTCGGGAATCATACATATTAGTTCATAATTCGCTTTTTCTTAGGGAGGGCTATAATGACTAATTGGAAAAGACTCTTTACCGCTTCTTTTATCGCTCTGCTTTTTCTCTTTTCAGGTTTGGCTGCAGGGCCGGATCAAGAGACTCAGAAACAAGCCTCTGAAATATCTCTCGATCAAAAACCCCCAATCGATCCTCGTATCACGGTTGGAGAGCTCCAAAACGGCCTCCGTTACTATGTCCGTGAAAACGGCCAGCCGGAGAACCGGGCAGAGCTGCGCCTGGTTGTCAATGTGGGATCGGTGCAGGAAGACGAAGACCAGCTTGGCCTCGCTCACTTTGTGGAACACATGGCTTTTAACGGAACGGAACACTTCGCCAAACAGGAGCTTGTCGAATTCATGGAGTCCATCGGCATGAGATTCGGGCCCGGTTTGAATGCCATGACCGGCTTTGACGAAACAATCTACATGCTGAGAATACCCACGGATTCACCTGATGTTATAAAAACGGCTTTTCAGATACTCGAGGACTGGTCGCATGCCCTGTCTTTCGAACATGAGGAGATCGACAAGGAAAGGGGAGTCATCATCGAGGAATGGCGTTTGGGCCAGGGAGCCGTCACCAGAATGCGGGACAAACAGTTTCCCATCTTGTTTAAAGGCTCTCTCTATGCCGAACGACTTCCCATCGGCAAAAAGGACATCATCGAGAATTTTAAATACGAGACACTCAAACGATTTTACAAAGACTGGTACCGCCCCGACCTGATGGCCGTTATCG
>Ga0209991_10001653_pt1 | contig 10153 bp, 10 predicted proteins | sample ChitaG_FD_183167 | JGI IMG/M metagenome (GOLD analysis project Ga0209991, IMG submission 183167) | Deep subsurface microbial communities from South Pacific Ocean to uncover new lineages of life (NeLLi) - Chile_00310 metaG (SPAdes)... | ecosystem: Environmental > Aquatic > Marine > Oceanic >... | reverse complement strand
GTTTAATTGCTTCTTGTCTCTTATTTATCAACAAGTATATTCCCTACTCTTATTCTAATCATTTATTATGAAAGAGCAATTATAATTTTCTTACAAGTTCATACTACTAAATTAATTATAAGTCTAAACCATATTCATAGTGATTTTAGAATTAAAATCAAAGAGATTTTGACATTTCTCCACCCATTTCTTTAAAAACCTTTGCTAAATAAGTGGTTATTTCTGGTTCTAATTTAATAAATTCTTTATATTGTTCATTAAAATTAATATAATTCTTTGTTTTTCTTGGGTCTGGAACTCCCGAATCTTTTACACTACCATTTTTGTCAAGTCTAAATATTTCCTGATTACAATGTGCAAAATAATTTCTTATCTTATTTAATTTATATAAATCCTGTATTTTTTTATCTTCGTATTTGCCTAATTTCTTTAATATTTTTTCAAATATATTTCTTCGTAGAGAAAAATTAAAATGTTCATCATATAAAACTTCTAGAAAAAAATGCGTTATAATTCGATGAAAATAATGTTGACAAATTATTGCGTTTATTAACGTTTCAATATTAATAAATTTCTCTATAACTTCACTTCTATATTCTGAAATATTATTTTTCATATTGAGTGCCCCTTATATTTAATACTATAGTGAAAATAATTTGGCGAAGTCAAATATCTTAATATTTTTAAGTTCATTGAGCAAGCTAATAAGTAAAACTTTTTAATCTTGTTTTTAAATTTTTAAAAATTTCTCAATTTAGTAGAAACCAGCAATCCATATTTTTGGGTTCTTTTTTAGCGATTTCAATTGTTTCTCTTATTCTTGACACTGGCTCAATTACACCATAATCCATATTTTCATTCATAGCAATTACTAATCCCAATAATTTTATTTCTGATTGCAATAAAGAAAGTTGAATTATTATTGGACTACCACTATTCCCAGGGAACATTTTAGCATCTATTATCATAGCTTTTTCTTCTGCAAATTTATTATTGATTTTTAAAAACTTATTCCCAGTAACCATAGATACTATGCCCAAACGACCTAAAGGTTTTTGCTCGCTGAGTTTAAATCCAATATCTAACGGGAATCCAAAAACTAATATGCTATCAGGAGGCAATGGATCCTCAAAGGGAAGTTGATTTTGGTTAGCTTCTTCGGTATTTGGTAACTCATATCTAAAATGTTTTATACCTCGATCTGGTATCCACCCAATTTTCATCACTGCGACATCAACGTAATTAGTATCAATTGATTCATCTTCTGGATGAAAAACCCATTTATCTCTTTTCAGTTTTAATAAAATTACTTCATTGTCGCCTGTTATTCTATTCTTACATTGAACCCTTGCATGTAAATCATATTCTTTTTCAACAACATGCCGGGCAGTTACTACAAAAAGATCATCTCCACTTCTTACAAAGAAAGCAGTTCCATCAGGTCTGGTTATATTTGTAATTTTATTTGAACTTTTTTCTTTTATTTCTTCGTTATGTTCTAATCTGATTATTCCTCTACATAATTGCGAATAAAAATCTTCTTTTTTTTCTGTTTGTGCTTTTGCGAAACAAATAAAAGATAACATTATCATAAATAATAAAATAAGATTAAAGAAAATAAATTTTTTCATTATATATTTCCTTTCACTTTTGTATTTTCAAAAAATAAAAAGGCGGAGCAAGAAAATAATTATATTACTCTCTTACTCTGTCCTTTTACCTGAAAGATTCTTCCTGAGAAATTAGGAAATTGTTCCTTTTAGTAAACTCTGTATGGATTTTCCTAAAGATTAGGAATTGCCCCGTCCATGCTTTTTTATATAAAGCTCTCCAGAGTTCTGTCCGGTAACAGTCCTTTTGCCTGAAAGTTTCGACACTTCTGGTATCTTGCCTCTTCGGCTCTTCTTCTTGATAAAGAAAAAGTCTCTCCTGTTGCCTTCATACAGGATAAAGTATTTATTTTTAGGTTAAGTATTTATATAAGATTGATAGTTGGATAGTTAGTATAGTAAGAGAGAGTTAATTGGTGTGTCTCTTGGAATAGAGAATGGGTGTTACTCTTAAGCTAAGTTTTACATAATAAAGTTTTTATTTTAGAATAATGATATTAAAGATATCCTGCTAATTTAAACACACATTATTCAATTTTTTAGTACACTGTTTTCTTTATACTACAAGTCTATTTAAAAATCCTTCTTTTCATGGAAAACAATTTATAAAAATAAAAAAAACCCTTCAGCTTGATTGCCAAAGGGCTGTTTATTGTCTGGCTCCCCTAACGTTCGCCAGTTAGAACCAAATTATCCAAGATATGCGGAACATCTATAAATTAAAGGAATTAATTAACCTTCCTGTAAGTGCTATAAACAATGTTTAATCAGTTATTTTCTATTATTTATCAAGAAGTATATCCCTACTCTTATTCTAACCATATATTGTTAGTAAGTATTGCTATTCTAAAGTAAAGCATGCCATTAAATTAATCATTTAAATAAACCCACTACTTTTTACATTTAAGGATTTTTTAATTATTTTCTATCTTGCTTTAGGTTTAACTAAGTATCTCTATAGATACTTTATTATCAGTAGTGATTTTTAATTAATCATTCGGTCTTTTAACAAAATAAGGTAATTTTACGTCATCTATTGATGGTGGTTCAGGAATTTCAACCTCTGTAGAATTTAACTCCAATTTTTTAGCAATGATACATACGCAATCACCACAAAACTCTAGAAAACACCTGCTAATTTTTTTGACAATAATATCAAATAGTTCGTCCATAGCTCGTTGTGGATTAGAAGAATCTATGGAATTTAAAATTGCCCAATTAATTATAGTATCACTTAATGAATATAGGGAATTCGCAGGATGTTCGGAAATATACACCTCTAACAATTCTTCTTGTGGTATCTTGTCAATTTCCTCTTTAATTTTTTCTTTATCATAATGAAATGCAAATTTATTTCTGATTAAACGAACCAAATTATTTTCATCATTAAAGTATACTATTAATTCCGATAAGCTCTCTTTGCCTTTCTGGGAAAGCAGGTTTTCGTATTCACTTGATAACTTTGTTTCGACAAAATTCTTGCTAATCATTTTCCAACCCTCGTTTAATTTACCTGCTAATGTTCTAATGAAAAAGTGTGCTTGAGAAATCTGACCTCTTTTTTCGATTGTAGTTAAAGAATCCAATTTGTTATTTGAGACAATAAAACATTTTTGCAAAACAATTAATTCATTTAAGAAATGCATAAGTTGAATAAAAAACACATGCTCTATTTCGTCTAAAGTATCCAATTTTGACTTAGGAATGTTTATTTTATAAAGCTTCATTGTTTTCTCCTCTCTCTATTTTCATAATAAAATACAAGAAACTAATACTATTGATAATTTCAATTAGCCAAAGGGCTTAAAATTTCAAAATACTCTACAAAAAAGGTTCAGGGAATTCTTGGGGAGCCTATGTCTTTCCTCTCAGATAAACTAATTTTAAAATAATATACAGGAGTTTGATATAATTATTTTTTTTGTTCACTATCATTTTTTGTTTTACAAAAAAGTTTTAATTCAATTTTATAGATAATATATAAGGAAATAGCCCAAATATACCACGTGTGCCCAAAATCAAATGGAGAAGCGTATCTATAATAAGCATAGTAAAAACTACTTACAATTTTCCCTATGCCGAGTGTAATTACTATGATAATTAGGGGAAATATCACCGCTTTAATAATTTTTTCTGGTTCGTTCATAGCTAACCTCCAAATTATTATTTATTTAATTGATATCTTAACGGTTGTATGACAAATAAAAGTCTACCACCTTTTTATCACTTACTTTGTTTAGCTTAAAAGGAATCTTCTTTTTCAATTGTAGGTAATAAGAAAATTCCTAAAACCAATGGAATCGGGTCTCAACATTTGACATAACTAATTAATTAAGGGAACTTATTTTTTAATTATTATAAAATAATAATTCCAAATTACTTCTAATTAGACATTACGACAAATCTTCTAAAAATCCTTCTTTTCCAAACAAAAAAACCCTTCAGCAAAATGCCAAAGGGCTGGAAATATCTTGGCTCCCCTAACGTTCGCCAGTTGGAACCAAATTGTACAAGATATACGAAACATCTATAAACTAAAAGATTTAATTAGAGTTCCAAGTGTTATACATTAAAGTACTTTATTACTTCTTTTCTTTATAGAGTAACATTTATATACCCCTACTCTTATTCTAACCAATGTTATATAAAGTAAGTATTATTATTTTAAGACAAAGCATATGACTAAAATGACAATAATTATATTGGGACAGTAATAAATTGTATTACATACTAAAAATAAATATTTAGACTCATTATAACAAAAAAAACCTTTTCAATATAGAAATACAATAAAATTATTAAAGATCTTTTTCCTTTCAAAATAAAAAAACCCCTGCTCTTTTAAAACAAGGGTTTTGGTAAGTATTTGTTATTATTTTATTTGCTTGAGTAATAGTATCTTTAATATAAGAAGAAATTGACATTATAAGGAAATACTATAAAATATAGATATAGATAGACTTATTAAAAGAAGGAAAGGATGAAAAAAATAATAGTATTATTCTTGGTCGGAATACTATTTTTAGGGGTAGCGGTACCAACAGGAGTATTCGAGCAGATAAACTGGGCTGAGATTTGGGGAATTATGGACGAAGAAGAAAAGGCTATGTTTATGGTCGGAGCTCCCTGTGGCGCTATGAATGATATGTTTTTGTTGCCTGAACTCGTCAATGAGAAAGATGACATAAAGGTCATGGAATTTGCCCTGGATTGTCTGCTTTATATTGCCACTTACGTGGCGTTCTATGGTGAGGACGATAATAATGGAATCTTGGTAATCGGCTCGATAGACGGATTTTACTCTGACCCTTAAAACAAGTATTGTAACCCAGCCAGTCTGGCTTTCTTGGGTTACTTGCAATTACAAGATAAAGATATCTCTAAGGAACTGGACGTGGTAAGAGATTACGCAGAGACTAGTGATGAACCGTTATTCAAAAAATAGTAAGCGGAAAGGGATTCACAATTAGAGACTAAGGAAGGAGGATTAAACAATGTTAGAACTTTTTGTGATTGGATGCGTCGGGACTCTAATTTTTTTATTGATTAAGCGCGCGTTCTCTGGTAAAGGTACTCACGATGACAAAGACAAAAAGGATAAAGATGATGATTACTTAATCAAAAAATGAAGAAAGAAATAGAATCGCGCTTTACCGATATTGAAAAGAGACTTAGTGTTATTGAAACAGGGATAAGCTCTTTGCAACCTCGCGATGACTCAATAAAAGAACCTGAACCAAGTCCTAAAACAAGTCCTTATCAAGAAGACGAATCAGGTCCTAAAACAAGTCCTTATCAAAGCCCTTAACCAAAAGATAAAAGGTTTAAAAATATAGCTATATGATGAGTTTATTTATCGATCTTAATTTTATAAAATTCAATTTAAGAAAATGAGAAAATAAATATAGAGACTTGCAAATAGTTTTATCTTTGTTATAAAAAGATAAAACTATTTAATTGATTATCTTTTACATGTAATATACAACAAAACATCAAAAAACCCTTCTTTTGCTGTAAAATAATTCATAAAAAAAGCCCTTCAGCAAAAGGCCAAGGGGCTGGAAATTGTCAAGCTCCCCCTAGTGGACAGCTTCAGAACTTTTAAAGGAAATATTGCACTTGAAAATATAAGATTAATAAGTTAATTATTCATTATTCTAGGTAATCTTCAAAAACTATAATCTATAAAATGTATACGAATGAAAACTTTACAATTTTATTAGTAAAGAGTTAAGGGTTCTAAAGTGTTAAACTTGGTGGAGGCTAGTAGACGAGTTTCGCAACTTTTGTATGAGTGATAAAACTGAAAAGGTTTATCGGAAGTTAGAAGAAGCAATTAGTAGCTGTTAAGAATTAAAAAATAATAACATAGGCAGAACCATTTGATAGAGAAGTTCTGCCTATGTTATTGTCTGTCTCCCCGGGTTTGTGTCTGAAAGCGTGCTTTTATGGGATAAGATACAAATTCATATATACAGAATAAAACACGGGAAATTCAGAATATCTTCTTTAAATTCTAATATATTGAAGCCCTAAACTAAAGATTAAAAAGTCGGTTATTGTCTGACTGCCCCAGTTGATTATTTTTAGAACTGACCAATTTAATTGTATTATAAATATTCTTCATAGATCGATAATCAATTATCATTAAAAATATCATATCCCATTATAAAAATATAATTTAAATCATTTAAGATTGTCTTGTTTGTCCAACTTGATTACCCAGAAATCATAATTACTTGCGCTGTGGGTCCTTCCCGCCGCAGTATAACCTCCATCGGTGGTCTGGATGAGGGAGAATGCCGCATCAACACCACTTTCCCCGTAGGTCTTATCCCAGACCATATTACCTTTATTATCCAGCTTTATTACCCAGAAATCATCCTCTCCAGCACCTTTGGAGCCAGTTCCCCCAGCTACCGCGTAGCCGCCGACTGTCGGACATTTCGGGGCTCAATCACAGAAATCTCATTTAGATTTCATTTTTACAGGCCTATTACCTGACTGTCTACGCTTAAATCTTATGGATTACTCCAAAAGACTCCAAGACTCGCTACTGGTGATTCGGCTATAATCTTACCAGGCAGGATTTCCACCTGCTAAATATCACGACCTAAGCTTGGCCGCACGAAGAACCGTCTCCATGACAATTACCCTTCCCCTTTATTTTTTTTGTCATATTATACTAGCTTCCTCTTTTATTTTGCCTCCGACTTTTTGTCTATTTGTTTTCCGGGATTAAAGTAAATCATTGCGAATAATATTATTATGCAAATAACGTCAAGAAAAATAGCAGTAGGCCTAACTTCAATTGAACGCAGAGTAGAACCCATTCCCATACCTATGACGAAACTAATTACTATGGGTAGCATTGCTATCCACCATTTCCAGCCCCTTGTTATCGCTACTATTGTGAGTACAATTTCTATTATAATTAGAAGAATCATTTATGACACCTCCTTTCTAATTTTTTTAATAATCCCCCCCCATTTTTCCTATTAATATTTTTCCACTGATTTAATTTTCCAAAAATTACATTTAATTTCTGGGTCTTTGCCTGATCAAGCTCAAAAAACTTTAAATTGCTATTTTTAAGATCTCCGTAGCATCTTGTATCAAATCCAGCGCCCATGACGACAAACTTTTCTACTTTATCTTTTGATTTATTAATGATGTTATCAAAATAGATTGTTCTATTCATAAAGAAAGAGTTCCTGGGGTCAGGTCTTGCAATACCACTTTTTATCTTCCCACTTCAATTTTTTTAATCACTCTGCTCACTGTAGTATATGCACGCCAATATATTCTGCTATCTCTTTTGTTATATTGCAAGACATGACCCCGTATTCCCGTTGTTCGTAATAGATTGACTAATGATAGAAGATTGATGCTTGGATGGTTAGTATTCTTTTTCACATTTAGATATATTTATTTAAGAGAATTAATAATACATTACTAAAAAAGAAAAAATACTAAATTATTGAGTAAGCGCAAATATTCCTTTATCCTTCAAAAATTTATTTAGAATTGCTTTATAAAAATCATTGTATTCCCAATTTAATATAGAAAACTTTAACTATTTTATATTGCCTTGCGCATCTAATTTTATTACTAAAAATTTGCCATCACTTGCACCTTCGGAAGAGGTTGCCACAGCTACCACATAGCCACCGTCGGTAGTCTGGATAAGGGAGAGTGCCTGATCGGTACCTCTTCCTCCACAGGATCACTTTCTATCACTTTCAATGACGCTTCTGTTTAGATTTGTTTACTTACCTGTGCCCGGCCTTTTCGGTCGACGTAGGCCAAGCATCAAACCTTTCCCTGTACAAAACACAGGCCATCACTTATCCAACAATGCAAACGAGTCAAAGAATTTCCCAATATCTTCAGAAAAAGACTCTTCTCTCTGCGTTGTCACCGCGATCTGATAGAGCCTATTGTCTACCAAGAAAATACGAGTGTGAACTATAATCTCTCCTCCTAGAGTTGGATATTTAATTCTTAATTCTCTACCTGGATATTCTTCAAGTGAAATGATATGTTCACTTAACAATGTCCCCTGTGCATTCGCTACTCCCGCATTACGTGCATTATCTAGTATGACTTCTGGATCAATTTGCTGAACAAAACTCTGCGGATAATCCACACAGTCTACCATATATACAACGTCTTCTCTCTCTACTATAAAGAAATAAAGATCAACGGGCCCCCATTGAGTATTCTCTGTCTGCTTTTCTTTAGTCGGTGTACCAGGCATCAGCACCGAGAATGCTCCTTCAGTCGAAGTAAACTTCTCCCAAGTGGTTCCTTGTACATCTAATTTTATTACCCAGAAATCAGTACCACCTGCACCTTTAGAGAAACTTCCCCCAGCTACCACATAACCGCTGTCAGTAGTCTGGATGAGGGAATATGCCCCATCAGCATCACTTCCCCCGTAAGTCCTATCCCAGATCTTATTACCCTGACTATCCAACTTTATTACCCAAAAATCACCAGCAGCAGTACCTTTGGAGAAGGTTTCCCCAGCTACCGCATAGCCGCTGTCGGCAGTCTGGATGAGAGAATATGTCCCATCATCATTACTTCCTCCGTAAGTCCTATCCCAGATCTTATTACCCAGGTGATCCAATTTTATCACCCATAAATCAGCACCACCTGCACCTTTGGAGAAAGTTGATCCAGCTACCGCATAACCGCCGTCGGTAGTTTGGATAAGAGACCATGCCTCATCAGCATCACTTCCCCCGTAGGTCCTATCCCAGATCATATTACCCTGGCTATCCAACTTTATCACCCATAAATCAGCACCACCTGCACCTTTGGAGAAAGTTGCCCCAGTTACCGCATAACCGCCGTCGGTAGTCTGGATAAGGGAATATGCCGCATCAACACCACTTCCCCCGTAGGTCCTATCCCAGATCATATTACCATGAATATCCACCTTTATCACCCATAAATCAACACCACCTGCACCTTTGGAGCCAGTTCCCCCAGCTACCGCATAGCCGCCATCGGTGGTCTGGATGAGGGAAAATGCCAAATCGTCACCTCTTCCCCCGTAGGTCTTATCCCAAACCTTATTACCTTTATTGTCCAGTTTTATTACCCAGAAATCAGCACTACCTACACCTTTAGAGTAGGTATAGCCAGCTACCGCATAGCCGCCATCGGTGGTCTGGATGAGAGACCATGCCACATCAACATCACTTCCCCCGTAGGTCTTATCCCAAACCTTATTACCTTTATTGTCCAGTTTTATTACCCAGAAATCAGCACTACCTACACCTTTAGAGTAGGTATAGCCAGCTACCGCATAGCCGCCATCGGTGGTCTGGATGAGGGAGAGTGCCAAATCGTCACCTCTTCCTCCGTAGGTCTTATCCCAGGTTATAATTGGTAATACTTCTTTTTCGGCAAAAACATTTAGGCACATTAAGCCTATTAAGGAAAGTAAAAGGGAAATAAAAATTATTCTTTTATATTTCATTTCATAATCACCTCTTATTAAAAGATATTTAACCTTAAAAACCAGTCAGAAAACAGTGCTCTGATAGGAATTAATTTACAAAATTTCGCATTTAGATATGTTTATTTAAGAAATCGCTAATATCATAACCATAATCAAATTCCTTTCTGGTCCCCTAAATATACGTGAGTATTCATATTTGTATTTTTATTTCACCTTATTTTTTATAAATGCTTTCCACTTTCGTCAGCACGGTCAGCTGCTGTAACGAGTGGTTAGGCAGCGATGATTGCAGAATAGCCACTCGGTAACTCAGAGTACGGGACTCGCGCAGGGGTGCTAACGTCATCACTGTCCCAATCTCTCTACATCTCCTCTATTTACTGCATCCCTTTAATAGCGTTATAACTGCTTTTATCTTGTCTGTTATTTTTTCAGAATGAAAATTAGATATAATTTCATTGAAATAATCCAATTTTTGTTTACTATAAGGATACCACCAATCTTGTTTAATTTTAGGGGAGTAATTTAAAGTCACACATTTAATGTTCACAAAATTAAGCATTCCATA
>Ga0209991_10001652_pt1 | contig 10154 bp, 8 predicted proteins | sample ChitaG_FD_183167 | JGI IMG/M metagenome (GOLD analysis project Ga0209991, IMG submission 183167) | Deep subsurface microbial communities from South Pacific Ocean to uncover new lineages of life (NeLLi) - Chile_00310 metaG (SPAdes)... | ecosystem: Environmental > Aquatic > Marine > Oceanic >... | reverse complement strand
TTTTAGTTATTTACCCCACCTTAAAACCCTTTATTTATAAGGCTTTTAGACCCCCTTCAGGAATGCCCTTTTAACGCACGTAGAGTGCCTTTAAACGCGTCTCAATTTTCGAAAAATTGGCAATTATGACGTTTTTTTAGCCTTTTTTGACCTCCCCGAGACTCTGTAACCCTTACAGGAAGCCATCTTTGGATTTTGAGGGAGTGAAGATAGGCCAAAAAACACCCATTTTACGAGGGTAAAAGTATAGGTTGAGGCAAAATTCGCTCGTATAATCGAAATATGAAGCCTACCATTGAAACCCTTATGTTATAAGGCTTTCCTGAGCATGATAAGAGACAGTTTTGTAATTAAAAAGGAAAAAGAGAAGAACAGAAAAACTGATTTTTAACCAAGCAAGAGAGATAAATGTATATATAGAATTAGAGGATTATCAGTTTTTATAGGAAAAAATAGTAAGGCTCTAAAACGTAGATAATAAAAGGGTTTCTGCGTTTTTTTTACTATATGGGATGGTGGTAGTACTTCTAAAATATGGAGAAAACAAGGCAAAAAGGGCTGAATATTATATTTTTAGGGGACTGAAAGCCTTGCAAGATAAGGGTTTTAGCGAAATATGGTCATATCGTCGTTTCTTGAGGTGGGTTGAGGTGATTTGTCATATTTTTTAAATAGGCGTATAACATAGCTTAAAATGGCTTATTTTGGATGTGGGCGGAAAGCCTTATTTTATAAGGGCTTGAGTGAGGTTAAATTTGAAAGTATTATAAAAAGGATGAATTTCAAGAGCTTTGTAGAATATAGATAGTAAACAGGATTATAATCAAAAAAATAATTTATGATTGTAGAGGTTATATATAGAAGAAAAAAGTAATAGAATTTTATTAATAATAAAGGGAGGTAAGTCAGGCATTCATTTGACTCGATAAAAGATCTTATCTATAATCTAGGAAACTTCTTATTTGAATATAATCACTTAAGAAGAAAAAAAGGGAATTGCTAATTAGACCCCTTATGGAAAGTTAAAAAAAGTTACCAAATTATTGAGCTAGTACAACTGTTCCTATTTTCTCAAACAATACCTTTTTATTGCGGTAGCATTTTCTAATGATTCCCAAAGAGCTGGAAGATTCGGCGAGAATCGACGGAGCCGGACCGATGGCTTATTTTATAAAAATATTACTCCCTCTTTCCAGGTCGATGATCGGTGGAGTATCGATTATTAATTTTATTTACGCCTGGAATTTCTACCTCTGGCCCTTAATAATAACCATGGAAGACAAAATGAAAACCGTCCAGGTAGGAGTAAAAATGTTAATCGATGCTGAAGGAGTAAGCAATTGGGAAGTAATTATGGCTGGAACAGTTGCAGCGTGATACCCACACTCACAGTATTTTTCATACTTCAACCCCTTTTCGTAAAAAGCCTTACCCGATCAGGTATCAAAGGCTAAACTTTAATTTTTTTCACTATTGAAAAATTAGGAGAATTTTTAATAGTGGAATAAAAATTTCCTTTCATATTTATCCCCAATTAAGAATATAATTTAAGTTATTCATAATTATTATTCCAGATTAGTAAAGTTTTATTTTTAAATTAGTTATAAAAATATTCACTTTTGATTTTTTAATTAATAAGAGCACAAAAAGCACAAATTTATTGACAGATAAAATAAATTATGTTATATATTGTATACAATATTTAATAATATAAATTAAAACCAAAATAGATTTTCCTCAAAAGTGCAACTAACTTTAAAATTACTTTCACCAAGATTAGGACAAAGAAAAAAAGATAATAGGGATAAAAAGAAGCAATAAAAAAATGAGCTATTTTGAGAGTTTGAAATCACTAAGATTTATTTTTTTAATATTAATTCATTAAAATAATAAATATAGAAAAGAAGTTAGATAAACTACCTTTAAGCATGTTTTTTACTATAAAATTTGAACAATTATACATTATATGCTGTGTAAAAAATAAATAATTATTAATAAGCAAGAGGTAAATTTTGAATTCAAGAGATAGGGTAATTATTACTATTAATCATAAAGAACCTGATAAGATGCCCATTGATTTAGCTTCAACTACAGTTAGTAGTATTAACTATATGGCTTATAAAAATCTGCGACAATATTTAAATATGGAGCTAGATTCTCACCCAAAGATTTCTCATATTCATCAAGGAACAGTCTTTCCTAGAAAAGACCTTTTGAAACGCTTTAAAATTGATTTTCGACCGGTATTTATGAAAAAATCTCCAAGATCGTTTGTGGCCAATAGGATATCAGATGATAGTTTTTATGATGAATACAATATTTTATGGAAGAAATCGGGAAATTACGGTTACGCCCCTATTAAATCTCCGTTAACCGATTCTGCCATAGAAGATTTAGACGAGGTAACTTGGCCTGAACCTTATGATCCTGAACGTGTAAAAGGTTTGAAAGAAGAGATAAAGGAACTTTATGAAAATTCAGATTATGCCATTGTCGCTGATATTATGTGTCGTGGCCCTTTTGAGCTAGCTATTAAATTACGTGGTTATGAACAATTTTTAACTGATTTTTATACAAATAAAAAGTTCAACCTGGCATTATTAAATAAGATAACTGATACAGTAATAGGCTTATGGGATGTTTATTTAAGCATAGTCGGTGATTATGCTCAGATAGTATGTCAGGGAGATGATTTAGGAATGCAAACAGGTTTAATCATTTCGCCGAAACTGTATCGTCAATTTATAAAACCGTGTCACCAGAGAATATACAACTTTATTCACTCAAGGACTAAAGCTAAGATCTTTATGCACTCCTGTGGTGCCATATACGAGATTATCCCTGACCTTATCGAAGTAGGTGTTGATATACTTAACCCGATCCAGCGTGCCAATAATATGGATATTTTTAAAATAAAAAGGGAATTTGGTAAGGATCTTTGCTTTTGGGGTGGTGGTATCGACGTACAGCAAATACTGCCCAATGCTAATTTTATTGAAATTGAGAAGGAAGTGCAACGTACTATTGAGGTTATGGCTCCAGGTGGTGGTTATATATTCGCACTTACCCATAATATCCAAATAGACATAACTCCTGATCGCTTAGTCAAGGTTTATGATTCCGCTCTTAAGTATTGCAAATATCCTATTTCAGATAATAAATAGTGTAAAGCATTTATAAAATACTTGATAAAAAATATTTTTGGAAAGAAGAAAAAATAATAGAATACTATACAAATGACTCAAATTAAATAGGAGGAAGTTAATTATGTCAAAAAAGATTGTTTTAGCTTTAGCTCCCACTGGTGGCTGGGGGAAAAGTTATAATAACCCACTTGAGCCGAATCATATAGCTGAAGAAGTTCATTCCTGTGCTGAAGAAGGTGTATCCTTAGTTCATTTACATGCTCGAGATCGAGAAGGTAATTTAACTACGGATTTGGATACTTTTTTTAAAACTACAGAAAGAATTGCTAAAACCTGTGACATAATTATTGAAGCTTCTACAGGAGGACTTTCCAACTTAACACCCCAGGAAAGAGCTTTACCCCTTACGAATAAAAAAGTAGAAGTTAGTTCATTAAATATGGGCTCCTTGAATTTTCTTGATAAAGTATACATAAACACAGTGCCTGACATTCGGTATTGGTTACGAAAAATGGTAAAAAATAGCATAAAACCATCTTTGGAGATATTTGATACTTCTAATATTTGTATTTCTAACCTTTTTATTAAAGAAGGTTTAATTAAGCCACAATACAATTTTAACTTTATTTTTAATTACAAATGGGGCATGTCTTTTTCGCTTCCACTTGTTGAAGTCTTAAAATCTATGCTTCCCAAAGAAATTATATGGGGTGCTATTTTTGGTGAAAGTAAAGACTTTTCGTCTCATTTGCAAGCTTGCCTTCAAGGGGCAACAATGATTAGGGTTGGTTTTGAAGATTCAAGGATTTGCAATAATCATGTCGCAAAATCAAATCTTGATCTTGTGAAAGAAATTCGTAGAGAACTGGAGATTTTAGGATTCCAAATCACAAAACCAAGTGAGGCACGTAAATTATTAGGAATAAAATAAAGTATTTGGGATATAATATATTATAAAATGTATATAAAACAATCCATTTGTGAATTACTATAAAATGACTATAAAATTTTTGACAGATTGTATAGTTTGTGATATAAATAAAGTATTGTATACAATATTTAAAATAAAAATTTAAAATAAAAAATAGATTGTAATTACAAAGGCGAAATATAGAGCTTGTTTTTATATTATTATAAAAATATTTTTTTCTTTATAATATATAAATAATTCTTAATAATATAATCAATATTATCGTAGATAGGTATAAAAATACTATTTTTCAAAAAGGAGAAAATAAAAAATAAGGTTGAAAGGAGGTGAAAAAGTTCGTAGATTTATTAGAAAGAAAAGTGAAAAAAGTTAATTTTTCTTTTTAACAAAAAATTAAAAGGAGGATATTATGAAAAAGATTTTTTTAATTACTATTTTGGTAATGACTTTTGCTTTATATTGTGTAAGTGCTTACGCTGCAGAATGGCCTGAGAGGACTATAAACATTATTGTATATTCATCCGCTGGAGGATCCACTGATTTGAGTAATAGGGCTATAGCTGAAGGGCTAAAGAAACCACTTGGTGTTGATGTTGTTGTGTCAAATATGCCAGGTGCGATGGGTGGAACAGCAACGAGTTACGTATGGACTTTAAAACATGATGGATACAACTGTTTCGGTCTATCTGAAGGCTACCTTGGACAGTGTGTTCTTGGACTTCATTCTACAACTGTAAAAGATTGGGAAATCTTTATGGTTGGCGGAACTCCGGGAATAATTTCTGTTAAACCCGACTCTCCATACCAAGATTTTAAACAGATTTTAGATGATGTTAAAAAAAGACCTGGAGAAGTAACGATTGCTACCTCTATACCAGGTTGTATTTGGCATATACAGTGGCTAACTGCTAAGAAATATGGGGATTTCAATGCGAAGTTCGTTCCTTATCCAGGCAGTTTTCCTTCTCAGATAGCAGCTATGTCAGGAGAAATTGATGTAGTTTGGACAGGTCTTGGTGAACAATCTGAATTTTTAAGAGGTAAAAAACTAAGACCTCTTGCAGTTTATGATACTAAGCCTCTCGAGTTTGCAGGTTTGACCATTCCACCAATCACAGATTTTATACCCGAATTAGAAAAAGTTATGCCTATTAAGCAATTTGTTGGTTTTGCCCTCCCAGCTGATACACCAAAGGAAATTTTAGATAAGATAGCCGATGCCTTTAAAATAGCGATGAAAAGTGAGGCAGTTAAGAAGTTTAGTGAAGCAGTACATTCCCAACTTTATGGTTATTGTGGAGAAGAGGCCAGACAAATTGCATCAAAACAACAAAGTGTATTTGCTTGGCTACTTTGGGATGAGGGTATAGCTAAAATATCTCCAGAGGAATTTAATATTCCCAAGCCGTAGTTGGTTTAAGAAGTAAAGGAAGAGGTTAATCTATGGAGAAAAAAGATTTAAGGAAAAAAGACATAATCGCTTCCTTAGTACTGTTGGCAGTAGGTATTTTTGTATTAGTCGATAGTTTTAGAATGATTTTTTTTACTGATTTACCGGGGGTTAAGGAAATAGGATGGTTCGTGGCCCCCGGTATTTTTCCTTTTATGTTAAGTGTTGGCATAATAGCGATGTCTTTGATAATGTTATCAATTGCGTATAGAGAAAGTGGTAGAATAAAATTTGAAAGTTGGAGGAAGTTCAGCAAATATTTTAAATCTAAGGATACATTTATAATGATGGCAGAGATAGGGCTTCTATTTTTTTATGTTTTTATTCTTCTTACGAAGCTACACTTTCTATTTGCAACTATAATGTATCTCTTTCTCTCAATGTATATCGTGAAAGCTACCTCTTGGTTTAAGATAGCGATAATCTCTGTTTTGGTTTCGCTGGGCATTACTTATTTATTTGGAAATCTCTTCAAAATACCCTTACCATAATAAAAGGAAGATAAATTAATATGGAGAACTTGTGGTTAAATATAATTCACTTATTGACTAGTCCTAATATTATATTGATAATGTTTATTTCTACCACAATAGGTATAATAATAGGCGCCCTTCCCGGTTTGACTGCTACCATGGCTATAGCTATATTAGTAGGGCTAACATATAGTTTATCAACTGATGTGTGTTTTGCAATTATTATGAGTGTTTATGTGGGAGCTATCTATGGAGGTTCTATAACTGCTATCCTTCTTAATATCCCTGGGACAGGATCCGCTGCTGCTACTGCTCTTGATGGATATCCTTTAGCTGTTAGGGGTGAAGCAAATTTTGCTATTGGTATAACTAGAACAGCTTCATTCTTTGGAACTGTATTTGGTCTAATAATGCTTTTAACTATAGCACCACAGCTTGCAAAAATTGCTCTACTCTTTACTTCGGTAGAAATGGCTCTCTTAGCTCTTTTTGGAGTTCTTGTTTCAGGCTTTGTAGCAGCAGAAGACCTCAAAATTAAAGGATGGATTTCAGCATTCCTGGGTATGCTTGTTTCCTCTATAGGAATTGATCTTCTCCATGCATACCCTAGGTTTACTTTTAATAATCCAATGATGATGTCAGGTATTTTTTTCGTACCAGCAATGATAGGAGTTTTTAGTATCCCGCAAGTACTTAACAATTTAAGGCTAGTTTTGCCACCTAGAATGAAACAAACGGGTAGTATCATGCCAAAGTGGTCACAGATTTCAAAATATATTCCCCTTTCTCTAAGATCAGGAGTAATAGGAACATGTATAGGAATAATTCCGGGAGCTGGAGAAGACATAGGTGCATGGATGGCTTATTTTGCAGCTAAGTCAACGAGCAGAGAGAAAGAAAAATTTGGTAAAGGGTCTATTGAAGGTATTGTTGCGGCAGAAACAGGAAATAATGCTGCTATTGGTGGTGCACTTATACCACTTCTAACACTTTCCATTCCTGGAAGTCCACCAGCAGCAGTTCTTCTGGGAGCTTTTTTGCTTCATGGGATAAGACCTGGTCCAATGCTGATGTTCGAATTTCCAGAATTCCTTCAGCAATTAGGAAGCATAATGTTAGTTGTGTCTTTTATTCTTTTGATATCTGGCATTTTGGTTGCCAAATTCTTTATAAAAGCTCTCGATATACCTCCAAAGATTTTGATGCCTATAGTTGCTGTTCTCTCAGTGATAGGTGCCTATGCTATACATATTAGAATATTTGATGTATATGTAATGCTTTTTCTTGGAGTCTGTTATTATTTTCTATTTAAACTTAAATATCCCGTTGCACCTTTTGTTTTAGGAGTCATCCTTGGCCCTATGATAGATGAGAACCTAAGAAGAGCTTTTTGGGTTCACGGGGGTTTACTTCCAGTTCTCACTAGACCAATAGCTCTTGTTCTTTTTGTTGGTGTAATACTTCTTATTTTATTTCAATTTGGTTGGTTTCAAAAGTTTTTCACAAAAAAGGTTTAAAACTTCTCTCAAAATTGTTTTTATTATATTTTCCTAATAAATAATGTGTACTTTTTATAAAGAAAAAATATTTTTTTCTATGAATTTCCAAGTCTTTAAATAGTCATCTCCTGATATTAATTTATTAAATTCTTTTTTGTTCAAATTACTTAAGAGTTTCCATAGTTTATTAGTCATGCGGGCATTTGCTTCAAAGGTGCCTTTAATATCCCATCGGGTAGGAGAGGTATCAGAAGTTATGTAATCATTATAATTATACTCTTGAAGATAATAAAGGAATTCAACATAATCTAAGAAGTGTTTAGTCCCTACAAAATAATCCCAATCCCATTGACCGTTGTTATCATTAATATGAATATAATAGCGAAAAGGACTTTCTGCAATTAAAGTAAGAGCTTCCGCCGGATTTTCATTACCAAACATTACTGAGTGTCCGAAATCAATGGTTACTCCCATTTGTTTATTTCCAATTTCATTAAGTAAGCAAAGAGTTTTGGCTGCCGTATTTATAAAACATCTTCCTCTGGTTTCAGCTGGTTTGTATTCTATAAAAAGAGGAATTTCAGGAAGATAACTTGCTGATTCACCAAAAGCATCAATCAGGTATTTCCAGGATTGTGCATAATTACAATTAAAGTTAAATTCATACCCATCACCTAAGGGGCAACATGTTACTTTATTTGCTCCAACCTTTTTGGCAAAGTCTTTAGCATCTTTAATGAATCGTACTGCCTTTGTACGAATCTCTTTTTTATTGGAGGTTAAGCCTCCATTTTTAAATTCAGGCTCTGCTTTTACGTTTACATTTATGGCAGCAATATTTATTTTATATTTGGAAGTTAAAGTCTTAAGCTCATCGGAGTTACTAACCTCATATGGAAAAACTGATTCCATGCCATCCATTCCCTCTATTTCAGATACTATTTTGAATCGTTCTTCCAAAGTTTTCTCCTCATTATATTCATGAAAACGATCCTTTGTTTTACTTAAGAAACTACTAATTACTGCTTGTTTTACCAGATAATTCATGATTATTTTCACTTCCTTTTCTTAGAAATAAGTTCTTTTGCTTTATTTAAAATATGTTTTTTAGAGATACCATATTTATCAATAATTTTATAATAATTTCCACTTTCAGCAAAGGTATCATTAAGACCCAGATTATCAAAAATAACCGGTTTATTTTTTAAACAAAAGTTGGAAAGCTCGTAACCAAGGCCGTTTCTTTTTTGATGGTCTTCTACAACGAGTAAGGCCTCAGTTTTTGAAATAGAATTTAGAAGGTTTTTTTTGTCAAAGGGCTTAATAGAGTACATATCGATTATTTCAATAGAGATATTTTCTTTTTCCAGCTCATCAGCTGCTTCCAGTGCCTGGAAAATAGTATCTCCATAAGTTACTACAGTTATGTCTTTACCCTTTCGGATCGTTTTACTCCCTTCGAGTTTAAAAGTATCTTCTTTGGAATAGATATCAAAAAGCGGATCCCGCATAAGCCTTACAAAAACAGGCCCATATGTTTTTATAGCCACATCAAAAATATTTTTTGCTGATTCCGTATCAGCAGGTGCAAGGACTTTCATGTTTGGCAAGGTAGTCATAATACCTATGTCTTCGGTGGCTTGGTGGGTAACTCCGTCTACAGCAGGGGTTACTCCTCCATGCGAAGATAGGAATTTCACATTTAAATTTGGATAACAGATAAATGTGCGTATGGCTTCAATAGCTCTCATGGTAATAAATACACCGTAACTGCAAGCAATGACTGTTCTTCCATCAGCCGCCATTCCGGCAGCAGCAGCCATAGTATTAGATTCGGCAATTCCCATATTAAAATATCTCTCAGGATATGCATCACCGAATAAATGAGAATAAGTTGAATATCCAATATCTGCTTCAAAAACTACAAAATCCTTATTAATTACACCGTATTCCAACATTCTTTCTGAAAATGCCTGACGTGTGGTAATATTTGCTTTACTTAATTTCATTATTGTTTCCCCTCGATCTTTTTAATAGCGATTTTATACTCTTGTTGGTTGGGTGCTTTTCCATGCCATTCCCTTATATTTTCCATAAAACTCACACCTTTACCTTTTATTGTATTTGCTATAATACAAACAGATTTACCTTTAATTTTTTTTACCTCTTCTAAAGCAATTAAAATTTCCTTCATATTATGGCCGTTTATAGTCACAACATACCAGTTAAAAGCCTCAAATTTCTTATCAATAGGATCCATAGGCATAACTTTTTCAGTAAAACCATCCATTTGTAAGTTGTTTTTATCTACAATGGCAGTAAGGTTGTCCAATTTATACTTGCTGGCAGAAGCAGCTGCTTCCCATATTTGTCCTTCGTTGATCTCGCCGTCACCGAGAATTACATATACATGGTAATTTTTTTTAACTAATTTTCCTTCCAGAGCCATTCCTACTCCAAGACTCAAACCCTGGCCTAAAGATCCTGTGGTAATATCAACTCCTGGAGTCTTTAGCATATCAGGATGTCCTTGCAAGATACTTTCAAATTTTCTTAATGTTTTTAATTCTTTAATAGGAAAGTATCCACGCATGGCAAGACAAGAATACCAGACTGGGCAAGCATGTCCCTTTGATAAAATAAAGCGATCTCGAT
>Ga0209991_10001651_pt1 | contig 10155 bp, 12 predicted proteins | sample ChitaG_FD_183167 | JGI IMG/M metagenome (GOLD analysis project Ga0209991, IMG submission 183167) | Deep subsurface microbial communities from South Pacific Ocean to uncover new lineages of life (NeLLi) - Chile_00310 metaG (SPAdes)... | ecosystem: Environmental > Aquatic > Marine > Oceanic >... | reverse complement strand
TGAAGTTCCTCCTCCGCGGTGACCGGGATGACGCTCACCGCGGCAAACGAGGTGTGACGGCGGTGGGCCGCGTCGAACTGGGAGATCCGCACCAAGCGGTGCACCCCCTTTTCCACCTTGAGGTTCCCGTAGGCGTAGCGCCCCTTGACCTCCAACGTGGCGCTGCGGATCCCCGCCTCATCACCCGAGCTCACCTCAAGCAGCGCCGCCTTGAACCCCGCGCGCTCGCAGTAACGTCCGTACATGCGCAGGAGCATCTGTGCCCAGTCCTGGGAGTCGGTCCCTCCAGCACCGGCGTTGATCGAGAGGTAACAATCGCCAAGATCGTAGGGATCGGAGAAGGTGAGCTCGATGCGAAACGCGCGAACCTTCTTCTCAAGCGTGGAAAGCCTCGGTGAAAGCGCTCTGAGCTCCCTCTCATCCTCCGCCTCCAATGCCATCTGGTGGAGAATCTCTACCTCCTCCATCTCCTCGGTTAGGGTGCGATAACGAGAGAGAAGAGAGCGGTTTTGCTCCAGGCGGCGGCTCGCCTCTGCTGCATGACCGCGTTCTTCCCAGAACCCTGGGGAGGCCATCTCCCTCTCTAGATCATCGATCTGCGCTTTGATCCCAGCCGGGTCAAAGGTGATCACCGATCTTTACCAGCTGCTCGCGCAGGCTTGAAAGTCTCCCTTCGTCCATTTCTCCCCCTTAATATCATACACCAATACCTGTCGCTGGAGCGCTTCGCGCCAGCCGTCGCTAGCTAAAGTAAGGCATAATGACTTTAGCCGGTTGCGCGCTTCAGCTCAAGATAAGGCGCTCTTTGTGCCTATCTCCTGTCCCACATCGGCGTGGAAACTCGGTCGGCCTGGAAGAGCGAATCGTCCCTCTTTCTTGCCAGATCGATTCATTGCAGGTTAGTATCCAAAGCACAAAGAGCGAAAAAAGGAGTTGCATGAACAAGGAGAAAATTCGTAAAGAGGAGTTTGCCATCAGCGGCGAGAAGCTCGTCTCTACGGTCAAGGAACTGGTGAGACAGGGGAACATCCGCCGTGTCACCATCAAGAACAAGGAGGGAAAGACCCTGATCGAGATCCCACTGACATTCGGCGTGGTCGGTGCGGTGCTTTTGCCGACACTGGCCGCCATCGGCGCCATCGCAGCTCTCGTGACCGAGTGCACCATCGTTGTCGAGAAGATCGAAGAGGCCGACGAGCCACCTGAGAGCTGAAGAAAACAATGCGCGGAGTTGATGCGGTTCGCCTGAGAGTAGTATCATATATTGAAGATGAAAAGATCGAGCAGCAGGCGTAAAAAGAGGGGATTGATGCCCAATTTAACGTCTGAGTCTGGGAAGTTCCCTCTTACAGCTCTGATGCATCTGAAATTCATAATTCTCGAAACCTTATGCAGGAGGTTGAGGTAAAGCAATGGCTGTCAAGCTATGGTGGTCAGAGGAACCAGAGCATCCGTATGAATATAGGGCTGTGAGAGGACTCTGCGAGTCTCTTGCACGACGGAAGGAGAACTATTTCGTATTTGCAAACTACCGGGTCACTGATGCTCAAATTGACCTCACTGTATTTACTAAGACAAGTATTTTTCTGATTGAATTAAAGAGCAGCGCGGACAAACCCATCAATGGAAGCTGTAATGGTAGTTGGACACGAGAAGATGGCATCAGCTTGGGTCAAGGCAATCCAGTTAATCAAACCCTGCGTGAATATCATAGGTTGCGAGACTGGCTAAACAGGCATAAAGAACAATTCCTCACCAAGAATAAAGCGGCTGCGTTAAAACGAAGAAAGAAAAATGCCTTCGACGATATAAAGAAGCTCATCGTTCTCTATCCAACTAGACATCCAGATTCTAAGATTAACGTTGACGTTGACCGCCTAAGACCGTATATGGGGAATATCATTGGGTTTGATAAGTTGGTCAATCTGATCATAGACCCATCATGGAAATGCAGGTTAGGCATCGAGTTTACCCCAAAAGAGATCGACCGAATGGCAGGGTTGCTGCACCTGCAGTTAGTTTCGCTTCCCACAGATACCGCTGATCTTTCTGTAGCCCCTACCGAATCTCTTGGGGAGGCCAGGGGCGTTTATGAGGTGCACAAAAAAGTCGGAGTACCAGAGAAACCCTCTAAGGAAACGCACAAAGCACGACTCTTGTGGGGTGTCATCATAGCCGTGCTTATCATCGGCCTTGTACTATTCTTGGTTATACCTCGCTCGCCTAGAATCATCGATGTTACGGATGCTAACCAGTATATTGGTAAGAATGAAGAAGTCTGTGTCCGTGCATGTATCGATAATGTTCAGCTTTTTCCAGATGACTCTCCTATATATATCATGTTATATAGTGAAAAATTCTCCGTTCAAGTAGGCCCACTGGATAATCCGGCGAATGAGCTTAGCCGCTATGAGAAGTTTGAAAAGTATTGGGTGATCATCGGTCCCGCCCCAATCGTAGCTGCCAGTAGCGGCAACCCTCAAATTGAGCTAGAACCATCTAGTGCCCTGAAGTTCATTCATGATGAAGACGTCGGGAGATGCAAGTGAACTGCTGGTTTTTGGGTGGGTTCAGGAAACTCTCTTACTTCCTTTTCCTTGAAGAACAGTCAGTTCTGTAGTTCGGGGGACACATACCATAACTCCTATTGGATGGGCTCGGTCAAGGAAACAGCAAAGCTGATATCTGGATAGATATTGAGGGATTGCAAACATGCCTCAGACCGAGAAGATACAGTTTATGGCCCTGGAACCCTGAGGGATGTAGTATATTCACGCCAATGGATCAGGTGTGGAGATTAGCTGCAATGGGATTAACGCTCCTTGGATCGGTGCTTTCACTTGCCGAGGCCATTCGCCTCCCGCGAGTGGGTACCGCACTCAAGGTCCTCTTCCCGCTCATAGCTTTCTACACTTTACCTCTCATCATGACGCCGCAGGGAGTATCACCCGAGGATGCCGTGATTTTCACGGCAGGTTGGTTGCAATGGGCTATTGTGCTAGTGCAGGCAGCGATTCTGGTGGCGGTGGGCGTTCTTCACCTGGGGATTCTGCAGTTCGCTGTCTCCAGAACAGAGTCCTACAAACGCTGGAGGGCAGTCCGCGCGACCTTTCGGGTATATCAGGCTGTTGTGCTGCTAGGAGGAATTTTCCCTCTTGTACTGGTTGTGCGGATGGAGACCATCTTCTACACGGGGTTCCTTTGGAGGCTTAGCTTATATGGGTTGTTGGTTGCAGTCGTCATGGTCGCCATGTATTTCTTAGCGCTATTCCTCAACAGGGTTTTTCAGGAGAAGCGTACAGCCTTGGTACTCGCGGTTGTCTGCGTATGCCTAGCTTCCGCCATAGAACTATTTCTCCTGCCATAGCTAATTGAACTTCTCTCTGAACCCAGCACGGGAATACTGCTTGGATCCAACCAATCCTTTTTGACTGAGACTAGAGTGAATTGGAGTCAAACCTTGTCTTTTGACATCAGAATTTCCTCTCGCTCTGTTTGCCAATCCCGATGTCTCGCTGGCCTTCTGTCGCGAGTCGGGAAGGCTGAGATTCGTTGCTGCGTAGGAAGATTCAGCTATCTTCGTCGAGCGCTGGAGTCACATCTTCACTGTTGGTGGTCCCAGCTCTCCGTCATGTTCTACGTTGGCACTGACGGTAGATCAGAATGGTCCGAGATAGCTACGCCCCGTTACTTCTGCCCGTTCGTGCCTGGTACGAATGGATATAACCTGGGAAACACCAAGAATAAGGCTCTTTGCTGTTTGGAGTGGGTAACGAACTCCTGACTGCAAATGATAGAACGCTGTTCTCTCGCCCGTTCGTTGCACTCACTCAAGACGCCAAGATCGCTAGGGGTAACTGATTAACGTCTCCCTGCTTGCTCTGCGCCTCTTTTTTTCGCTGATTTCTTGCCTACCCTGCCCGTGCCCATCTGCGTTCGAAGGGCAGGCGGCCGGCAGATACGTCTGCGGCGTGGACAATGCGAGATCTTCCCTCTCGCTAAGATGCATGGATCGCCAAGAACGGCCCTCCAACATCCCCTGTTGTTCTTGTTTTTCCTTTCTGTATCCTGCTTTTCTTTCGCGACTTTGCGAGAGCCACTCTGTTCCGTACCGTATCTCCAGCTACTCACTCGAAATCGCGAGGAGCCAAGAATAAAGACCTGTCTCCGATGCCCCCGCGCACACGATCAGCCAGCTGGATAAGCCTCGTATCAGCAGTGCCTTGCAGCAGAAAATCGTGGCTCCGTCTTGCTTGCTACAGGGCAAACATCTCCTGGAGAACCAGAAGTGACCGTTGAAGCGCATGAGGCGATAGTGCGCCTAGGTGCCGGACTAAACGCTCCTGATCTACCGTGCGAATCTGATCGAGAACCACATGACCCGATTGACCCTGAAAACGACAGGCAACCCGAAAAGGGTATGTGTGGCTCCCTTTGGTTAATGGCGCTACGATGAGAGTCTGGACATGATCGTTGAGTTCATCGGGAGAAACCACCAAGCACGGGCGCATTTTCCGAATTTCCTGACCACGCGTGGGATTGAGGTTGACGAGGTACACATCGCCTCGATGCACTTCGGGGACTTTCACCAGTTCCACTCCTCAGTGTCGAAGTGCGTTGCAGTGGGTTCATCGAGAAGTTGGTCTTCTTTTCGAGTGGCAAGCTTCTTTGCCGCTTGAGCCCACCTCTCACGAACGCGAGAAACCCGCGAGATGACGATCTTCCCTTCTTGCACCTGAAGTTCAACGTCCTCGGTGAGACCAGCTTCCTCAATCAACGGCTTGGGGAGCCGAACACCTCTAGAGTTACCGATGCGAACTAACCGTGCCTTCATCTTGTACCTCCAACTGTGCTTACATAATAATCACAGTGAACGCTCTTTTCAACCGTCCCTATCGCCGCTGCCTGCCAGCAAACGGTGCTTGGCCGGGGCGGGTAGTCACATCTTTACTTTTTGTATTTCCTTCTCTCTCTGTCACGTTCACCTTGGCACTGATTGTGGATCAAAGGGCGCCGTGTCAAACCTTGTCTTTTGACATCAGGATTTCCTCTTGCTCCGTTTGGCAATCTCGATGCCTCGCCGGCCTTCTGGCGCAAAGCTGAAATTCGTTGCTGTGTGGGAAGATTCAGCCATCTTCGTCGTATGGTAGTTTGGGAAGTTGCCTGAGCGCTGCTACGAAGCGCTTGCGGTCGAAGTTTTTCTCCTGCTTGAGAACGTTGTAGATCTCGTGGACAACGACTGTGCCGATCAATTCCACAGCTTCTTCCCTTGAGAAGCCCTCTTTGATCAAGCGTCTCAATGTCTGCCGCGTTTCTGGTGGGTCGTTGTCACGGATCTGGTTCTCAACGACCTTCAGTATCATCCTCCGGCGCCTTTCTTTGGATTCGTTCATAGGCCCTTTCCATCGCTTCGGGTATTCGGGGGACATATACCTTAATCCCTATTGGACGTGTGTTCCGCCAATGAAATGATAAAGTTGATACCTGGGGGGTATTGAGGAATCGCAAACATGCCCCATACTGAGGAGATACAGTTTATGCCACCGAAACCCCAATCTGACGGAAAAGCGGTTCTAGGTCCAAGGGGCGCCGGGGTCGTTGCCAAGAGGGTCACAGAAGCGACAGGACACCAAAAGTAAAGATCTGACCCTAACGTCCCGACCCTAACGTCCCGTGACCCTAACGCCCCCGCTATTCAACGGTAGGCCTCTCCTTTTCTAGTTATTTCCTTCCTCGACAGGCTTTATTTCATCATAAGTAGCTTTCCCATAAAACTCTATCAACACTTCTGGCGCTTTGCCTCTTCGTACCAAGTATTCCAGTCGGTCTTTTGTAGAGGGATGGCCGAGGGCCGCAAGAGCATAGAGCGCTTTTCGTTTATGCTCTGCACTCCTTTCCTCAAGAAAATGTTCACGCTCATATGGAGAAAGCTCGGCAATAAGGGAACGCATCTCGGGACATACCAAAAAGCTCTCGTCATATGCTGTCATGATAGAATCTGCAGCTAAGCTCTCGCCTTTAAACAAGCTAAGCGCCTTTAGCGTTTCTTCATGCACGTGGTAGGCTCGTCCAACGCTGGCAGGGGAGAATTCTTCAGCCTCCGCGGTTTCCACCATTGCTTTCATCAACGTATCGCTAGTTGAGATTAACTCACGAAGGATTTCACTTCTGCGGTCGCCTATCGTAGCCAGGGTCACCAATGCACTCCAAGCAACTGGTACAGAAAGGGTCTTTTGCTGCAGTATTTCAAACAAAACGTTCTTTACCGGCTCGATAAGTTCTTCATCAACCAGCTTGGGCCTCCCACTGGTAACTACGGAAGGAAGGTCAATCGTCCGGATGGTGTCCAAAGCCGCAAGTTTATCTGAGTGCTCTCCATATTTGAGATCTTCTATAAGAGCCTCAACGAGGGCATGAATCGAATCGCGGTCGCGGATAGCCTTGATTGCTTCTAGTGCTGCTTTGCTTACCTCGGAATCATCGCTTCTTCGTGCTTCGAGCAATCCTCTGATCTCGTTGAGGTCACGCAAAGCCTTGACCGCCTCCATCCTTACCTCGTGGAATCCACGAGGTAACGCCAACGCTTCAAGCAATCCTTGGGCATCGCCGAGGTCTCGCAAGGCCGTGACTGCCTCGACACCTACATTAAGAACAGGAGGCCCGCCAGTTGATAATAGGGTACGCAGTTCTTCAACGCGTTTAAGATCCCGCAAAGCTTTGATTGCTTCAATGCGTGTAGTGAATTTTTCGCTCGTTGATGCCAGTCTTACCAATCCCTCGACGTCTCGCCTCTCCTTCATCTTTTTTATGTTAGGTCCAAAGAGCGGCATAATCCCCCCTTTTCCTTGGGGACAACCTAGCCCCCATTTTTAGCAATTAGCCGTATGGGCTCTTGTGCCACCCGGCACTTGAAAATCGATTTTTTGACGCCTGAGTTCGCGTTATTCACACGCCTCTCCTAAGGTAAACGGGGCGGGTTTTACTTTACCGGTTTTCCGCACTTCGGACAAGAGGGGGGACCAAAAAAGGGATAGTTCACGCAGTCCGGGCATAGCCATATTTCACAGTTATTGCACCGTTTCATTTCGGATGCGAGGAGCTCCTTGCCGCAGATTGCACATCTTACTAACGGCATAATACGTCTCACCTCCTTGCAAACTGCTACTGGTTCCTTGGTCAGTATAGCACAGATTCCCAGCTAACAGATGCGGCGGGGTCTACCATTGGACTTGTACAGTGACAGGTACCTCCATCAGGGCAGACTGACATCTTGACGGGGGTGCGTCTCATGGTGTCTAGCATCAGATTTTGTGCCACTGACGGATTGTCCCCAGCTCTGAGTTGCTGCCTTTGATTTCTGAGGACATAAGAGTTCCAGGGGGAGCAGGCCTCTTCTTTTAATCTTCTTGCAAGTAATACTGCTTCCCGATCTGTCCTCTCAATCAAGCTTCCAGCGGCCCAGAATCTTATACACTAAAGAATCTTATACACCAAATCGGGTAAATCGGGGGACATAACACCTATTCTTCCGTCTGTTGAGACTGAAGCGAAAGGCTCTTCCTTGCCATTCCCGTAGAGGCAGAGAAAGTCTAACATGTCCCACAGCGTGTCATAGTATCATCGTTATTATAGTGTGAATAGCTCGAGTCGTACTCCCAGGGATTCCGCATTACGTCACGCAACGTGGCGTTCGATCCATGGATATCTTCTTCTCAGATGCAGATCGGCGCGACTACTTGAAGCTACTCCGGAAACATGGGAGAAAACACGGACTCATGTTCTTGGCTTGGTGCTTGATATCAAATTATGTGCATCTCATCGCCATTCCAGAATGTGTCGACAGCCTTGCTACAGGGATCGGAGAGGCACACAAGGCCTACACCCGAACGGTGAACTTCTGTCAAGGAGTGCGAGGCTACCTCTTCCAGGGGCGCTTCGCCTCCTGCCCGCTTGGTGAACGACACTTCCTTGCGGCATTGAGGTACGTCGTGCGCATCCCGCGCGTGCTGGAATCGTAGAGCATCCATCTGATTGGCTATGGTCCAGCGCGTGATGGCACCTAGGGATAGTCAATTCAGATCCCCTTGTTGGGCATCATAGTCTTCTTGAAGGAATTGACGATTGGGACGAGTTTCTCTTCAGTGAGGGAGAAGATGTTGACCTTCTTCGTGCTACACGCGGACAGGCCGACCTCTCGGAGGCCCTAAGTTCGTCTTCCTCGCAGAACGGATAACTGGCCGGGATCTTGCGAAGCGCCGGCCCGGTCGGAAGCGAAGAGATCAGAAATAGGTGATATATTCCCCGATATTTCGATATCTACCTTGACATTGCCTAATGCAGCGGATAGACTTCGCGATAGTACCGGCGCTAGAGCATCATTTGTGCATTAGCAATGCAATGGGAGGTACACATGGACGACAATGCGGTTCTAAACAGCATCCTCAAGCGTCTCGATATCCTTATATCTCTGGGACTCGAAAAACCCCTCTCAGAGAAACCCACAACCATAGCCGACCGCATCGTGCGATTGCAGGCCCTCGGGTTATCTCCGTCTGAGATCGCTGCGGTATTGGGCAAACCTACGAACTATGTCACAGCAACGATATCGCAGAAGAAGGCCCGCCATGCGAAGGGAGGACGTAATCGTGACTGATGATCAGTATGAGGGTCTTTCAATGAAGCTCAATACTCTTATCCGTCTAATAGCGCTCTCTATCATTGCAGACAAGAAGCGGCCCGAGCAATTCATGCTACTGAGCAACGCAGGCCTCCAACCAAAGGAGATTGCAGAGATAGTCGGAACGACCCCAAACACAGTGCGCGTTGTGCTATCAAAAATCCGAAAAGAGATGAAAAGCAGGAGGTGACATATGCCACAGAAGAAAGCAACAAATAATCCTCTTCAGGTCGAGCTCGATGCTATCAAGCGACTCTTGACGCTCCTGCTAATCAAAGCGGGGACGCCTCAAGGGGAAATCGCTATGGCACTTGGTGTAGATCAAAGCGTGGTGAGCAGGATGTTTCCCGCCCGCAAGGTAAAGAAGTTTGAGGTAGCAAAGTAGGGTGCGCTTGAGGTAATCAACATGGTCACAGACAGGAAGCTGAAATCCGCTCTTCTTGAACACCTGGAGGTCACACCACAAAGGCTGTCGCAGAGGGTAAAGAAGATGAAGCAAGATCACGGGCCCATGTCAACCGAAAATGCAACGTACGTAATTGCTCATCAGGAAGGCATAGACCTTACCAGATACCTTCCCGCTGAAACTGTTGATCGAATTCGTGGACTCGTGCCAGGCTCGCATTCGAGAGGGCAGCCTAAGTCCAATGGCAGTGCTAGATCTCGAATACCCAAGCAAGTGTTAGTGAGTATCGGCACCGACCTTCCGAAAGTGGATGCACTTCTGTCAACCACCATCGCTTCAGATGCAGCAAGAATGGCAGAGTTGTACCCAAAGTACTACGTTCTCGAGAACTCAGTACGTTTTGTCATTAAGAGAATCCTCGAATACAAGTACGGTCCTAGTTGGTGGCAGACACAAGTTGCAGAGCCAGTAAGGAAAAAAGTGAGCGACCGAAAGCTAAAGGAGAAGACACAGCCCTGGCACGGCAAGCGTGGCCAGCATGAGATCTTCTACTCCGATTTTGGTGATCTGAAAAGGATAGTTCAGAAAAATTGGTCGGATTTCAAAGACCTCTTCCCTTCACAACCTTGGATCCTCCAGAAGCTCGATGAGCTCGAAACCCCGCGGAACATCCTAGCTCATCACAATCCGGTCGGAAAAAGGGATCAGCAGAGGATTGATCTCTATTACCAGGATTGGATTGCTCTAATCCGGGACCGAAAACAACTCATTCCTTGAGACCGGTATGCCGGTGATCCAAGCGCTGGAGAGTCCAAGCACATAAACTCGCGGAACCTCGGCTTGATCGCCAGGTGCTGCATCTGGTGAAAACGGGATCATATGCGGGTGTGGTTGTCACTCTTGCGTTCCCGTTGAGCCGAGATCAGAGCTTGTCTTTTGAGTTCTCGTGAGGCATTGCACTGCTCCGCCAGAGCGTACTTACCGGCAGGGCATACAGGTTTGAGCCGAAAGGAACGGGTTGATCACTGGTATAGAGAACGATCCCTCGTAGGAAGCGTTCGCCCAAGCAAGG
>Ga0209991_10001650_pt1 | contig 10157 bp, 10 predicted proteins | sample ChitaG_FD_183167 | JGI IMG/M metagenome (GOLD analysis project Ga0209991, IMG submission 183167) | Deep subsurface microbial communities from South Pacific Ocean to uncover new lineages of life (NeLLi) - Chile_00310 metaG (SPAdes)... | ecosystem: Environmental > Aquatic > Marine > Oceanic >... | reverse complement strand
CTTCTCCACCCTCCTCGCCGTCCTCTTCATCGGGGAGAAGGTCGCCCCGACGGTCTTGCTGGGGACCGTCCTGGTCGTAGCGGGCATAGCCATCACCCGGGGCGGAGACTCTGCGGGCTCCCGGATGAAGAGCACGGCGATCCTGATTCCCATCGCGGCCGCGGCGTTCTACGGGGCTTCCTCCGTCGTCCGGAAGGCTGGGCTCAACATCCTCCCCGAGGCCACCCTGGGGGCCTTGGTGGGCGCGGGGGCGAGCCTACTCTCCTTCGGGGCGTACCTGATACTTACCCAGAGGATGGACACGATCAGGTGGAACTGGAGCAGCGGCAGATACTTCGTCCTGTCAGGCGTCGTCGTCAGCGCCGGGTGGCTCAGCATGTTCACCGCCCTGGCTTCCGGCGAAGTCTCCGTCGTCTCCGCCCTCATAGGGACGAACCCCCTCTTCTCCATAATCCTCAGCCTACTCCTGCTGAGGGGCAGCGAAGAAATAAACTGGAGGACAGGGATCGGCTGCCTCGCCATAGTCGCGGGGGCGGCCGTCATCACCCTGTTCTGAGGCTACACCTTCCGGATCTTCCTCAGCCTCTCCAAGGAGGCCAGCAGCGTGTCCAAGACCTCCGCCACCGCCTTCAGGTTCTCGGGATCAGTTTCCTGAGAGAGCCTCCCCCCCATGGAGACGAGCTTGTCCACTAGGGCCCTCTCCAAGGTTTCTAGCCGCGTCCCCGCCTGAACAGACGCCTCCTCCCCCTCGGGGACGATGACCACCCTCCGGTCACACTTTGCACACCAGATCTCCCCCGTCTTGCGCCTGAACAGGGGGGAGGCGCACTCCGGGCAGCTATAGCTCAGCATCGTGGCCCCCGACCTGAGGAGCTCCGCCATCTGCTTCATCTCGCCATCCGACAACGCAGACACACCACCCCAACCTTGTCCCGTATCGCACTTTAGCCTTGCGTCAGACGCCCTACGCATACGAGACCCCCATCCTTCAGCAGTTGATAAATCGGAGAAACCCTCCACGCCCACACTGAAACCACGATGAGCTACCGCGAAGGAGCCGACAAGTTCTACGACCTCTTCGGGGCCAAGGACGACGCTCCCTTCTACTAGACCTCGCCCACGTCCCGGAGTTGAAGGCCGACAGCGGCTTGTTCGTCCAGAGGAGGCCGCTGGACGAGGATAGGCTGGTGATGCTCCTCACGGGCCAGACCGGCATCAAGGAGGTCATCCTGTTCCCCATGATGAGGAGGCTCGACCACGGGTGAGCCTTAAAGCCTGAGGAACTCCCGCTTCGAGACCAGATAATCCTCCACCAATGCGTCCCCCAGGCTCCCGGGTCGGGTGAAGAAGACCCTGCCCAGGTTGTGCCTCGCGATGGCCTTCGCCATCTCCCGGAGCTTGGGGTCCTCGTCCAACATCACTATGTTCAGTGTGATGCCCGCCACCCTGTACCGCTTGGCCTCGTCGATGACCCCCGCCAGGCCCCTCTCGAAGCCGACGTACTCCCCGTCCTCGAAGTTGGGAGCGGAGTCTGTGATGAGGTGGGCCTGCTTATTCCCCGCCTCGTGGGCCGCGGCGAGCCTGAAGCTCCGGAGGGCCGCCCTGATGTCCGTGTACCCCATTGGGACGGCTATGCCGGGGAGCTCCCAGGGCACCACCTCCCTGACCTCCTCCGAGAAGGCGAATATCCTCAGCCGGTCCTCGGGGAACTGGGTCCGCATCAGCTCGGAGAGGGCGAGGGCCGTCTCCACCGCGGCCCCCAGCTTCCCACCCCGGTTCATGGAGGCGCTCTGGTCCACAAGGACGCCGAACACCACCTCGGTGCTGTGGATGGCCTCGTAGACCCTAAAGTCCTCGAGCCTCACATCACCGAAGCTGCCCCCCCGCTCCAGGGTGGCCAGGAGGCTCCTCTCGATGCTGATCCTCTCGTAGGGGTCCCCCGCCTCGTAGGGGCGGACGGTGGAGGCGACCCAGGGCCCGTGACCCACGTCCTCTATCCTGTGGGGGCCGACCCCCAGCCTAGCCAACCTCTGGAGGATCCTGCTGAGGAAGCCCCTGCCCAGAAGCTGGGCTCCCTTGGAGGTGAGGGTGAACTTCGGCTTCTTGGCCTCAGTGAGGCCCCTCCTGCCGAACTCGGAGAGGACCTCCTCGAAGTCCCTCTGGGTGAGGGCCTGGGACTCTTTGCCGAGCTCCTCCACCTCCGCCCGGAGCCTAGCACTCTCCTCGCTGGTAGTCATCCTCTCGAGGATGTCCTCCAGCCTCTCGTCCGACTCTAGGAGCTGCTCCACCGCCTTCCGCATCTGCTCTGCCTCCAGCTCCTCGAGGTCGGCCTCGGCCTCCTCCCTCCTCTCCTGGGCCTCCTTGAACCGTCTCTGGGCCCGGTCACGGGCCTTGTCCATGATCTTGGAGTCGTAGTCGAGGCCCTGACCCATCTGCATCTTCGCGACCTCCCGCAGCATGTCCAGTTGGTCGCTGGCGAGATCGCTGCAGTGGTTCCTCCTGACCGCTCTCTGCATCACGTCTCCATCCGTCTCGGTACGAATATCCGGCTCTGATCGGTGAAGGACCTCACCGCATCCGAGGCGAGGAGGGCGTTGGCCAGGAGCTCCAGTGCGGAGAACCTGTACTCCTCGACTACGGCGGGCCCGACGGCCTCGAGCCGGCTCCTCAGCTGGTCCTCGAGGCCGTCCACGAGCTGGTACGGGTCCGAGGGGCCTATCTCATCCATCAGATCCAAAGCCTCGGAAACCGTGGGCGAGGCCTCCAGGCCCTCCCTTGTGCTCCCTCCGGACGCCAGGAGGCGGTCGACCTCCTCGGGAAGGGCCGTCTTGTCTCCCTCGAACCCCGCGAGGATCTTCTCCCCGACGTCCTGGACGGCGTACCACATCACGTCCTCCACCGCCCTGGCCGTCTGGGCTATCATCGCGCTCTCCCGGTCGTCGAAGCCCAGGAGGTCGGCCCTCAGTCGGACCCGGCCCCTCAGTGCCAGCTGGAGGCCGTCGACGGCGTCCGCGAGGTTGGAGACCCAGCCACCGCGCATCTCCGTCGAAGAGTAGGTGTGGTCCAGGGCCTTGATGCTGCCCCTGATGCTGGCGCCCCGGTCGATGTTGGGGCAGTCCCGGGTGTAGCGGCTGGTCTTGGCGATGACCTCCACGATCCACCAGGGAGCCGCCACCTTCCTCCTCAGGGTGGCCGGCTCTATGTACAGGGGATCCGTCGCGGCCTCTTCTTCCTTCGACACGAAGAACTGGTCGTAGACACGGAACCTCTCCCGGTACATGATCTCCCGCTCCACCGCCTCCCCGGGGAGGCTCATGGGGATGAGCTCCAGCCGGTCCAGCAGGGGCTCGGGGATCCTGTTCACGTGGGCGAAGCCCGTGGGGTTGCCCGTGGCCACGAAGAAGATGTCGATGGGCCTCTCCCAGGCGTACTCCTCGAGGATGATCTTGTTCTCCTGGAGCATCGGGTGGAAGAGGACCTGGACCTTGGTGGGGATGGCGGGGAGCTCGTCCACCGCGACGACGCCCCGGTTCCCCCGGAGGACGCCGGTGCCTATGAACGCCCGGGGATCCGTGGGGCTGCCGCCCCGGACGATGGCTTGGATGTCCTTCACACCCAGGATCTTGGCCTCGTTGGTGTACTCGTTCCCCTGGATCCTGCTGTACCTCTCCTCTCCGGCGATGAACTCTATCTCCGGGTCCTCCTCATCCCGGCAGCTGGGGCACTTCCACTCCTCCGGCCACTTGGGGTCGCAGTTGTAGGGGCAGCCCTTGATCTTGGGCACCGGGGGCAGGAGCTTCGCCAGGGACTCCGCCAGGCGGGTCTTCCCAGTGCCTTCCCTGGAGACCAGGTAGGGGTGGCTGTTGCTCAGGACGGCCCTGATCACGTCTCTCTTGGTCTTCTCCCTGCCCTGGATGTCGGGCAGGGGGTCCTCGCCCTCCCTGAGCTTCTTCAGCATCACGTATCTGAGCTCGTAGCGTACGGGTATTGGCTGGTATCTCTCTAGGTCGAACTCCATCCTCGATCACCACATTTATGGTCCGGACTAGCGTGTATTGCTAGCCGGTGAAGGTTTTAAAGGCATGCGAAGTGGGTGGTAGCTCCAGACAATCTAGGAAGGGTCAGCCGCCCTCGTAGAAACGGGTCACGCCCTTCAAAGGTTCCTGTGCTCCGGGGCCATGGAGACCGGTCCCTGGGGCTCACACAACCAGGTAGCCATGCACGAGGACGAGTTCGAAGACTTCAGGTTCGTGCTCAACCTGGACGCCGCCGGCGGCGCGGGGAAGAAAGACATCACCTTCAACGACTTCCCGGAGCTGGAGCCCTCGCTGGAGAAGGGGCGAAGGAGATGAAGCTGAGATGCCCCAATTCCAGAGGGTGAGCCCCTATAAGGGCGACTCCCCTTCTTCAAGAATGAAGTACCGACGGAGATCGACGGCTTCATCGAGAAAGTGAGCCACGATGAGACGGTGGCCCTCACCGACAAGGTTTAGGCCCAAGTCAGGATCTGGAACGAGATCCGCCCCGAGACCCAGAAGTGACTAGACAGGGGGCCCGACTGGTGACATTCCCCCCTTTTTTCCTTGTTCTCATCAGTTCATGTAGGTGCGGTCTATGGTGAGCTCCGCTATGTCTGCAGAGTAGTGGCTTATCTTCCTGATGCTCTCCCTGATCAGTATGATCTGGTTGAGGGAGGAGGCGCTCTCGTCACCGAGTGATGGCAGCGGAGTGATCTTCGTGTACAATTCTCCTATCTCTGCCTCCTTGTCTATGATCTCGTTAGTTCTTGAGACGTCCTTCGAGAGGAAAGCCTTCACCGAGAGGTCGTAGGACGAGAACGCGATCTCGGCGGCAAGCACCAAGGTTGACAACGTGTCTTCAGGGATTATCACGTCTTTTTCGATCAGCCAGATGAGGCTGTTCGCGATGATCTTCAGGTGGTCTGCTATTCTCTCGATCCTGTGGACCAGGGTCTGGATGTCGAGGCAGTCGGGAAGGTCCAATTGCAGCTGGCTGGCCAGCGAGGGCTTGATCAGGGCCTGCCTTATCAGCCTCAGTATCAGGTACATGAGGTGGTCGACGTCCGATTCGAGGGGGTCCATCGTCCTCAGGATGCCCAGGTTCGGCTCCTTCAGGGAGTTCAGGATGTCCCTGCACATGGAGTAGGTTATCGCGTGCATCCTCTCGATGCTCAGGAAGACTGATATCTTGGACTCGTCCAAGAGGGTCTCTATCTCAATCCGGTTGGCCTCAGACCCGATGATCATCATGTAGAGCCTGCTCGTCACATCCCTGATGGCGTTCTGCTGATCCACGGTGAAGAAACTCTTTGAGGTGAGCTTGATCGACGAGTACCCGTCCAGAAAGCCCGCGATTATGCTCCTGACTATCGACGTGACGCCTTCATCAGCCTCTATCAGGAGATGCAGCTCCCGCTTCTTCTCTTGTGCGCCTAGAACGGGGCTGATCAGAAGCGTCTGGTCTCGCTGGACTTGCACTGAGACCCTCTCCCCCTTCTTAAGGTCGTTAGCCCTCAGCCAAGACCTGGGAAGGGTGATCACGAGGGAGGCCCCGAGAGACATTAACTTGCGCTGATCGACCATCTCGGAAAGAAGAAGTCTTATAACATATATATCTCTTGATTTATTTTATTTATTAAAATGAGTATATATGTATATAGATAATATATGAAGAATGTCTATTAGTTTCAGTATCGAAGGATAAAACCCTCGAGGGATCTGAGATGGTTGAATCTAAAAAAGTTCTCATAACAGGTTGGAGCGCCCTCCTGAGATGCGGGAGCTGTGGGAACGAGGAAGCATCAGCGGAGTATGGAAACTGGACGATCGATTCGACGACGATAAAGCACTGTCCGATCTGTAAAAGGACGACGAATCACACGGTCGTCGGGTTGATAGCTGACACGGTGGAATACAACGCCCAAGCTCAGCAGATGGCGCTCGGATAAAAGGCAGCCGACATAAATTCATGTTAAATTTTTGGAAGTGTGCACATGCAGCGTCCCATTCACGTTGGTGCGGCTCAGGTCGGGCCCATATACAAGGAGGAGCCCCGGGAGGAGGTGGTCGAACGCCTGATAGGGTTGATGGAGAAGGCAGCCAGACGGGGCGTAGAACTGGTGTGCTACCCAGAGTGCGCCCTGACCACCTTTTTCCCGAGGTATCTGCTCGACTCCTCGGAGGTTGACGAGTACTTCGAGAGGTCGATGCCGAGCCCCTCCACCCAGCCCCTCTTCGACAGGGCCAAGGAGCTCGGAGTGGGTTTCCACCTGGGATACGCGGAGCTCGACGGAGACAGACATTACAACACATCAGTCCTGGTGGGTAAGGACGGGGAGATCATCGGGAAATACCGCAAGTCCCACATCCCCGGCTCACGCGACCCTGTGCAGGGGCGGAAGTTCCAGCACCTGGAGAGGCGGTACTTCCTTGAGGGGGACACCGGCTTCAAGGTCTGGCCCGCCTTCGGCGGACGCGTGGGCATGGCCATCTGCAACGACAGGCGTTGGCCCGAGACCTGGCGGGTCCTGGGCATGCAGGGAGTGGAGCTGGTCATCGTCGGCTGGAACACCCCCCTGACCCATTACAGGAAGGCTTTCGAATACTCCAGGCTCGCGGAGTTCCATAACAGGCTCTCACTGCAGGCTGGATGCTATCAGAACGGCACCTGGGCCGTGGGCGTCGCCCACTGCGGCGAGGAGGAACAGGGCTACGTCCTCATGGGGCAGAGCATGATCGTCTCGCCCTGGGGCGAGGTGGTCTCGCTGGCTTCCACGATCGGGGACGAGCTGATCGACGCAGTCATCGACTTGGATGCGGGGAGGGACGTCAAAGAGGGCGTGTTCAACTTCGAGCTCTACCGCCGACCGGAGCTCTACAAGGTAATCTCGGAGACCTCACGGAATCAGGCGCGTTAGGCTCGAGAAAAGGGTTAGCTGCCCTCGTAGAAACGGGCCGCGCCCCTCAAGAGGTTCATGATGGGCAGGCCCTGGGGGCACTGCTCCTCGCAGGTCCCGCACCGGGCGCACTTGCCCGCGCGACCCTCCTCGGGGATCGCCTCGAGGTACGCCTTCTTCGTCTCCTCCCTGTTCTTGGTGTAGTTCGCGTTCATGACCTCGAAGACGTCGGGGATGAGGACCCCCTCCGGGCAGGGCTGGCAGTAGTCGCACTTGGTGCAGCCGATGTAGCCGAGCTCGGAGTACTTCCCCTGGACCCTCTCGACGAGCTCCAGCTCCCCGGGGGTGAGGGTCCCCGGGCCTGAGCGGCCGGCGCTCTCGATGTTCTCTACGACGTGCTGCATCGTGCTCATTCCGCTGAGGACGACGGAGACCTCGGGGTGGTTCCAGACCCACTGGAGGGCCCACTCGGCGGGGCTCCTCTTGACCGGGGCCTCTTCCCAGATCCCCTGGATCTCCGCCGGCGGGGTGATAGCGAGCCTCCCTCCCTGGATGGGCTCCATGATCACCACGGCGAGGCCCCTGGACGCGGCGTACTTGAGGCCTTCGGTGCCCGGGGCCCTGTAGCTGGACTCTGTGTCCATGTAGTTGTACTGGATCTGGCAGAATGTCCAGCCGTCGTAGTGGTCGACGATCTCTTTGAGGGTCGGGTACTCGTCGTGGAAGCTGAAGCCGATGTGGCCTATCTTCTCCTCGGCGATCTTCTCCTCCGCCCAGTCCGTGACTCCCAGGTCCCGGATCTTGGGCCAGCGGGCTTTCCCGAGGCCGTGGAGGAGGTAGAAGTCGATGCGGTCCGTCTGGAGTTTCTCCAGCTGCTCGTCGAGGAACCTGTCAAAGTCCTCCCTCTTCTCGACCAGCCAGGTGGGCATCTTGGTGGCGAGTTTCACCCTCTGCCGGTAGCCGTCCTTCAGGGCCTTCCCCACCAGGATCTCGCTGTTCCCCCGGTGGTAGGGGTATGCGGTGTCAAGGTAGTTGACGCCGTGGTCGATGGCGTATCGGATCATCCTGATGGCCTCGGGCTCTTCGATCTTCGAGGTGTCGTTCCCGAGTATGGGGAGCCTCATCGCGCCGAAGCCGAGGGCCGAGACCTCCCAGTCTAGCTTGCCGAACTTTCTGTATTTCATTAAAAATCCTCACGGAGATATGATATCAACAGGACGTTTCCTTATAGATGTTTCCTGAGAGAAAAGTAGCGAGTTGGGTGTATTCATCCTGAGCCCTGTCCATCGCTAGGGTATTATTATGGGTCCATCCATTCTTTCATCGATCATCATGGAATCGGATAGATACGAACGCGTCATGGCCGTGATGCGCCGGGAGGTGCCCGACAGGGTGCCCTGGGCCATCTGGGGGCACTTCCCAGCGGTGAACTGGCTGGGCAGGTACAGCTGGGAAAAGTCCACGAGGGATGGGGAGGAATCGGCGATGGCCCACATGGCCCTCCTCCGGGAGCTGGACTACAAGATGGACCTCCTAAAGGTGACTCCCTACTACAGGTTCATGGCGATGCAGTGGGGGAGCGAGTTCGAGTTCAGGGACAACGAGGAGGAGGCGACAACCATCTCCACGGTGGTCAAAGAAACGGACGATTGGGGGAAGCTCTGGGTCCTCGACCCCGTGAAGGAGCTCCGGGAATTCGTCAGGTGCAACGAGATCCTGGCCAGGGACCTCCGCCGGATGCCCTTCATCTACACCATCCCCAGCCCCCTGATCCAGGCGATGAACGGCGTGGGCACCCCCGAGCGGGTCATGGAGGACATGAAGGAGAGCCCGGACGCACTGAAGGAGGGGATGGAGACCATCACGGAGACCACCGTCGAGTTCGCCAAGGCCTGCGTGGACGCCGGGGCCAGCGGGATCTTCTTCGGCATAGGCGGCGGCGGACGCGTCTGGCGGGAGCTCACCATGGAGCAGCTGGAGGAGTACGCCCTCGGCTACGACAGGCGGGTGCTGGAGGCGGTGGACTGCCCCATCAAGCTCATGCACATCTGCAGCACCCCCCGGGGCAACCCCCAGGACAAGGGCCTGATGGAGGGCGGCTGGTTCAGGAAGTACCCCGTGGACTGCATCAACTGGGACGCCCACGAGTACACCTGGCTGGACAGGGCCAAGGAGATCTACGGCGGCAGGTTCGCCGTCTGCGGGGGCCTCAACAGGGCCACCACCCTCAGGACGGGGACCCCCGAGCAGGTGGAGGCGGAGGTCATGAAGGCCATCGAGGACGCCGGCGAGGGAGGCGGCTTCATGCTGGGGCCGGGCTGCACCGTCTACCAGGACATGCCCCTGACCAACTATAACGCCGTCGGCAGGGCCGTCGTCAAGCACGGCTACTACAGGCGCTGATCCCCGGGTCCCACCAATCCTTCGCTCGAAGGAGAGCGGTCCTCCTCGACGAAGGCCCGTCGCATGCAAAGACACATCTTTTAAAGACCTGCCCCTTTGAAGACTGTGAAAAACCAGAGATATTCGGATCACCGGGGTGGACTGCTTGGAATCGGACTACCAGAAGGTCAAGGGCGTCGTCGGGGAGGTGGGCCTGGAGAGGGACGGCGAGCGCTTCAACGCCTTCAACGTCAAGATATCCATGGTCGTCGACTCCGGTAAGGCAATGACCCTCGACCAGGGGGAGCAACTGATCAAGCAGTTCAGGAAGGAACTCCTGGGCAAGAAGGTGGAGATCGCCACCATCGTCGTCCCCTGCCCCGTCTGTGGCAAGGGCTTCAACACTGAGCAGGGCATGAAGCAGCACGTGAGGATGGTCCACGAGAAGAGGAAAAAGAAGACGGAGCCCAAGGCCGCGAAGAAGACCGTGAAGGGGGGCTCCCGCAAGAAGTCAGCCTAGGGGACATTCAGCATTTTTATTGCCCATCGAAGGGCTTCATTCGACGAGCCGGTAGTCGAAGCCCTCCCCCTTCTCTATCGCGCCTTCCTCGAGGAGGTTCCTGACCCGTTTCCTCACCGTGACCCTCGAAGCGGTTCCCCTCTCGGTGGCGACCTCCCGGGTGAGAGCCGAGATGTTCATCGGCCCCTTGAGGGCCAGGGCGTTGAGGATGATGCGGGAGACATCGTCCCGGGACTCGGGGGTCCTGTCCAGGTGGCGGCGGACTCCGATGAGGCGCTGGATGAGCTTGAGGGGCTCCCCGTAGAGGGCGGCGCCCACCTTGAGGTCTCCCATGAGCCG
>Ga0209991_10001648_pt1 | contig 10163 bp, 11 predicted proteins | sample ChitaG_FD_183167 | JGI IMG/M metagenome (GOLD analysis project Ga0209991, IMG submission 183167) | Deep subsurface microbial communities from South Pacific Ocean to uncover new lineages of life (NeLLi) - Chile_00310 metaG (SPAdes)... | ecosystem: Environmental > Aquatic > Marine > Oceanic >... | reverse complement strand
CTATAGGTTAAACTATCCCCGGCAATGACTGGATCAGATAAGGGTGATTTAGTGATGCTAAGGTCAGCTGAGGTATTAGAAAAGGTGACCTGTGAAAATACCGCCGTAAGGAGAAAAAAGGTAAAAACTCCGGCCGTAAGGAATGAAAAGCTCCTATTCAAGTACTTATGACAACTCTCGTTCATAGTCGGGCGAGCCCGAGCAACTCGCGTTTTCACTCTCCCCCTCCCATAAACTCCACCCTGCAAGACGCCATCGATCGTCTATGGTAATTCTCCTTGCAAACTCAGGACTTTTTTGTCCTGCAAGACAAGCAATGACTCTCAACTTTCTCTTCGACCCGATCCTTCCTAAATTATATCCTTCTTTAATATGTATCGCACATTTTATTCGTTCATCACCCTGTGTCCTAGTAATAATGCCTTGATCGCATCAAATCACCTGGGTATGTCAAGAACAGTATTCGATGGTGATACGTAACCACCAAACCAGGACTTCGGGAACATCCAACAAGCTGAGCAAAGACCCTCAGCATTCTCAAAAAGGCCTCTCCCATACCGGTAGTAGTATCAAAATGCTCGGTAAAGCTCTGAAGCCAATTTTCTCTTTTCAAACACATCCTCCAATAATTGGTATATGTCCCTCTGTTTCCTTGGTTAAACGGTCAGTCTTATCGACAAAAACTGCATCCACAGAATCCGCCTCTAGGAAGGACAGAAGTTCTTTTGATCCTTCTCTCTTAATATCTATGCCGGAGGATCCCTCATGCCTAAATACCATAACACTGGCTATCACGATAAGTGCTTATTGTAGCTTCCTTGTTATCTACACTACCTCCCCTTGCTTGTTCCTCGGTAGATACTTAGTTATGCCCTACGGCCTTCATATAGACCCCTCCATTGCCTCAGAATTCAAACTGCCCTAAACCGAAACCTAATCGGCGCAAGATATTGGTTGCATCCATTGTAGTAAATTCTGCTCTCCCCAAACCTACTGCTTCCCCGAGGACTTGCTTCGGCGGATACTTCTCCCCCTTTATTATCACATAGTACTTGCGTATTTCCTCGGGCGACATTCCATGCATTTTCGCCACCACATCTCGCGGGGTCAAAACGTAAGCTTTTCCCCTTAGGATGAATCTCATCTCCTTCTCCTTCTATTATCCTCCTTCTACTATTCTACAAGAAAATTTAGAAAAGTCAACCCCCCGAATTGAATCTGTTAGCTAAAGCTTAAAATGTCACTGGCCAAAGCCTTGTCGAAAGAGAAGTTGTGTAATGTTATCCGCCTTGAAATAGGATGTAAGCGAGGACATAAAGCCTCCCCTGAAAAGGGGCAAAGTCCACATTATCCGTAATGAAACGATGGGCATAGCAAAGCCAAAATTTGGCACAACGATCATTTATCAATGTTCGTTAAGCTAAGAATTGCGATCTTCATTTACTGACATTTTAAACTTTAGCTAACACAACAAACTTACCTCAACCTATTGACAAATTTCATTCATATACTGTAATCACAAATGAGCGGCAAGACCATAACCCAAATATCAGCACCTGTCAATCTGAGTCTGGAGGGGTTTAGGTAGAGCCAGCCTAGGACGTGAAGTCAGGAAAATGCCAGATAATCGCCTCTTCCTAATATAGGTCACGGCCTCCATTTACTCTTATGATTTGTCCTGTTGTCCAGCTTGACTTATCTGATGCTAAAAACAGAATAGTATTTGCAATGTCTTCGGCTAGCCCTAAGTGTCTTAGAGGTATCGTCGGTATAAGTTCTTGCTCAGCTTTTGCGGTTATATACCCTGTTTGTGTTGCGCCGGGTGCCACTGTATTTATAGTAATTCCCAGAGGTCCTACCTCAAAAGCAATACTACGAGTAAATGCTTCTATGGCTGCTTTGCTTGAGCCATAGGATATTTGACCAACAAAACATTGTGAAGGTCCAGTACTCAAATTGATGATGCGGCCCCACTTTTTCTTATGACTCTTATACCTGTGCACAAATTCTGAAATCAGAAGAAGTGTAGCTTCTACATTCACCGAGTAGGTTTTTTCGATATCTTCTGCTGTTATGGTATCAATTGAATCGTTATTTCTGTATTCACCAGCATTATTGACTAAGATATCCACACTACCAAATTTGGATTCAACTCTGTCCATTAGATTCGATACGTTGTCAGGATCCCTCAAATCCGTCTCCCATGCATCGGCAAGGCCTCCATTAGTTAGTATTGAATCTACCACCTCTTTTGCATTTTTAGTGCGTAAATAATGATACAGAGGCATCCCTGGTTTCGAGGCCGTTTTTGCTTCTTCATAGTTAATACCGTAGTCTTCTGGTGATGTCCTGTAATAAGTGATAAATACTTTGGCGCCTTCTTTAGCGAATACTCTTGCTGTAGCTGCCCCAATTCCGGAAGAATTATTGGCACCGGTTACAAGAACCACCTTATCTTCTAAGTTGTAGTTAACCATATTTCTTCCTCCCAAGTTAACGTATTCTACGTTTAGAATTGTTTCATGCAAGGAATACCCCCTACATTTTCACCTTATTGCCTCCTAGTATTCTCTGATATTTGAAGCCAATGATTCCATAATTCTTTTCTTCTCGAGATAGAGAGAGTCCCATAACTTGGACCGCTTGCCTAGTGGCTCTCGAAATAGTCTGCTAAACCACCTGTTCTGCTCTTGCCACGCACATCCTCTACTATTCTGAAATGACGGTATCAGTCTGCTAGATTTCACACGGCTTCAATCTACGCCAACTCTTCTACCAACTCGTTCTAGTCAAGCTCATGTTCTTGGCATCGAAGTCTATTTCCTCAGTAGAGATGTGCCAACGACTTGTGGTCAAGTGCTTAAGAAAGAGCATATCGTGACTGACCAGGAGCAGTCCGCAAGGACAGTCAGCGAGAGCATCCTCAAAACACTCAATTGACGGAAGGTCAAGATGGTTCGTAGGCTCATCCATTACGATGAGGTGAGGCCTTCGAGTCATACCCAGAGCGAGCAAAAGTTTTCGAGCTTCCCCTGGACTAGGCTCTATGCTATCAACGAGTCTTTGGGGACGAGAGCCTAATCGGCTGATGATGGTCATTAGGTGACCCAACATTTCATCAGAAAGAGAACGCACCGCAGTGATAAGAGCTCTGGAGGCTTCAAGATCAATTTCCTGAGGAAGATAAATCAGGTGTTCTTCCTTCAGATTAAGGTGGTTGAGAATAGACTTTACTAGAGTACTCTTTCCTGCACCATTGGGACCAGTGAGGGCAATTCGATCCGTCGGACCCATAGAAAGCTCAGGGAAAGAAAGATCTCGTCCGGGACCAAGGACAACTCTTCCCGGCCCAAGATAAAACAGCAGATTCCGCTTAGAGCGGGATCCTGAAAGCCAAATTCCTAGCTGGTATCTTTTTTTCACCTTGATGTGGCTGAGCTTCTTCTGAGCCATCCGAGCTCGCCCCTCTATTTGCCGCACCAGTCTTCCGGCTTGGCCATCTTTCCCAGTGAGTCGAGCCATATCGATTTTTGTCTTGGCATCGCTGTCCCTGGGAGCGAGTCCTCGCTTGGAACGTTTCCTTTGAGCTCTAGCCGCCCTCTGTTTCCTTCGGACCGCCTCTCCCCTGATGCGGGAAAATTCTCGTTTAGCAGAGTCATAGCTTCTTCGGATCGTCTCTTCTTCCATCTTTGCCTGGGAAGAAGCTTTACTATAGCCTCCTCGTCGCATAACCGCCTCCGGTGGCTCCACAAAGAGACATTGTCTACATAAAGAGTCCAGAAGCTCCCGATTGTGACTTACCAGGAGGCCAACTCCAGTAAATGATCCGAGAGATGAATCTAATAGGCACTGCGTTTCATAATCAATGTGATTGGTCGGTTCATCCAGGGCAAGAACAGCCGGCATCCTCCAAAGTGCCAGGGCAATTTGGGCTCTCTTTCGCTCTCCGTAACTAAGGCTATCCCATCGATCAATCCAGTCATTCTCGATTCCTAGTTGGCCCCTGAGCTTGAAAGCCTTTCTGTCGTTAGCTTCGAGGTAGCGCTCGAATCCTTCAGGAACATCGTCAGTTCGTTGAGGGCAGTAGATAGCATCACCCGGGATCTGAACATGTCCTTTCTGAGATATCAGCTTCCCACAGGCAAGCTTGAGAATAGTTGTTTTTCCTGCTCCATTAGCTCCCACAATTCCTGTCCAGCCGGTGGGAAAGTGGACAGTAAGATCCTTTAATAGTGGACTACTGGATCCCTGGTACTCAAATGAAACTTCTCGAAATGATAGCTGCATATTAGTCTTCCTTAAGTGTGCCTGAAAGAAACTAGCTTCCAGACTCTTTTTTAGTGAACAAGAATCAAGGAAACTCCCGGTTCTTTATCCCGCTCAATCCGCGCCTTGTTACAGTTCGACCAACATTCCCGATTCCCGTAGCATTCCCTTTTCATCGACGGAATAGCTCCGTAGATCCAAGCTAGCCCCCCAACACAGTTGTTCCTATGAGAGACTCTGGCTAAGCTAGACTCATAATCACTTCATTTTGCTTTAATTGTATAAATACGAAATAGCGCAAAGATAGCCTTTTTGGTGGGCTTCCTGGTTAGACCAAACCAAATTGATAGGATGAAAGGTAAGCTACATGGTAGATAGGATCACTTCCGCAAGCACTCCGCCTCCCTTCTGGTTCTCAGGCTTTTCTCGGTTTAGCCAAGATTTCTCTAATCTCCAGGTTAAGAAAATCCCGTGCATAAGCGGGTTTTATAAGTACGGCTGTGTCCGCTCCCTCACCACTACCGGCTATGGCGATAACCTCTCTATTCACATCAATGGCACCGTTTTCTGCTGCCATTAAGACAATCTCCACACAGACTTTCATGCCCTGGGAAAATCGGTATAAAGTTCGGGCTACAACCGCATTAAAAGCTGCTGTTTTACTATCTGGAGCAAAGGCAGTATTCACATTGTCACCCAGTGCATGCAAGGTGGTCAAAACTGTGGCGCCTCGTTTCTTAAGCTCTTGGCGAACTTTCTCCTCCATTACCCAGCCCTCTTTTACAAAGGCCTGAGATATTGTGACTATCACAATTTCGCTCTTTGAGCTTTCAAAAACATCGAGCGCTTTGCGGGCAGCCTGTCCATGCGTCGAAGCAACAACTATCTGATCGATGTCTAGCTCTTTCGCTCTTTTGTACGCAATCTCAATAGTCTGCTCTGTATTTCTAGGTCCGGACTCTTCGAAGTAATAAATATCCTTTCGCATCATAGAATCACCTCCCCTCAAGGGTTAATCTGATATTCTTAGAATAGCCGCTACCTCAATTCTTCCTTGCAAATAGCCTTTATGACAACTCTTCCGCCTTTTTCTTAAATTCTTAGCGCTTCAACTATCAGTTGCCAGGCAGAGGTAAAGTCAATAGCAGAGCCAAGCTTTTCCAGAGGAGTACCTTTAACTATGGCAACCCAGTCAGCTCCCAATTTCCTGGCCAGGCTTTGATGTTCTTTCTGTCCCCCGCGGCGATACAAGACTAGAACTTTTTGCCAAGATATCGAAGAGAATATGGAGATTCCAATTTATGACGTGCCTGTTGAGCTGCAGGCCTCATACCCCAAGCCAAAACTCAGTACTTATCAATCTGATTGCGGAGGTAGTGTGTCAGACATGAACAAAGATTTGAAAACGAATATTCACACAGGATAGGCCGTCTATTCTCCCAAATGTCTGATGAGACCGCATTTTCGAGGAACAACAAGGTCCGCTTTATGTACCGGATCACTTTCTTTTATCCGATAGTCAATGTCCATCACTTCGATGAATTCGGCAGTATACTCCTTCAAGATACAGGGATACTCAACTATTTTCTTATCCTCGATTAGCTCCAGAACTACTTTCTTGCCAATATGTGGTTCAAGTAAAGGCTCATAAGCAGTTCCTGAGGCAGGACCAAGTTCTTGCTGCAGTTGGGAGACGTGTTTATCCTGGCCTGCTAGTATCCTACCACCGGCACCGGTTTTCTTGACCTGGCCCACCAAGAGATTGACTATCTCAATTACCGAATTTCTAAAGGTGTTAACGAAATTCCGAATTTTTCTTCGTAGTCTCCTCAGAGTGCTCGGATGATAGGTCTTCTCTAGCTCTATTTCTCTCCTTTTCCTTGCCTCATCATCCAGCTCATCATGATAGCGAATTAGGGCCTTGAGTGTGGGATACTCTTGCTTATAGAGAATGTAGCTGGTTTCATCGTGCCCTTCATTATCTTTGTGAGGAGTGCGATAAACTAATTCAATACCTGTGCTCTCCACTCTGAGCCTGCCCCAGATGAGTTTACCCCCCGTATCTTGCAGAGTGAGGAGGCTTCCCGAAAAATCCTTCAGGCATTTATCTTTTCTTCTCCCCCGAACGAAAGCAGCGACCACGGTAACCACGACAACAAAAATGATAGTTAAAGCAAAAGCATTAAGCATAGGAACCTCCCAAAATAAGCCCTTGGTTTTGGACAGTGCAATTATACAGAATAATCATCCTTTGTTAAATTCAGAAAAAACAATGCTTTTGGTGACTAAAGACTTCTCGATGACGTGGTAGAGAGGGGCATTTAGCTAAATCTCAGTACTTGTTAATCTCTTCTATAAGAGTCTGATACAAAAGCTAGTCTAGCAGAAGGGATTTGGTCGTCAACTAGCGCTCGAAATCTTAGATCCTTTCGTTGACAAGGACATCTTTTGAGCTAAGATGAAAACAGCAGAGAAAAAGGGAAATCAAAACTCAAAGAGATCCTGTAGCAACAAGGTCTCCTATGGTATAAAATGGCGATAATCTGTCCCAAGTGTAAGCATCAATATGATGTTACCCTCTTTGAGTTCGACAGCATAGTTAAATGTGACTGTGGAGCAAGAATAAGGCTTGATCCAGTAAAGGGAGTAGTTTTGCAAAGCCAAAGTCTACAAGATAGGAGGAGGTGCACAATGGCTGTTTCTTTTATTCCAGGATCTGAAAGTATTCATAGAATCAAAAACTTTATCCATAAAGATACACAGACAGGAGAAGATAAGGTCTATCTTACCGTGAAACAGATATACTCTTTAGATAAAAAAGGCAGTTTGGATTTTGGCGGTAGTGAACTTAACCTGGCAAAAAGAAAGCCTCTGCTTCCGAAAAAGAAGCTTACAGAAGATAAATATGGATGGTGGAATCTCAATCAGGGCACCTATCTTATCGAGTTTAACGAGCAGATAGAATTAAAGGAGAAAGAGATTGCTATCCTCGAGTCCCAGGAAGAACTTTTACAGAACGGTTGTTTTCACCCTGTTCGGATCATAACACCTAAAGAAAAACTTTCTTTCATCCCTTTGAATGTTGGAAGCCAGGGTATAGATATCAAGCAAAATGCCCGCATCTCAATACTGAGAATAGTGAATAGATAGATATTTTTGGGAAAGAGACTCCAAGTAGATGCTGCCAAAAAAGAAACTCTCGGAACTGCCCGGATTATTGAAGGTGAAAGTAGCTGCTGTTAGGGAAATGTGCCAGGAGATGCATGCCGAAAACTAAGATTGTGTTCCCGGAAAAGTACGCTGAGCCACCCTTGAACATGCCTAATAAATCTCGGCAAACGGATTGGCCATGAGTCTATCTATCGAACTGGCCATCAGACCATCTTTTTTATCTTTCCAGTCGCCCGGTACCATATCATCAAGGATACAGCTCTTACTAGGCGCCATCCGCTCAGGATAGAATAGGTCTTGCCTGTTACTTTTCCTGGTTCTTGCGCTGCAATCTTGACAAAAAAACGTCCCACTATATCGGTTGGCACCCCGAATGCCTTCAGGACGTAGGGAAGGCTTTGGGTGCTAGCTGCCAGTTCAGGACTAGTCTTCATATCTTTATAGAAGTCAGTTGCTACCATCCCCGGGATGACCGAATGAATAGAAATCGGGTAAGCTCGATTCTCCTGAGCCAGGCTCTTGCTAAGATTGGTAATAGCGGCTTTGGTGGCAGAATAAGTAGCCAGAAACGGGGAAGGCTCACCACGCCCGCCCTTACCACTCATATTGATGAGAATACCGCTACCTTGGTCAATAAAATAAGGAACAACGATCCGACAGGCATTGAGGACAGCGGTAAAATTCACGTTAACAAGAGCTCTGATTTCTTCTTGAGCCATCTCCTGAAGAGGCCGAAAGCCACCGGATAGTCCAGCATTATTTATCCAAACATCTATTCTTCCCCATGTTTCAATGGCATATTGAAAAAGCTTTTCAAGATCTCCTTTGACAGAAACATCAATAGTGATCCCACAGACTTGCCAGCCCTCTTTTTTGAAAGTGTCCAATGTTTCTCTTACTGCTGATTTCTGCCGCGAACAGATTACTACCCGGGCGCCTTCTTTGGCATACGCTTCAGCAATAGCACGACCTATGCCGCGGGTTGACCCTGTAACAACAATAACTATGTCATTGAGTTTCATTGATTCGCCTCCTAAGACTTCCTGTTTAAATTTCAGACAATTGGCCTTTTCCTAATTTGCCCCTTATGCAAAAACCTTCCAATTAGCTTCTGTGCAGATAGACTAGGCCAAATCTCAGTGGTTGTCAATTTCAGCGAAAAGATGATGAAGACAGATTTTAAATTGGATGAATTTGTTTTTAGGTAGGATATTGCGAAATATTTCTCAACTAAGAACGTGAAAATGCTCTCACGAACAGTATTTCAGGTGTTGGCTCCCCGGGCAGGACGATGTTGATAACAAGCCTGAATAGCTTCTCAAGGGTGTTGTTCTGGACTTTTCTGTAGTCTTTCCTATAGAATTTATTATAGATTTGAGGAAGATACGCCTTTTCTTTTCCCTGTCTTCCTGATGTAGTTCACCCCTTCGTTGTGAGCGATCCGGTAGATCCAGGAAGAGAACTTCTTTCTGGTATCGGACCCGAAGAGATTTCAATAGGCATTGATAAGTATATCCTGCACCAGATCCCCTGCCCCATCGGGCCGATTCGTAAGGTGTCGAAGATAGTGGTAGAGTCCTTGTTGATACCGCCCAACTGTTTCTCGGTAGAGTTCCGTGTCTTCCCTACGTATCTTATCGACTAGTTCTTCATCTGATGCACTCTTACCTTGAGTCCTCATCGACTCTCCATATTCCCAACACAGAATCTTGCTAATCTACTACACCTTGACACCTCTTGAGAAGATAACACGCATTTTCTCAACCCTGTCACTTTCTCCTTTCAATGAGCAGACCTCGCCGAAAAAGCTCCTGAGCACATGTCTCTTCCTAGATATCCAAAAAGGGCGTATCGACAAAAGAATTCTTCCAAAAGAAGTGAGAAACAATAGCCTATCCAGGGGCGGGAAGCCCGGTGGCGGGAGCGCAAGAAAATTGGCAAATACCGTCCATTGGCTCATCCACATGAAATCCTGCGATAAATGAAGGAAGAGAAATAATCTTTACATCAGTCAAATAAGTTTATTTAAATCCTTAATGGTAATTCCCGCCTTCTTCAATATCGAATTCAGCGTACCTTTCTTGAGTTCTTTATGAACTGGAACTACCACTGATATATTCTTTTCAAGATTATGAAGAAAGATATGACTTCCTCGTTGGCGGTCCACTACAAATCCAACCCGGTGAAGTGCTTTAACCACTTCACGTCCTGAGAAAGTCCTACTCACAGGCTAACCTCTACTTCTCTGGCAGTAACTCCTGGCTTGGCTTTAATCTCGTTGACCTTCTCTAGTCCTTCCAGATAGCAAAGTATGGCCTCTTTCGCATTTTTCAAAGATTCTTCTTCAGTTTCACCCTGTGTAAAGCATCCATCGAGTGCAGGAACAGAGACGTTAAATCCTCCTTCTTCAGCGGGTTCCAACATTACCACAAATTTCATGATTCTCCTCCGTCTAAAATCCTCAAAAAGTAAAAATGGGAAGTACAACTTCTGCCTTATATTATACCATAAACAATATTGTTATCAATACGGGAAGATGGATGAGCCAAAAGTCCTTTAACAGAGGGATTCTCTGTGGGAAGAAATGAAATTAAAGACTTTGACAGCGGTGCCGGATTGGATTAAGAATATTTCTTGTATTCTTCAATAGATTTGAAAAGTAATGTCAAAAAATAGATTTGTTATCAACATTGGGGTAAGTTGGCTCCCCACACCATCCAGCTGTG
>Ga0209991_10001647_pt1 | contig 10164 bp, 8 predicted proteins | sample ChitaG_FD_183167 | JGI IMG/M metagenome (GOLD analysis project Ga0209991, IMG submission 183167) | Deep subsurface microbial communities from South Pacific Ocean to uncover new lineages of life (NeLLi) - Chile_00310 metaG (SPAdes)... | ecosystem: Environmental > Aquatic > Marine > Oceanic >... | reverse complement strand
AAGGTTTTTTGCAAAAATTCACGACGTGTAGATGATGGTTTTTCTCCGGGTCTCTTGTTGGCTCCCATAAAATGATTGAATTATTGATTTACAGACTTAAGTGAAAACCAATTTTTAGGATCTTTATAACTAAACCTGAATTTTCTAGCCTTTATTTTATTGGTAATATCAGGCATTGGCTTGATCTCAAGATTATCTTGATTTTTTCGTATAGCCATCGCCAAATTACTTCCTACTCTTTTGCCAAAAAATATGAATTCTTTAAATTGAACCCAAACAACAATCGCATGATGACCATCAATCTCATAAATACCACCATAAAGTGGGAATGAATTGGTATTATTAATGATTCCTTTTCTGCAAACCGACTTATCTGACAAGCTAATTTTGATAGGTAACAACAAATTAAAGGCCTTGCCGTCCGCAACAGGAATGGTTGCTTGCGGTTTTGACTTAAGGTCTTCGGGCCAATGCGAAATGGTTAAACAGGAATCATCTTTATAAGATTCCCAAGCCCCTAAATATTCCGCAGGGTTTCCCGTTGATTCCACACACTTCCGGATCCCGAAAATAAAACCAATCATGGCGACCGCACCGGCAACAGGTAAGGTTTTTTGCAAAAATTCACGACGTGTAGATGATGGTTTTTCTCCGGGTCTCATGGGCATAAAGTCTTTAGTGGTAAAATATTATATTATAAAATAGAAAATATGTCAATCGTAAATTCCACCCCGAATTCCACACAATAAAAAAACGGCAATGGCTTAGAGTTTTGAGCATATCGCAATAGTTTAAACAATATGCTATTGCTGATTTAATTTTCATCCAGCAGCCTCGATTGGCTCGCCCACGTGCATAAGCTTGTACCGCCTTTTGAGGTGGTTTTTGTAGGCGACGACGGGCTCTTGAAGGAATTATTTGAAACCCACACGGACATTCCCTTAAGAATCGTCAAAAAAGAAATAAGCATTTCCTCCACGGACATCCGGGAAGCCATGCTGAAAAACAAAGATTGGAAAAAATATCTTTCAAAATCGACTATCGATTATTTGGAAAAAACAGATTCTGTTGAAAGGCTTAGGAAAATTTCTTAGGATTAAGCAACTCATCCAGCTTATCACGGTAAGCCTGATCAATCAGTTTAAAACCTACTTCTCCTTCGATTATCGGATCTCCGGCAATGGGAATGCGCACCTTAACAGATTTTCCATTTATCTGTATATCCATCAAAAGATCTGAACTCTTTTCATCTTCCTTCTCAGGATAAGGTGGAGTGCTGTGCACAAAAGTCTCAAATCTTTCCCTTAGCGAATCAGCAAGTGCAACTGCTTTGGCCATTCCTCTCATCCACGAATGGAGTGCAGGATTAGTTTTAGGCATGAAGTGCTCAGACTCCCTGTTCATATCAACTTTCTTAAAGGATTTTTATTTTACAGGATTGAAAAACAAAAATCTACTCCTCATCCAGTAATCCCAATCCAACCAGCAGATACACCATCATCAGAGGAAAAAGGAGCGAATTCACAAACACGGAATGGACCATCATTCCCCCAAAACCCGCCACCAAACCCGCGTCCAGATAGCTTTTGAAGGTATTTTTCTTCCACAAACGCCGTATCGCGCTCATAGCCGCCACGAAACCGATGGCCAGATAACTAAGCAGGCCGAATATGCCGGAAGTGGCCCAAATCGTCAGGAGTGAGCTATCTGAGCCTCCTGAAGCATGATCGGAAAGCAATCCATGCCCCCTTTCATTGATTTCATACGCGTACCGGCTGTACCCAACCCCAATCCACGGATGATCCGCAATGATTTCACGCGCAAAATTCCAAGACCATACCCGAAGCTCCGCTGTCGGATCGAGAGGCTTTTGGCTGTCCAGCCCCAAAAGCGCCTTACCAGAGTCCCAGGCTTCTATACTCCTCTGTTGGACACGTGGAGAAAAGGTAAAAGCCAATAAAACGATCAAAATACCAACCAGCAGGAGCTTTCGGGACTTGAATAAAGCGAGTAGGCCCAGCGTGACGATAAGCGCCAGATAACCGCTACGGGAAAAAGTGAAATAAAGAGCAATCAATCCGATAAGCGAGATAACAGCAAAAACCCAGAACCATTTAATACTGCGTTTATGGCGGAAGTAAAGGCTCAGCCCAATCGCCGGCCCAAGTATAAACGCCAGATATCCTCCGATGAAGTTGGGATCGAACCAGGTGGAAAGAAGCCTTCCGATATGCGGATCCCACCCTTCCAGATAAAGACCGAGCTCTAAAAAGCTGGGGAAGAATTTGAGCTGTAAAAAGCCCAGCAGGCAGATGAGGACCATGCTGACTATCATCCCGCCCAGCAGGATGTCGCGAAACCGGTGTTTTTCCCCTTCCCGATCAAGAAGGTCAAAAGCCATAAGTGCGAGGATCAGATACATTCCAAATCGCCCCATATAAGAAAAAGCAATGATCATCTGCTTTAAATCAAAACGATAGAGGTTGATCAGATACGTGATAGTGAGCACAAACAGGAAGATAACTATCATTTTACCAATCTTTCCCAGGCGCACTTTGCGGTCATTTTTGATCTTATCAATCCCCCACACCACAAAAAGCGGTGGTATCAGCAAATCCGATGGCAGAAACTCAAAACCCGCCACAGGCAGCCGCCAAAGTTCACCAGTAACAGGAGATAAGAGAAGGAGGCCGAACAGGATATAGATGAGTTTTAACATAGGCAGGGTATCAATATACACCAAAGTTCATAGGGAAGGAATCGTCCTTTTTGTCATTTCAACTACTTTTTGTCACTTCGACCAACATTATTTTTCATTCCGACCCATGCGGAGGAATCCCTTACCTGTTCACCCACAAGAGTAAACTGGTGAGGGATTTCTCCGCTTCACTACGTTCCGGTCGAAATGACAAAAGGGTGGCATTCCACCCTCCCCACAACTACAATAATGGAGCTATGAAGCTCAACCAATCAACATGTCAGGCAGAATTAGAGAAGTACAACTTAATCCCCCGCAAATATTACGGGCAGGTTTTTACAACGGATGAAAAAGTAATCGATCAGTTAATTCAGACAATCAAATCCATCTACAAACCCGGCACCAAAATTGTGGAAATCGGTGGTGGTTTGGGCTACATAACAGAACGCCTGATTGAGCATTTTGATGATGTAGATTGCGTTGAATTTGATGATGAGCTATTCACCATCTTGAACAATAAATTTGTTCATAATAAAAATATGGCTTATTTAAAAGAAAAATCAGATAATCTGAATAAAATTTTTATTCATAGCACTAACTCTGAAGCCAAATCATCAAAATCCTTAAAAAAGCTATCGAGTATAAAAAGTAGTCATAAATCCAGTTTACGGCTTATTCATGCGGATATTTTAGACTACAAACTACCAACTACAAACTACTTACTGGTAGGTAATATCCCGTTCCATATCAGCGGAAAATTATACCGAAAATTCATGTCAGAAATTGACCATAAGCCATACGGAATGGTGTTCATTACCGACAAACAATATGCCACTACATTGATGGGTCAGCCGCCACGCTGTTATCGTGTTTCCCTTCAGGCTCAAAGCTACGGCGACATCGAAATCGTAACCGACGTTCCCCCATCTTCCGTCTATCCGGAACCCAAAGTAATGAGCTGTATCATGAAAATCACCCAAAACGATACCAAACTACCTAAAAACTTCTGGAAGGTCGTAAATCACCATTGGGAACATTACCCAACCCCCCAAGTCGAAAGCCCTAAGCAAATGGGATTACAGCGTTGGCTAGATCTTTGCAATAAAAAATAAATAGCATTTTCTGGATTGGCTGTCCTCCGGACGGCGCCGATCTAGAAAATTACCTCTTGCGGGAAAGACCATGAAAACCGAAGCGGTTTTCGTGAAAAGAAAACTTTCCGACTAAAGAAGTCGAGAGTCCGAAGACGGTGGGGCTAAAGGGTTGGATTGAGCTTGCTAAAAAAATATAATAAAATTTCCCACTTTGGGTATGCTCCGCTGGGCCCCAAAGTGGGAAATAACAATTCATTTGGAAAGGCTGAAAACCTTTTGAAAAGGTTTTCAGAACGGCAAATCCTCCGCTTTAATCTCTTTCTCATAATTAACTGCCGGTACCTCTGTCGGATTCTCGGGTACTACTTTTTCAGCAGCAGGCGCATCACTCTTTACCACCGGCTCAGACAGGGTTACTTTGGTTTCATCGGCAACCTCCCCTGCCGCAGGAGCGCCGAGCTCAGAATCAACTGCACCGAGCGCCAACGCACGGTCTGCAATGATTTCAGTGGTCCAGCGTTTCTGGCCATCCGGGGTTTCCCAGCTGCGAGTTTGCAAACGGCCGGCAATATAAACTTTTCGGCCTTTTTTTATAGATTCCCCAAGGGATTTAGCCAATTCCCCCCAAGCGACGATATTGTGGAACTCTGTTTTTTCCTGACTCTCGCCCGCGCGATCCTTCCAGGAAAAGTTAGTGGCTACACCAAAGGAGCAGACACTGTCTCCATTGGGCGTTTGGCGAATCTCAGGATCTTTAGTGACATTTCCAACCACTTCCGCCTGATTCAGACCGCCGCCTACCTTAGAGCCTTCGGGTAAAGCAGGATGAGCCACTCTTGGATCCAGAAGAATCAATTCATCGGCCACCACACGGGTTTTATAGCGTTTCTGCCCCTCCTGGTCTTCCCAGTCGTCCGTCTGGATGCGGCCGGCAATGAATACCTGACTGCCTTTCTTTAGATATTTATCGCATATGTCAGCCAGCCCTCTCCACACCACTACATTGATGTAAGATACGCCGGTTTGAGGTTGACCGGATGCATTGGTAAAGGTTTGTTTGGTGATAATATTTAAATCTCCTACCGACTGGCCCGTAGGCGTCTGGCGGATTTGAGGGGCTTCAGTTAAATGACCGATGATTTGAGATCTGTTAAGTGCGTACATAGTATTTTAGGCTAAGTAATAAAACGGACTTTTAGCATATCCCCTCCCCCTGAAAAGCGCAATCAGATTAAGTTGTAAAAAGGAGAAAAGGTGCTAGTTTGTATTATGTTATATTTGACATATAATTTAAAATATGTTATAAAATACATATATGAGTCCAAAAAGCCACGAAATCATCAAAGACAACAGCTCCACCGAACAAACAGAAGCTCTTTGTAAAATAATGCAAATTAGAATATTGATCAAACGATTTAGATATCGATTGCTGAAATTCAAACTTGCACGAGAAATTGAAAAAAAAATGCTGGAATTATTTGAAGACCCCGAAACGCTGGAGGCAAATAACACCATCGCAAAATGGTTTTATTTTTTCGACAAACCAATTCTATACGAACACCCACATAAATTCTGGATAATTAAAGACTGGGATTACAGCACACACTTAAATTTCAATCCAACGATTCTAAACGATATGATCTGGGTAAATAAGAAGGCTGTTCTTCAGAAAATTGAAGAACATTCAGACCTGTTTAAAGGTTGGAATGAGGACAACCTAGAAGAAAAAATTAGCGAACTTTTTAGTAATAACTTTGACGCCTTCAGTCTGCAAATAGGAATTTTACTTGGATATCCGCGCACTGAATGTGAAAAATACGATAAATACAATGAAAATCGAGGTAAAATCTGTAAAATCATCGCCCGTTTTTCAGCTGAAAATCCACATTACATAGAAAGATTAATTGAAGAATTCGCAAAAAATAATCCAACTTTTAACAAAAGGACTCTCAAGAAAAAATTCAATGAATTTCTTAGGCTCCTTCAGGGAATCCCTCCAACTAAAATTCCAAAAAAAATAAGAGATCTCATTCCCTATCGACTAGCGCCAAAAAAATTGAGATGTAACGAAGCTCTTTTTGATGAAATGGCTCCCTTTGTTGAATTTCTTTTAGAGAATTCATCTATCGACTTAAGTGGTTTTGATAGGGAAAGCGTAAATTATTTCTTCGAACGCAGAACAAATGGATTTATGTGTCACACCAATACTCCCGAATATCTTGCATGGAAAGCTGACTTAGATGCAAAAATCGACAGCCTGGAGAAAAAATAAAAAAAATGGGCAATGTTAGATGTCTGTTATTTGACATATTATTTAAAATATGTTATTATAATAATTGTCTTATAACAATGAAAACCAAAAATATGGTCAAAAAACCACCCTAAAGGGATACCCAAATGCCTTTTTATTACATGGCTTTGTTGTATTTGGGCATTAAATAAAAACTAAAACTAAAAAAGCCTATGATGCATAACCTGCTCTTCGTGAGCCTCTCCTTACTTGCCTTTGGACTCCTTAAGTTCATACAAGTAAAGAGAAAACACATAAAATCAGGCACCATACTTGGCTTATTCCTTTTTGGAATAATGCTCTCCATTCCTTTTATACTCATTGAACATTTGGCTTTTAGCCTTAAATATTACCTGGTGATCCTGGCATTCATTGCCATCGAGCTCATCGTGGTAACCATTGAGCACAAATGGGAATACTTGCACAACCTAATACATCATAATATTAAAGAACTAAGGCTTCTTAGTTTCTTTATAGTAAGCATCGGCTTTACGTACTCTGAACTATCGTTTCATATTCTTAACAGCACAGACAGCTTGGGGCAAATCTTAGCAAGCCTACCTTTAAAAGCATTGTTTGCGCTCTTTATACACACCATTTTAACGTCTAGCGCAGCAGTACTCACAGCAACGGAATCCATTGTGGAACATTTCTTTTTGTTCCTCCTTTACTATTTAAGGCTGATATTTATCAGCATTTCTCATTTTCTTTATGTGTTCTTTATGGAACACAAAGTGACTTATCTGCTTATCCCCTTTCTTGCCTATAACATTTATTTACTTCTTAAACATAAAAAATACTTAGACCGAAAGGGTAAAGTGCTGACCTAGCCACTTTATCAATTAACCCTCTATCAAAAAACCCTGCACCAACCGGTTCGGGGTTTTTTGTGTCTGAACCCCTTTCTAAAAGTGGTTCAGTACTCCTCAAACAAGTGTCTTCGCTCTCCAGAAAAGCTCGCTTAACTTCGCAAGCTTCCTTCGCCGCACATGTCGCCTCAGGTTCTTGCTACGTGCGCTCGTTTCCTTCCAAGCTCACCTAATTTATATTCGAATATTGAAACAAAAAATAAAATAAGATTTTTCAATTTGGGTAACCTCTGGTGGGCCCCAAATTGAAAAATAACCGCTTGCGGGAAAGATCATGAAAACCGAAGCGGTTTTCATGCATTTTTAAAAGCATTATCTTGGCGTCGACCTACTCTCCCAGAGGCTGAGCCCCAAGTACCATCGGCGAAGAGTGGCTTAACTTCTGTGTTCGGGATGGGAACAGGTGTACCCCACTCTCTATAAACACCAAGATAATGCTTTTAAAAGCTTGTCCTGGACTTATTCCAGGAACTGTAATTATTTTTATTAATTACTGGTTAACATCTTTCGCCTATGATTCCTAGAATTAGGAAAAACGGGCGAAAGGAACAGCTAAATAATCGGAAAAAAAGTCAATTGGTCATTAGTACATCTCGGCTGAACACATTGCTGTGCGTATACCTGATGCCTATCAACGAAGTAATCTCCTTCGGACCTATAGGGAAAATTGTCTTAGGAATGGCTTCCCGCTTAGATGCTTTCAGCGGTTATCACAACCCAACGTAGCTACCCAGCGATGCCGTTGACACGACAACTGGTACACCAGAGGTTAGTCCACTCCGGTCCTCTCGTACTAGGAGCAGAGTCCTTCAATTTTCCTACAACTACGGCAGATAAAGGCCAAACTGTCTCACGACGTTCTGAACCCAGCTCGCGTACCGCTTTAAATGGCGAACAGCCATACCCTTGGGAGCTTCTCCACCCCCAGGATGCGATGAGCCGACATCGAGGTGCCAAACAGTGCCGTCGCTGTGAGCGCTTGGGCACTATTAGCCTGTTATCCCTAGAGTAACTTTTATCCGTTGAGCGACACCCCACCCACGTGGACGTACCGAATAAAATTCAGTACAAGGTGCCGGATCACTTTCACCTGCTTTCGCACCTGCTCGAGTTGTAACTCTTACAGTCAAGCCCGCTTATGCGAATACACTATCAACCCGATTTCCATCCGGGCCTAGCGGACCATTGCGCGCCTCCGTTACATTTTAGGAGGCAACCGCCCCAGTTAAACTACCCATCAAACACGGTCCTCACTCCGGATAACGGAGCAAGTTAGAATCAAAATGTATTCAGGGTGGTATTTCAAGGATGACTCCAGTCCGGCTAGCGCCGGACCTTCAAAGTCTCCCACCTATCCTACACAAAATAGATCTCAATCCAATGTCAAACTGTAGTAAAGCTTCATAGGGTCTTTTCGTCTTGCCGTAGTTAATCGGCATTTTTACCGATTCTGCAATTTCACCGAGTCTAGCGTTGAGACAGTCTTCAGACCATTATACCATTCGTGCGGGTCGGAACTTACCCGACAAGGAATTTCGCTACCTTAGGACCGTTATAGTTACGGCCGCCGTTCACCAGGGCTTCGATTCGGAGCGTGAACCCCTCCTCTTAACCTTCTGGCACTGGGCAGGCATCAGCCCCTATACATCAGCTTACGCTTTAGCAGAGACCTGTGTTTTTGGTAAACAGTTGCCTGAAGTCTTTCGCTGCGACCCAGCCACTCCTCGCTGCGCTCGTCGCGGATTTCTGATTTCGGATTCCTGAATTCTGAATTAAATCTGAAATCTGAGATCTGAAATGTAAAATCCTGGACATGACGAACGAAGTGAGGAATGGCCAGGCAGTCCTTATCCCGAAGTTACGGACGCTGTTTTGCCGAGTTCCTTAACGCTAGTTTTCTCGAACACCTGAGAATACTCATCTCACCCACCGGCGTTGGTTTGCGGTACGGACAGCCTGGTTCCTCGCTAGAAGATTTTCTAGTCAGCTTGGGTCACCCGAATCGCCCCGATCGCTCGGAGTATTTTGCATAACGCCTCAGACACGAATCTGTGCGGATTTACCTACACAGATATGGCCCTAATCGCTTACACCTACCATGTTCAATAGGTAGGCCCGGATTACCATGCCGCGTCCCTCCATTGCTAGCGCCCTCCGTCTAGTCCCGGATTTCTAAGAAAGACCGAAGTCTTCCTTTCGAAAAACGAGCATTCAACAAAGTTTGCTTGGACGGAACCAAACTGGTACAGGAATATTAACCTGTTGTCCATCGACTACGCTTTTCAGCCTCGCCTTAGGACCGACTAACCCCACGCTGATTATCATGGCGTGGGAAACCTTGGGTTTACGGTGTCCAGGTTTTTCACCTGGATTCAAGTTACTTATGCCAACATTTTCACTTCCTGACGCTCCACCGACCCTTACGAGTCGACTTCAACGCAGACAGGAACGCTCCTCTACCCCTCACCGCATCTCGCTACGCTCGATGGCGGAATTCATCAATTTTAAGTTCTAAATTTTAATTGAAATATACAATGTTTTAAAATTTAAAATTAAAAATTTAAAATTCCGTATCGAATACAATGAGATACGGTGAAGTCGTTGCTTCGGTTATAGGTTTAGCCCCGTTGGATTTTCGGCGCAAGATATCGCCCGAAGGCGATAGACCAGTGAGCTGTTACGCACTCTTTAAATGAATGGCTGCTTCTAAGCCAACATCCTGGTTGTCTGTGACATCTCACATCCTTTACCACTTAACCTATATTAGGGACCTTAGCAGACGATCTGGGCTGTTTCCCTTTCGACTACGGCACTTGGCTGTCGCAGTCTGACTCCCGAGATAAGAAACGATGGTATTCGAAGTTTATTAAGGTTTGGTAGACTTATTTCGCCCCCTAGCCTTGACAGTGCTCTACCCCCATCGTCCAATTACTCGAGGCTAGCCCTAAAGCTATTTCGAGGAGAACCAGCTATCTCTGAGTTCGATTAGCATTTCACCTCTATCCACAGGTCATCCCCCCGTCTTGCAACACAGGTGGGTTCGGTCCTCCACGACATTTTACTGTCGCTTCAACCTGCCCATGGATAGCTCACTCAGTTTCGGGTCTAGTGCATCTGACTACTCTAGCAACTGCATTCTAACCGCCACCGATTTAAGTAGCGAGTCCGATGTAACTTCGGACCCTATTGAAAGAAGTTAAGCCTTTGCGGGCT
>Ga0209991_10001645_pt1 | contig 10167 bp, 6 predicted proteins | sample ChitaG_FD_183167 | JGI IMG/M metagenome (GOLD analysis project Ga0209991, IMG submission 183167) | Deep subsurface microbial communities from South Pacific Ocean to uncover new lineages of life (NeLLi) - Chile_00310 metaG (SPAdes)... | ecosystem: Environmental > Aquatic > Marine > Oceanic >... | reverse complement strand
CTTTGAGGAGGGTGTAGAGGGGCAATGCTGGCGTGTTTCTTGTGTCATTGGAGTCTCCGAGGAACGCAAAACCTAATATGCATACCCTTGCGTCTTGTAGTTTCACGCCTTTTCCATACAATGCTTCTTCTACTAAATCTTTCATGTGTTGTGGCATGGAATCGTTTATCTTTCTGCTTTCGACGAGAATCTTAGGTGTAAACTTGAAGACCCCATAAGCGTCCAGACCGTATTTCAATAGCCACGGGTCTTTGGGGAGGCAGTGACCGCCAGCACCTGCACCCGGGATATGCATCATTCTATATGGGTTCTTTGCAGGATCGGATGGGTCATTGGGTAGAGAGTTCACGAAGCGTCTGATCTCGTGGACATTGACGCCGAGGCTCTCGCAAATCAGGGCAACTTCGTTTGCGAATGCGATGTTAACGTCGCGGTAGGTGTTCTCAGTTACCTTAGCAACCTCCGCTGTGAGACAGTCAGTTGGAAACAGCTCCGCCTCGTTGATGTTTTTGTAGAATTCGACGCCGCGTCGAGCACATTTAGGGGTGAGTCCGCCTACAATCCTTGGCATGTACTTCAAGTTGTGAAGTAGACGGCCGACCATAACACGTTCATAAGAGTACACAAGGTTGAAGTCTTCGCCTGCCTTCATTCCAGAGGATTTTTCCAATATCGGTTTTACGATATAATTGGTGGTCCCTGGGGCTACGGTGGATTCTAAGATGACTATTGCTCCGTTTTTCATGTGTTTCCCAACAGCGTAGGACACTTCTCTTAGTGACTTGTATCGCGGCATATGATTTTGGTCAACTGGTGTCTGAACGTCGATGAGAATCACATCGGCTTTTTTACAGACGGAGATGTCGTCGGTAACCTGGAAACTGCCTTTCTTCACGACTTTGCTGATGAGTTCTGCTAGGCCTGGTTCGTCGCCTTCGATGGGGCATTTGCCTGCGTTGAGATAGTCGATCTTCCATCCTGAGCGCTTGGATCTTCTTTGCACTCCGACAACATTGAAGCTTTCAACGTCAGCGAACAGGACAGCTGCTGGGATGCCTACATATCCCATGCCGATTACCACGACTTCCAAGTTTATCATGTCTCCATACGTCTAGTGCATACAAGCATCCGTGATATATTGGATGTCTTCGTGATCAACTAAAGGGTGGACGGGTAGACTCAAAACTCGCCTACAGGATTCCTCAGCTATAGGGCAAATCGTTTTGTCATAACCTAACTCGTGGTATAGAGGTTGCCGGTAGATTGGCATCGGATAGTGAACAGCTATGCCAACACCCATTTTCTCTAAGTGATTAGCAAGCTCGTTTCGCTCCAGTGGATAATCCTCTTCTACCCTGACAACGTACTGGTAAAAGACGTGCTTGACATGTTCCTCTACATATGGGAGCGTGAGACCGTGGATCTTCTCGATTCCTTCATTCAGCATCTTTGCATTTCTTATTCTTTTTGCATTAAGTTCGTCAAGCTTCTTAAGCTGTACTAGGCCAACAGCGGCTGATAGCTCGGTCATACGATAGTTATACCCTAGAATAGCATGATGATACTTTTCGGTTTGACCGTGGTCCCTAAGTAGGCGGGCTCTTCTGGCCAATTCATCGTTGTTTGTCATGATCATACCCCCTTCGCCAGTGGTCATGTTTTTTGTGGCGTAGAAGCTGAAGCATCCAACTTCTCCTAAGCTTCCTGCTTTCCGTCCCTTATATTCGGCTCCGTGCGCTTGGGCAGCGTCTTCTACTAAGAACAACTCATGATCTTGGGCAATTTCGTTCAATTCCTCCATTTTTGCTGGCTGTCCGAACATGTGCACTGCTATTATTGCCTTTGTTTTTGCAGTTATCTTCTCATTCACATCTGAAGGATCTATGTTGAAGCTTCTTTGGTCGATGTCAGCAAATACAGGTTTTGCCCTTTGAAATAGAACACAGTTGCTGGTAGCTATGAAGGAGAAGGCGGGGACTATTACTTCATCGCTTGGACCTAACTTGAGAGCTTTCAGGGTTGTGTCTAGGGCGAGGGTTCCGTTTGTAACTGCGACAGCGTGGCCCACACCTATGTAGTTTGCAAACACCTCTTCGAATGATCTGACCTTCTCCCCTTGAATCAACATGCCTGATTGGAGGACCTTCCTCACGGCTTCCTCTTCTTCTCTTCCTAAAACTGGTTTTGCGATTGGTATTGCTCTTTTCATTTTAACATTACCTTTCATCTTTTATTTTTGCATAATTTTCTCGCGGTATCTCATATTTTTCATCACAAAAGGGACATTTCATTAGAATATCCCTCTGCCGCTCTTCTTTTTTTATCAGTCGTCTACCGCATTTGCACACGAATCCTTTAATCTTTGCTGGATTTCCATACGCCATGGCATAAGGTGGGATATCCTTTGTCACTGTACTACCAGCTCCTATCATTGCATATTCCCCCACCGTGACACCACATATTACGATTGTACCTGCTCCTATGGATGCTCCTTTTTTCACGAGAGTGGGTACGATTGTCCAATCGGTGCTGGAGCTTCTTGGGTAAGGATCGTTTGTGAATGTGACGTGAGGACCTACAAATACGTTGTCTTCGATTTTTACGCCTTGGTAAATGGTTGCTCTGTTTTCAAGTTTCACGTGGTTTCCGATCTTCACCCCTTTTCCTACGTAGACCGAGTGCCCGAGCACGCATTTTCTGCCTATTTTTGCGTTTTCTCTTACGTGGGCGAAGTGCCAAACCTTTGTGTCCCCTCCTATTGTAGCTGTTTTTTCAACAACCGCCGTAGGATGAATGTAAGCTTTATTCATGGCGAGACCTCCATTTAGATTGTAGTCTTGACACACATAAATAATGCTTTAGCGTTTTGGAAAGATAGGTAAAGAGGAGAGCGAAACTGTGAAGGTTATGCTTGTCATAGGGGCGAGGCCTCAAATCATTAAGTCGGCGCCGATAATCCATGAGGCGTCAAAAGATGCTGAAATAGAGTTTCAGATAGTTCACACTGGGCAACATTATGACTTTGAGATGTCGAGAATATTCCTTGATGAGTTAGAGTTGCCTGAGCCCATAGTTAATTTGGGTGTTGGGTCTGGATCTCATGCTTGGCAGACGGGTAAGATGATGATTGGGCTGGAGAAGACGATTATGGAGTTGAAGCCTGACATTGTTTTGGTTCCTGGGGACACGAACTCTACGTTGGCTGGTGCGCTTGCGGCTGTTAAGCTTCATGTGCCTGTTGCTCATGTTGAAGCTGGAGCAAGAAGTTATGATATGAAGATGCCGGAGGAGGTTAATAGGCGGTTAACAGATCATTGCTCACGAACATTATTTGCGACAACGGAAAATTGTGTAAAAAACTTATTGAAAGAGGGTATACCAGATGGTCAGATACGTTTGACTGGTGACACAATGTATGATGCCTTGTTGAAGCATATGGTCGGAGCTTTCAGAAGTCATGCTATGGAGAAACTTGGCTTAAAAGTGGGTGAATACGCTGTGCTTACGGTTCATAGACCAGAGAATGTGGATGACCCAAAAGCTCTGAAGGATATAGTCGAAGCTGTGATTCAATTGAAAGAGTTGGCAATGATTTTTCCGGTCCACCCTAGAACTATAGAGCGATTGAAGGTTACTGGTTTGTTAAAGAGGATGAAAGTTGCGAAGCATGTGAGGCTTGTGGATCCGGTTGGATATCATGAGATGCTTCAGTTGGTAGAAAACTCTAAGATGGTTTTCACTGATTCAGGTGGATTGCAAAAGGAGGCTTTCTGGCTTCACACTCTATGCATCACTCTTAGAGAGAAAACAGAGTGGGTGGAAACTGTAGAGTTGGGGGCCAATATGCTTGTCGGGAACGATAAAGAAACGATTGTTCGAAAAGTAAGAGAATGCTTAGCTGTGGAGGGTTTGGAAACGAAGTTAAAGGAGTTGCCAAACCCCTTCGGAGATGGAAATGCTTCAACAAAAATCATTGAGGCTTTGAAAGAAGTATGCTATCCATAAACATTAAATTCCGCCCATATTTGCGAAGGTGAGCAACTCATTTTAAATTTATTTGATGGTATGTGCATGTGCATAGAATATGCGGAGTTTTTCTTCGCCCTTATAGTAGAAGATGCCTTCAGGGTACGTTTGAAGTCCGTTTTGTTGGGCTTGTTGGATTATGCGGTTGTATTCTTCTGTGCCTAGTCTGGGTTTTGTTATTATGAAGTAGGCAACTGTGCAGTTAGTATAATTCATAGCTTCGGTCATCACGTCAGGTGATGGATTATCCTTCATTTTGGTGAACAGTGCTACTCCTACGGGGTCTCGTTCTGGGAAGTAGTATGCTCTTTGGTTGTAGGTTCCTGCGATCATCTGTCCCGCATATGATATCCAAACGTCGCATATTACGATGTAGGTTTTGTTTGTGGTTTCATTGATGTATTTTACTGCTTCTAGTTCGTAGGATGTTGTTTGCAGTGGTGAATAAGAAGGATAACCGTAATAGACTGAGACTGTTATCCAACCTGCTAGTACGGCTGGGATTAAGATGTTCATCATTAAGAATAAACTAAGAGTAGAACAGGTAGTAGATCTAGGGGATTTTCTTACGTTTGTAGAAGATGTTGGAGGAGACAAATGCGACTTGAAGGAGGCAATCTTTGAGGTTGTACGACGGAAAAATGCAGGGAGGTCTTTTATGGCAAGGGCTACTAGTGGGACGCTTATGAGGGCTCTGAACATCCATATTCTTTCTTCGTTGAAGGGCACATTTATCATGAATATTCTTAGTATGCGATAGTCTATGCAAAGCATGAGATATCCGAGGAAGAGAAATAGTATGTAGATGCGTGTGTTGTTGGGTTTTTGATTGCGAGTTGTGTACAGTTTGTATATGACCCAGAAGAGAGCGATGAGGGGTCCAGCTATGTATATCAGTATGAGGTGAGGAGGGGAGTAGAGATAGTCGCCTAGCAGGAATTGACCGAGCAGTTCCGTTGTCGTGTATTCGTAGATTTTGTCTAAGCTGAAGTACGCTGAGAGGGAGGAAAAGATTCTGTGGTATACGAGGGCAAAAGGCAGAATGCTTGTTGATACGATGAAGGATGAGAAGAGAAGGATTTTTGCGGACGATGGAGAACTAGCTTTTTCTGTTTCGTATTCTTTGAGAGAAAGAGCCAAGATAAGGAAAGAGAGAGAAATGAATCCGGTTAGGAAATGAGATAAGAAGGAGGCGAAGGTGAATATTAGCATTAGGCTTGTGTACTTAGATTCAGAGGAGGTGAGGTACTTCATAAAGAAGTATAGGGATCCTAGAAAGAATATGAAGCCTAAACTGTTGGGCACTGAGATTGCTCCTAAATAGATGAGAAGAGGAAAAGCTGAGCTTAAGAGGCCTGCGAGGGCAGAGATCCTCTCGTCTCCTCCAAGTGTTTTAGTGATCATGAAAGTGATTGTTGGAATGAACATTCCCCAGAGCATTGGTGCCAGTAGCAAGTGACTCCAAAAAACGTCTATCCCGAACATACGTGCGAATGTCACGCTGTAAACACTTTGAAAGTTGCCGCCGCCGAACCAGTTGTAAATTCGTATTACAATGTTTTCAGCGGTTCCTCCCCATCCGTGAGGTGAAATACTGTCGAATATGCGCCTCGTGATGCCTAGTACTGATTGTTGGAATCCTATGTCGCCAGCTGGAAAGATGATAGCGAAGAGGGAATGAGAAATGATAGAATGAATGATTATAAAAAGTAATTTATATTCAATTGCTTCGGATGAAAGAATGATTGCAACCAGTAGAGCTGTTGTGGCGAAGAATATGGGTATGAACATGGGATGCATAAATTGCCAGACCGTGTAAACCTCTCCAGATCGCGAAGTGAGGAGCAAGTAAAAGGAAAGAACTGCCAAGACTAAATAGAGGAGCCTTGTGAAAATGAAAGCCTTCTTCATTTTGGTCCCTGCTTTTCGCGCCTTGTCTTTAGTCTATTCATGGTTGAAGAAAGGCCAGCTAAGACGCAAAGTGCTATAGTTACTCTGATGATGTCAAGGTTGTAAATAATTAGGATTACCCAGCCGATTATGCCTAGAAAGAGAAGGAGCATTAGACTGCCGAGTATGAGTCGTAGGAAGGGAATTTCTTTTTCGAAAAGCGTGTGTCCTAAGAACAGGATGTTTATCAAGAAGAAGATAAGAGAGGCGATTATACCCAGAGCTACGGAAAGGGAGAAAATAGAATTCAGAGAGATAATCAAAATCATGAGGCATGAAATTGTGGTGAAAAGAAACTTTTCATCACGCACTATTAGCTCTTCCACTTTCTTGAGTCGAAATGCCTTTTCCATTTTAGGTCGCCAGATTGTTGATTTTCAGTGTGGGGTTTCGAACATTCTTTTAATGTTATCCTTTAAATCTTTTAGTAAGCATTGTCGCGTGTCACAACAATGATTCATAGATTGTCTCCATTTTTGAAACGCATTCTTCCCACATCGCTCTGTCTTTTACAATTTTAACACATTTTTTACCAAAGCTTTCTCTTGAACGTTTATCTTCTATGAGTCGAATTAGTTTGTCTGCTAGTGTCTTGGGGTTTCTTGGGGGAAACAGAAGCCCATTTTTGCCGTTTTCTATCCATTCGCGGTTTCCGGGTATGTCTGTGACTACTGGTGGCAATCCGCAGGCCATCGCCTCAAGAAGTGAGACTGAGGTGGAATCTATGAGACATGTGGATACGTAGATATCGGCGGCTGAAAGGTATTTGGAAACTTCATTGTATGGTACTATCCCGACGAAGCGGATGTTACTTGAAACGTTCAGTTTTTCAGCCGAGCTTTTTAGGTGATTTGCTAGTGGTCCGCTGCCTTTGACTATGAATTTTACGTTTTTATGTCTCAAGAGCACTAAGGGAATGGCTCGGATAAGGCAGCTGATATTATAATGATTGTAGAAAGGTCTGGTGCTTATCACTACCTCGTCTTCTTCATCTATGTTGAGTTTTTTTCGGATGTCACTTCCGTCTATATTTGGATTGAACCTCTCTGTGTCAACCCCAAAGGGGATTACTTCAATTTTCTCCTCAGGAACCTTCATGTTGATCCATATGTTTTTTAGACATTTTGCGTCAACGGTAACTTTTTTTGCTTTTAATGCGGTGGCCTTTGCCAGGCAAAACCAAGCTGGGTCAGCGTGGGATAACGTGAGTACTTCTTTACCCCATGAGGTTAGTATGAAAGGTAAGTGGCTGAGAAGGATAGCTGGACTGTACTGGTGTTGCGCATGTAGGTGTACAATGTTGGGATTAACCTGCCTTAGAATCTTTACTAGCCTCAAGGTGTTTGGGATTATTCGCTGAAGGATGTTCTTTCTGTTCAGGACTGGTAGGGTATGAACTGGTATTGATAGATTGTTTGGTGTTATCCAGGTTCGTGAGTCGGTGACCAAAGATATGTTGTAGCCCTTTTGAGCAAATGCTTTCATATATCGGTAGCTGTGAATTGAAAGTGGGCTGATGTAACATATCTTTGTGTTTGTCAAGTTCTTCCCCTGTTGTTTAAAGTTTGATCGCCTTCGTTCATTATTCTAGATTGGTACCAGACGTAATTATGCAGTTTTGACCACAAACTTGCGTTTCTCCAACTTTTTCTGGTCGTTCTCTCGTTTTTTATGTTTCCACATCGTTTTACAAAGATAAATCGCTCGACTAAAAGATAACATTTATCTAAGATTAAAGCGCATCAGCGTCTCTGTAGGCAATTGAAAAACCCAACTACAGTACAATAGAACTCCGTGCAAGTGACGTTAGGACGCTTATTATAGCTTCTGTCTACTGTGAAAATATTTTATTGCTAACATTAATATTTATGACGTTTGTCTATTGTTATTAATGTGAGATGGAATGATGAAGAAAATTTTTCTATTTATAATGGCTACCTTTTTACTTATTCCCTTGCTCAACTTTCAGTTTCCAGAAGTCAATGCAGCTTCTAACTCTGTGCCGTTTACCCCACATGAAACCAATGTTCTGGTAGTTTCTCCGGCTAGCACTTATTTTAAGGGTGGGCATTATTTGATCTCTGACCTTGCCCGATATGGGTTTAATGTTACTCAACACACTTCGGATGCTGTTGTGAATTATTTAGCTGAACCTGAAACATCTGATCTCAGCCAGTATGACGTTGTAATTCTTCATGGAGGTTATTTTGGTCAACCGCCTACTAAGATGACCGTTGAAGAGGTTAATCACTTCATGAATTACGGCGGGATTGTCATAGTTATAGGCAATGCATTGTTTGTGAACAAAACAAGTGGAACCTTCTGGAACAACCTCTTTCTAAGTGCTCCCATACAAAGGGTAGAACAAAGACTGGGGGTTGACTTCACAGCTTTTTTAAAAGACGCAGGTGCTACGGAATTCCATAATAACGGAACATTTACTTTAGTTAACAGTTCGATTCCAGGACTACCGCCTAATATGACCTATACTAGAGGCGCTTATGGTGCTTCGCAATTTCAGATGGCATTGTCAACAGGTGGCGCGAGCAAGATTTATGACTTTACGACTCAAGACGACATAACGACTTGCGGGGTAACTTTCCTTAAGAATGCCTCAGGCTCTGTTGGAATTTATGTTCAAGGCTCCTACATATATGCTACATCACCAGGAACCAACCAAATAAGATATTATGGATTAACAGACATTGCGCAGAGGTCAAGTCTTGTAGCTTCTTTAGTTGCTTTCGCACTTGGCACCGACGTTAACACAGTCATTAAGCCCCAACCATTAGCGACTATACGACTGGATGATGTTGGTCAACCCGATTATAGTGGTGAAGAAACATACCTGGGCGCGAGTCTCCGCAACTTTGATTCTATTTGTGATTTCTATAACATTCAACCAAGTATAGCTTTCATCGATTACCATGACACGAACCCGAACTATTGGCAGACAATTGGCAAGAACATACTTTCGCTACTGGAAACTGATTACAGCAATTGGGCATATTCGTGTCATCTTCAGGCTAAAGACGTAAGGACCATGTCGAAAAGTCAAATCGAGAATTTGATAGAGAAAAGCAAAGATAACTATGATGCCTTGGGGATTAATCTTTTTAGCACGATAATTGCGCCGGGAGGATGGTGGACCCAAGCAGCTTTGGATGCTATGGTTGACAAGAGCTTGTACTTGATTGACCTTGCGGGATATTATGCCGATTGGTGGAATATAAGGGTGAATTCAAGTGTAATTGTTCACGATTCACAGCAGATGTCTGGGGGAGCGGGTGCTGAAAATTTCACTCAGGTGAATAAGGACTTTCTTCACTGGGAATACTATGGAAGGCGCGATGAATGGGCTCTTGCTATTGTGAATGGTTTTCCCTGTTTCTTTTATCATGTGCCGAACTTTAGATGGAATGAGGTCGGAACTTATAGTGTACGAACGGTTTGCGATAATTTAACAAGTGAAGTTCCGGATGTCAAAATTGTTCCTTTGGTGGAGGCGGCTTTGTATTTTGGGAACACACGAATGGTTATTAGAAACCCTACTAGAACTGGTTCTATAATTGAATTTGACATTGACGCTTCTGCTATTCCAACGGTCGTGCAAATAGGAAAAGGTATGCTTTGGCTGAGAATCGGCACGACGGAAACTATAGCCGATGTTTCAATTGACAACAGTTCGTGGCATTACTTCGATGATCACACAATTAGGATGCCAGCGAGTTCTGCACATGTGAAAGTGACGTTAGGAACACCAACGACTCCGAGGGTTATAGAGACACGTTATAACGTAGTTGACACTTATTGGGACGCCAAACGGTTTAATGTTTCAATATCGGCTACAGCAGGACTAAATGTTTCTATCCGCTTATTTATCCCACAAATCGCTCCTTTTGTCGATACTCAATGGCACGTACTCTGTTCTGAGACGAAGTGGGATTATGTATTTGATCAGCCATTGCGTGTCCTTCAGTTTTCGGCGATCTCAGATGGTTTGATATCTGTTCAGGCTGGACCCGACTTTGTTCCACCCCTTATCTGGGATGTCGAACGTTACCCTGAAAGTCCAGAATACAATGAGATCGTTAACGTTTCGGCTAACGCAACTGATGAGGAAACAAGTATGGGCCCGGTCATTTTGAGCTATTATAATGGTTCTGAATGGACAAATGCTACGATGAACCT
>Ga0209991_10001644_pt1 | contig 10168 bp, 8 predicted proteins | sample ChitaG_FD_183167 | JGI IMG/M metagenome (GOLD analysis project Ga0209991, IMG submission 183167) | Deep subsurface microbial communities from South Pacific Ocean to uncover new lineages of life (NeLLi) - Chile_00310 metaG (SPAdes)... | ecosystem: Environmental > Aquatic > Marine > Oceanic >... | reverse complement strand
CAATCCCCTATTCATCGGGTCTGGGTTTCTAACCAGCTACATTGACCCCACGGTGCAGATAGACACGATGCAGTTTCAATCCCCTATTCGTCGGGTCTGGGTTCCTAACCTCTCAGCACGTCGTGGCTATGAACGAGGCCAACATGTTTCAATCCCCTATTCATCGGGTCTGGGTTTCTAACGCAAAGAAAAACCGGTGCCGAGCCGTGGGCCTGCAGCGTTTCAATCCCCTATTCATCGGGTCTGGGTTTCTAACGCGTACAATTACGCGGACTGCGCCGTTGCCCTCCCGTTTCAATCCCCTATTCATCGGGTCTGGGTTTCTAACCGGGTTGCTCCTCTTGGGTGTTAGCACCAACCTGCTCGTTTCAATCCCCTATTCATCGGGTCTGGGTTTCTAACTTGTCGGAGACACCGGAGTACAGGGTGACACTGGAGCGTTTCAATCCCCTATTCATCGGGTCTGGGTTTCTAAGTTGCAGAAAAGATTATGCCCCGAAGGAGCCAAGTTTGAGTTTCAATCCCCTATTCATCGGGTCTGGGTTTGGCAATTGGTGATTTCCGATTTTCGATTGCCAATCCGCACTCGTCAATCGTCAATCCGCAATTCTCTCATCCCCTATTCATCGGGTCTGGGTTTCTAACTAAACCGTTGGGATTTTGACAAATGGCTCATAGACCTGGTTTCAATCCCCTATTCATCGGGTCTGGGTTTCTAACGCTTCGGTCATTGTGATTGGAGCGGCAGATATTTATGGTTTCAATCCCCTATTCATCGGGTCTGGGTTTCTAACTGGGAAACAACTGATATGGCGGTCATTAGGATGGGTTTCAATCCCCTATTCATCGGGTCTGGGTTTCTAACCGCTCTCAAAATACCTCCCGTTTCCTCGCCTTCCCTCTCTTCTCCTCTCGTTTCCTCTCATCTGTGCCAACCTCCCGAGCATCTCATTCTTGGACCACTCTGAACCCTGAATCAGCCCCTTTTGGTGAGCAAAACAACTCCCTTTAGCTCTCGTTTCCTCCCGTCTCCTCTTGTCTCCTCGATTTCCGAGCATCTCGGCCCTTTTGAGTCACTTTGAGGCCCCAAAAGGCCACTTTTTCGGAATTAGTTATGTCGAATCCGCCCCCCGCTGGCTCCTCAATCGCTCAACTATCTCCTCCGGCCGGGAGGGAGCTAACACGATGTGACCGCTGTCTAGAAAGATCACACCTTCAATCTTCCGTCCATAAGTCATGTTGATGACCAAACCCTCCTCGCCAGCCCGGCTGACAACCCGCCTGATGGGCGCTGAATCGGGGTTGGCAATGGCTAAGACGCGATTCACGGCTATGACCCCTTTAACTCCCTCTACCTCTTCCCTCTAGCTCTAGCTCTAGCTCGTACCACCCGTTGCCGAAAACGCAGGCCTTGCCCACGTGCACCAGTTCCCCCAGGACCAGCAGGGGCAGGAAGGGCCTCAGCCCTGTGCTGAGCTCAGTCGAAGCGCCTGTGCTGAGCCCAGTCGAAGCATCCCCCTCATAGGTCGCCTGGCCCACCAGCCCGCCCAGGTTCATCCGCTGCCGCTGGCGACGGGAGTAACGCTCCCAATCCACCCAGCCCGTCCGTGCCTCGGCGAGCCGCACCCCCTTGGCCTCCGCAATGATCCCCCGGTAGTCCGTCTCCCACCGCTCCCCGCAGTGGAAATACGAGAGAGAGGAGACGCGGCGCAGTATGGCCCGGATGAGAACGTGGAAGGGCGGGCCTTCCTTGGCGAGGCGGCCGCTGTGCTTGAGGCGGGTGGGGGTGAGGAAATTGGCCGTCACCCTATCATCGGGCAGCCCCCGCGCCCTGGCCTCGACCTCGGCGTAGCCCACGCTCAGGTCCCGGTCGCATATCATCTCGTCGGTCGCCGAGTAAACAATCTCCTCCACCCCATCCAAGGGCTGCACGGCAGCCACCTCCCGCAGCGTGTACTTCCCCCTCCCCTGCCCCAGGCCCACCCTGCCCAACTCCTTGAAGACGACGATGAAATAGGGCAGGTAATTGATCGCTCGCCCCACCAGCACCAGCCCAAAGTCCAGGGTCTCCCCCGGCTCGTAAACCGTCCTGGTGTCCAGGGGCGGCTCGATGACGAAGGGCATGGGCACATGCGAGTAAGTGCGGAGCACCTCCGCGTCCTGGGGCGGCGCGGTTTCGAAGATATAGGCGTAGGGGCAGTTAGCCTTGAGCAGGCAATCGGCGCAGCTCTTCACCTGCTTTTGGAAGCAGACCGTGCGCTTGAAAACCGCCCCAAAGCCCCCCCGCAGGGTGCTTCCCTTGTAGCGGGGCAGGCCCAGCCTCTCTACCGCTTCTAGGGTGAAATGGTATTTGGCGATGCGGAGTTTGTCGAGCATGGCTCATCCCCTATTCTTCGGGTCTAGGTTTCTAACCAACCTCTACTAGCACGACTAGCACAAGCACTAGTACGTTTCAATCCCCTATTCATCGGGGCAAGCTTTTCCGTGCACAAAGCACCGACCGGGACGGGGCGCTGTGGACAGGCATTTCAATCCCCTATTCGTCGGGTCAGTTCAGACTAGAGACCTGAGAGAGAGACCGGAAAAGCGCTCTATCTCCCATCTCCTGTCTTCAGTCTGCCCCGTTTCAATCCTCTATCAATCGGGGAGACCTTTCAGACTCACACAAGCGGTGGACCACATGGCTCAATTCGACGATGTTTCAATCTCCTATTCGTCGGGGCTAACGCTGGAACGTTGACATAGAAGCGTTTAGCGGATGTCTCTGGGCACGGTGAGCACCCGGACGTAGGAACGCTCCTCGGCCACCCAGTTGTAGAGGCGAATGTTGTGTTGCACGCTCATCTTGCAGCCCAGGGCAAAAGCTAAGGCCGCCGGCGCTGCCAGGAAAACGTGAAGCGTCCTGGCTCCCCAATCCCGCTCTATTCCGGTCACCGCATCGAAGAAGTCGGCCACCACGTCAATCCATTCCTGCTTCTTGTCGTTGTCCAGGTATTTGATCGAGCCGCCATCTTCCACGTTGGTGATCAGGATGAGATGAGCGTCAATCCCCTCATTCTCCAAGAACTTCTTGGTGGTAGTGACCAGGAATTGGTTGATCTGGACCATGACGGCCACGTCATCCTTCTCAACCAGCTCCTCCTCTTCCTCGCCAACCAGGTAGGTCCACGTCTGCCTCCCCTTGGAGATGAGGACTCCCATCATCTCGGCCAGAGTGATGACCTGGCCTACATCCTTGGCGAATTCGCCCAGGGTCTTAGCAGTAGCAAATATGTCCATCGCTTTTCCTCCTTCAGGGCAGAACGATTGGTACGGCAAAGGCGTAGCCGTATTGTACGATGCGATCATCCTGGGGGTGGACATCCTCTACCATCCGCCCATAGAAATCCCTGGGATTGCCATCGCGGAAGGTTGCGCCAGCCGCCAACATCAACAAAGGAAACTTGAACGGCGAGATGGCGCCACTGCAAGCAAACTCCTCTCCCAACTTGCCATACTTGACCAGGGTCTCGTAGTGACCATCAACGGGATCGGCCTGGCCCGGTACGAAGTTGGAGAGGCTGACGAAACCGTTGGCGCCATCGGGCGCGGCAAAGCCGTCAAACGGATCGAAGCTCTCTACTTTGAACTGTCCATATCCCGCCGACTTCTTAGCCCCGAAGCCCGCCAGGGCCATCTGATCGAAGAGCTCCCCAGCGCGCTTCGCCCAGTGATCATCGTTGACCTTGAGATAAATAGAGATCGGCACAGGCATCTTCTTCCCCACCGAACCTCTTCTCTTAAGATAAACCATCTCTTGAAGGTCGTACAGATTCCCACCGGCTGCTTCTTCAGCTTCCGACCCGGCAGTGGTACCCGTCAGGCGGTTGATCAGGTTTTTGAGGACTATATGGCCCTCAACTCTGGCCTCCTTTGACCTCAGCAGCACCCTCTCGCCCCGGCAGATGGCGTTGAACTCGCCCAGATCCACGTGGTTGATGCCCTTGCCCTGTCGCACCCTGCGCATCACGGCCACTTGATCCCGCTTGGGCGTCTCCAGGCCCGGAGGCATGCCGGGTGGCAGCACCGGACGGGGCAGCAGGTCGTCGGGGAAACCGTTGGACAGGACCAGCGGCGGCTCCCCGGCCAGGAAAGGCGCCAGGAACTTGCCCAACGCTTCCTCACCCTCTTCGTAGCGCACCGTCCAGCACAGGTGCCCGAAGATGGTGTCCGACTGCCAGGTGGAGAGAGAGGCCGAGTCGAGGCTGAACCTCACTCGGTATGTTTTCATTCTCAGCTAACCTCGTATTCCAGCTTCACCTTGCCATAGCCCCGGCTGCCGGAGCTGCCCAGGTAATCCTGCTGGAGCAAGTCCAAGCCCTCTTCGATAAGGGACATGATCTGGGCCTCATCGTCATCCTCAAAGAGGCGCACCGCTATCTCGAACTTGAACTTGGTGTCAGCCGGGACGCGCTCAATGGTGCGGGGATGTTCTGCCGCGCCCGTGAGACGGTTGACGATGTTCTCGGTCTTGACCTCGGCGTAGAAGAGGCCCCTATCCTCCCGCGCCTTTTCCAGCCAGGCCTTCGATTCGTCGGTGAGAGCGGCATCGCGCACGAGGATGCGGGTGGGGCCCAGTTTGTGGCGCGGATTCTTGTGAGGACCAAAAACCCGGCAAATCATGCACTGGCCGCAGCCGCAGGGCTCCCCAGTGGGGCTCACCCTCCCATGCTTTAGCTCCAAGAGCGAGCGGACTTTGCCCTTGAGGGAGGAGCCCGGGATGTAGGGCTCGTCAGTGATTGGGTGGCGGATGATGGGGTTCTCCATCCCGCCTATCTCGATGCTCTCTGTCGAGCCCCCGATGCGCAGTCCCGTCTCGCAGGTGATAACACCCTCAATGAGCCGGTACCCAGTCAGTTTTCTAGACATCGTTTGACCTCCTTAGCTGCTGTTCTTGAAAATCCAAGACGCGCTCTTTCAAATGCTTATACAATTCGTTAAGTCCAAGTTCGTTAGGTATCGAGTCCTTCTGCTCACCATGCTCTATTGCCCAGACACGATTATAAAGTCTCCTGGTATAACGGTACGCATTAACCTGCCGATACATCTCCATGCGCGACACAACATTGAGGACCACCCCAAATCTCCAGCTTTCGACGAGTGCTAGTAGCGAAGCTGTCAAAAACTCCATACCAAAAGAGCCAACTAACATCTGAGCTGCGCGCAATTGGATTTCCGGGTAGTCATCACTCAGAGACCGCTCGAGAATCGGCCGCAGTGCGTCATCCTCACAAAGGTCTTCAAGTCCCTCCAGCGCCATCTCCTTTGCTGACTCGCTAGCACCAGAATCCTCTAATACTGATTTCAACCAGCCTGTCCTGTCTATCTCAAGATGTCTGCTTATGTCCCAAATGACTTCTCCAGCCCGGCATCTTGCTTTGTCAGCTCGGTCATAGTCGCCACTACTGAACTGCGAAGATTTTGCTGAAACAACGTTACCTAGTGCATAGATCGCTTCCTTGATAATCTGCTCGTTCTCGTCTTCTAACATGCCTTCAAGAGCTTTAACTGCTTGCGTTGTCTTAATCTCGCCCAAACACTCAACGGCACGAATTCTCATTCTCACTGGCGAATGAGGATCAGTTGCCACTTGTTTAAGAGCATCCACGGCTACGTCATCTCCTATAGTGGCTAGTACGCCCATCGCTGGATCGACAATCCCCAAAGTAAGGGCTTCTGCCACACATTGCGAAGCATACTCCGCTCGACTGCCCCGGAAATGCTCCAAGATAGTCTTTTGAACAATCCCTTCTTCAGCATCCAGCTTTTTTCTAAATAGTGGAACTATCACATAAGGATCTAACCTGCAAAGAGTAGTGACAATGAATTCGGATGTCCTCTTAGCAAAGCTTGGACGCTGCTTTAGTAACTCAAAAAGGCAAGCCCCGGCCATATCTGGATCCAGATTCGCAATAATAGCTTCAGCAGCAGCGGCTTGCACATGCTCGTATGGATCATCGAGTAGTTCGAATAGTTTTGGCCAATAGCCTTCAGCAAATCCTATCTCTGACAGCAGCTTTATGGAGTTATATCTAGCGTGTTTATTGTCATTGTTCAGCAAATCTCTCGCAATACATGCCAATCGTGTTTTGTCTTCAATCTCGTTAGCCCAATACGCGAATTCACTGTAGACGCGGTCCATTGCACTTCGCATCATGAGTTCTCTTGCCTCATCGCCCTCTATGGCATCTTTTTGGCCATTAATGAGCTCATAATTGTCACTTGTCAGTAATACCCCGGTCTCTCCCCAAGCCTTCAAACCTTCCCTAAGCTCCTCCCTTGCTCTTCCCAAGTCTGAGTTAAATCTTTCATTCAACTCCTCTAGAAACTCAAGCAAATCCACATCCAAAACTTTTATCTTTCGTTTCTCCCAGTAACTTTTCTCAAGTGGATCTACTTCGTGCTGAATAGCATAAGCCAGTTTCTGTAGATCACCCAAATAGTCCTTTATTCCCTGGAGCAGGACTCCAAATGTACTATCTTCAAGACTATAGCCGATGAAAATCACTCTAAACTCTTGCAGATAGCGCTTTAGTTCTCTCGCCATAAACGAATTCCCCATGAGAAAAGTCATGCGCTTATAGTAGTCTGTCTCAGTGATCACCATCCAATTACCTTCTTTGCTATACTTCGAAATACAGCCATGCATTTTGATAATACTTACTTCTGCATCGCTATCGTGTATCTTCGTATCCTCAACAATGACCTCAGTTAGTACACCCTGCTGCCGATAAGCTTCCTCCAATAGCTCATCAGCGTTGGTGGTGATGACTTTGGGGAAATAACGGTGAAGCTCAGCGATGATTCTGTGTGATTTTAGCGGTTGCCTTGTCTGCGTTAAACGCCTCTTCAGATAGTCATTTAGACTTGAACGTTCCTCTTGAAACTCATAATACTCCGCCACTCTCTGAAGTGGATAATAACATCTGTTTCCCAGGGAGCATTTGTTATCAATGTAGTTGTCGCATTTCTTTATTTTGCAGACATTTCCCCTAAGAGCCAGATCGTGCGCGAATTGTGCCCCGCCTGACAGCCCTTCAGGGTCGTAAGACGAGACCCCTGCCCCTAAGAAAAGCACGCACTTCCTATCCTGTATAGCTTCGCGAAGAGAGCGATGCTCATCCAGAATTGCCACTTGCTCCCCCTAGACTATGTTTTCGAGCGTTCGCGATGGCACTCACCTGTTACGGAAGTGGTAAGTGAAATAGGCTAAGACGCTCTGAAAATGTTCTATGAAGCCTTTGCGGAAACTAGCTTCATCCTGAACGGCCAACTCAACATTGCGGTCAATGAACTGTTTGAAGTTGTCCTTAACGACACCTCGACCGACAGCGTATGCTGCATCCCTCTTGAGGCTGAGAATATCACTCCTGACCGCACTAAAAGACTGAGTATCCAATTTGGCTTCAGCGGCCCTGAGCTGGTTGAAGAAACGACGTAGCTGATGCGAGGTGATTCCCGATCTCCCTAAGACCTTGGCAACCTCCTCAGCCCAAGTGTCCACCACAGCGGGTTTGACCTGCCCTTCCTCATCAAAGTATCCGCCCTTTAGGTAATCCCCAGGAAACCGGGGACCACGTCTTTGCTTTCCCCAGCAATCAGGGCACAAGCGATGATAAGCCTCTCTTGCCTCGAACTCCTTACCACAGTCCGCACAGATCTTGCGCATTGTCTTTACCTCCTCTCGCGCTTGGAAAATAGTATGTAAGTCGCCACCAGGCCCAAGTATAACATCCGTTTGCTCTCCCGTCGCCCACTCAGAGAGCGCATCAGATCATTGGCCCAGTCGAAAACTGCCTTGTCTCCTCGCCGCAGGTTGCGAGCGATGTTGTAGGCAAACATGGCTCTGTAACGCGGAACCTCGATTTCGCCGGCCAGGTAAGCTTTGTAGAGTTGACTATACACCACCAGACTGTAGAGAAAAGCCGAAGTGATGCTCTTCTCGTGCCTGGTCAGAGCGGCAATGTCGCTAAAGATAGCCGGGGCATCATCCCAGGGGAAGGTATCACCCAGGACGGTTAACTGGTCGCGATTGTGTGTTTTGCCTTCCCTATCCTTCCACTCCGTCTCCTTCGACTGCTCTAGCACTTCTTCAGCATCACCAGCAGCTCGCGCGATGGGATACCGATGCTTGGTGAAGAGAACCCCCGCCGAAAGAGTGATGTCTGGATTGCCACCCACGAACTCTCCTAGCTTTGTGTTGACGTGGCGGGCGAACTCAGCAGCCTTGTCCCACGGCCCAACCAAGAAAAGGTCATCGCCGCCGGAGAAGATGGTGTAGAAGTTCTCGTACTCCCCACCCCGCCGACTGACGGTGTGCTCCAACCAGCCAGAGAAGAAGAGGTCGAGCTCCCGACTGAAGGCCATCAGGTGAGCCGCCGTGTCGCGGCCACCATCATCGGCGCGGAGGCCCTGGGCAAATAGCACACCCAGGTGATCCACGTCAGCTTTGACATAGCCCAGCAGTTGCCGTCCTTTGGCTGAACCAGCGATCTTATCGAAGGTCTTGGGGCTGCCGTCGGGCCAAGTCGGAACGTGGTTGGCCAGGTAACGGAAACCGGCCGGATGCTCGCGCAACCCGCTTACGTCGGGATTGTTGAGCCGGACCACAAGATAGGCCCCCTCGGCTTTGGCCAATTCTTCTTCGGTCAGCACGGCGGCTCGATACCCCAGCGGAAGTGAAATAGCCTCCTTTGGTCCTCCAGATCTGTAGTAGGCTACATACTTGACCTTGGGCAGTTTCCCTCCCAGTTGAGCATCCTGAGCACAGCGTGGGCAAAGGCCACCGGTTTCACTGGCCGGGAAGCGCCCACAGCTCTGACAGTCGCCCACCCCCCTGAAGTCCCACTTGATCAGGAATCGCCCCTCCTTCCACTGCCCCCCCGTTTGCAGCACCTGCCGGGATCGCTGCTTCTTGCGCCCGGCCAGGGCATAGCTCAGATCAGTGACCACCTTACCGAAGCCGGCCACCCCCAACCTGCTAGGCCCGAAATGGGCGCCTGGGAAGGCAGTGGATTCCAGATTGGCCCCAATCTCACCGTTGAACTCCGCCAGGAGCCAATCATCAATCTCCTCCCGCAGTTGCGCTATCCGCTCCCCCGCATCCGGCAGATTGGGCAGCAGGACGTAAAATTTGCCGCCGGAGGACATGATGATATTGCTCAAAGGAAGCTCGAACTGGTGGGTAATGAGGTGGCTTAAGGCGTCAGAGATGAGAGTCATAAAGAAGGAGCGCGCTCGCAAGCGCCTGGCCACCCCGCCGGGGCCAATGCTGGCAATGCCGAAGATGTAGTCCTGGATGCCAGAAAGGTCACCCACCAGCAGCCGGAAGCGCGACTCCCCTTCAGTGGCCTTGATAGCCTCAACATTGAGCGACTTGCCGGCTTCGTGATAGCGGTGAAGACAGGCCGCAATCGCGCTGGACATCTTCAAGTGGTCGAACAAGGATACATCATTAGTGTGCGCAGGCAGACACCAGGCATAGCCCTGCAACACAGCCAGTAAGTGAGTGTAGAGATGAGCGAAGTTCTCAGGTTCGACAGCATCCACCAATTCCCTCAACTCTGTAGCAAAGGCACGCAAGTACACTTCTAAATCACCTGCCATCTCTGAATCTGTGGGAAACAAGTAGGACTGGTCAGCCTCCGTTTCAGCCAGTGGGGCGATCCTTTGGTAGCAGATAGGCGGCTGATGATCCAACTGGACGCGGCCAAAGATGGAAGCAAGCAGAGGCTTAGCCAAAGGAGCACCTGGTTCGCCCCCAGAGGAGTACGCTTCGGCCTGGAGAAGTATGTAAGACAGAACTGCGTCTTGTCGAGCAGCTTGCCAATTCAGCGGAGCCAGGGCCTCTGCGATCGTGGGCAGTCTGTCAAGATCATGTAGAAGCCCAGCTAAAACAACTTTCTGGAAATCGTCCATATCCCCTCCAAATGAAGCGGTTGGTACCACTGAGATTGCTATCCCAATGAAACAATGAGCTCAGCTTTCGACCGTACAGATTTGCAATACAAAAACGCCAACGCAGGGACACGCCATCCCCTCACGTTGGCGTAGGCAAGTCGAAAAGAGGAATGCTCTTGAACTGAGATCCGAGCTATGAACAGTTCTCACGATGCTACTCCCGAGATGA
>Ga0209991_10001643_pt1 | contig 10170 bp, 7 predicted proteins | sample ChitaG_FD_183167 | JGI IMG/M metagenome (GOLD analysis project Ga0209991, IMG submission 183167) | Deep subsurface microbial communities from South Pacific Ocean to uncover new lineages of life (NeLLi) - Chile_00310 metaG (SPAdes)... | ecosystem: Environmental > Aquatic > Marine > Oceanic >... | reverse complement strand
CTTTGCAAGGGTTGCGGTCTCTGTGTTGCTTCCTGCAGATCAGGTGCTATACACCTCAATGGGTTTGATGAGGGTCAGATTATGGCTATGATTGGTCAGGTAAGTGACTAATAAGGAATGAAAAAATGCCAATCCACTACTCCAATACTCCACTTTTAAAGTAAGGGGAATAACATGAATGATTGGGAACCAAAGATTACAGCCTTTCTTTGTGCGTGGTGTAGCTATGCTGCTGCTGATTTAGCTGGCATAAATAGGCTCCAGTATCCCCCAAACATAAGAACTATCAGGGTACCATGCTCTGCAAGGGTCAGCCCCAAATTTATTTTATCGGCCTTTATGCATGGCTCTGATGGGATATGGGTTTCGGGGTGACACCCAGGAGAATGTCATTACCTGGAAGGTAATTATTATGCCAGAAGGAAATTCGCACTTTTAAATAATTTTTTAGATTATATAGGCATAGAGCCTGAGAGGTTACAATTTTCATGGATATCATCCTCAGAGGCACCAAAGTTTGCAGAGGTAGCTACTGAGGTAATTGAAGAGGTAAGGAAAATCGGTCCAATTAAGAAGCTTGTTAAAGGAAGGGCTGAGGTAGTCTAATGATAAGATATGGTGATACAATAAGAGAGATAGCGAAAAAGATCTTGGAGGAAAAAACTGTAGATTTGATTATTGGTTTTAAAAAGGGGACACTCCCTATAACGACAGAGCCGGTCTTGATAAAGGATGCCCAAAATTCGGACCAATTATACTGGGATAGTTTCTGCAACATGAACCTTGCCAATTATCTCCCCAAAAGAGGAGAGAAAATAGGGATAATAGCCAAAGGTTGCGATTCAAGGAACATCGCAGTACACATCGTAGAAAATCAGATCAAAAGGGAACAGCTTTATATAATTGGGGTTCCCTGCAAGGGGATGATTGATAGAAGAAAGATAGTTTCTTTTTTGGGCGGCAAAGAAGTAAGAGAGGTCACTGAATCGGATGAGGATATTACGATCAAGGGAGAGGGATTTGAGCATACACTGAAAAAGAACGATTATTTGCAAGATAATTGCAGAACATGTATGCACAGGAACCCAGTAATCTATGACGCTATAGTAGGGGATTTGGTAGAAGAAAGAAAGGACCCTGACCCTTATGATGATGTAAAAGAGATAGAGGGAATAGGATTAGAGGAAAGGTGGGAATCCTTTTCAGATCTTATCAAGGACTGCATTCGCTGTTATGCCTGCCGAAATGCCTGCCCACTTTGTTACTGCCCTACCTGTTTTGTAGATGAATCAGACCCGCAGTGGGTAGGAAAAAGCATTGATCCTACTGACACCATGACCTTTCATATACTGAGAGCATATCACTGTACAGGTCGCTGCACGGACTGTGGTGCATGCCAACAGGCCTGTCCGATGGATATAAATGTCAGGACCTTTACTAGAAAATTGAACAAGGATGTTCTTGATCTATATGGCTGTGAGGCTGGATTAAGTATTGAAGAAAGACCTCCCCTTGATACATATAAACCTGATGACTATGATAAATTTATCAGATAAGGTGATCAATGAGTGATAAAATAATTAAAAAAGAAGAATTGACCGATATCTTAAAGGCCTTGAAAGAGACTTATGAGGTAATTGCGCCTGTTAAGGAAAATGGTTTCTATAGCTTTAAGCCCTTTAAAGATGGGGGAAATATAGATTTAAATTTCACAAACACACGCCTTTCACCAAAATCATTACTCTTTCCTCAATCAGAGAGGATATTTGAATTTAATCTCGATGAAAAAAGCAAAGATGGCTATATCGTAAAAGAGCATCCAAAAGATTATCCACCTAGTGTAATAGTAGGTATTAGGCCATGTGATGCCAAGGCCTTTAAATTAGTAAATATAAACTTTGACAATCCAGAATTTAAAGATCCATGGTGGGTCAAACGCATGGAGGCAATGACATTCATAGGACTTGGATGTAATGAACCTTCCAGTACCTGCTTTTGTACATCTGTTGGTTGTGGACCTTTCAATGAAGAGGGCCTGGATGTTATGCTTTTTGATCTTGAAGAATATTTTTTAGTAAGGGCCCTTACAGAAAAGGGTGAAAAACTCTTAAAGCAGGGTAGAGTGGATAAGGATGTAGACGAGGGGTTACAGAAGAAGGCAGATGAGCTAAGGATAAAAGCTGAAAAGAAGATAAGCAGTAGTGTGCCAACAGATAAGCTAAAGGAAAAGAAAATTAATGATCTTTTTAATGCCCCATTCTGGGATGATGTTGCCTTTGCCTGCATAAATTGTGGCACCTGTACCTTTTTATGTCCTACCTGCTGGTGTTTTGATATCCAGGATGAAGTCACAAAAACGGTAGGAGATAGGATTAGGAACTGGGATAGCTGCATGTTTCCACTATTTACCCTCCATGCCTCCGGGCATAACCCGAGACCTGAAAAGGTACAGAGGGTCAGGCAGCGATTTATGCATAAATTAAAATACTATGTAGACGAATATAATAATGGGGTTGCCTGTGTTGGTTGTGGCAGATGTGTTAAATATTGTCCTGTGAATGTTGACGTAAGAGAGGTCTTTTCTTTGATGAACGGATTATAAATAGTAAGAAGTAGGCAGTATGCAGTAAGCAGTGTATAGTCCTTATTGCTTACTGTTTACTCTCTACTGCCTACTTTAAACACTACGGAGGTTCAGTTGGCAGATAACCCATATCTCCCATACCCTGTAAAGATTCAACAGATCATTACAGAAACGGAGGATAAAAATTTAAAGACCTTCAAATTAGTTTTCCTTAATAAAGAAGATGAGGAAAGATTTACTTTCATCCCTGGGCAATTCTGTGAGATCTCTATAGCAGGGCAGGGTGAAATTCCAATTGGTATAGCCTCATCTCCAACTGAGAAGGGATTCCTTATGTTCACGGTTAATAAGACCGGAGTAGTAACCAGATTCATTCATAACATGAAAGAAGAGGATATTATTGGTATTAGAGGACCATTAGGTAATTGGTATCCCTGGGAGAAGATGGAGGGGAAAAATGTGGTAGTAATTGGTGGAGGGTTTGCATTTACTACCTTAAGGGCAAGTATCGTCTATATGCTACATCCAGAAAATAGAAATAAATTCAAAGATATTACCGTTGTATATGGGGCACGATCTCCGGGTCTGCTTCTCTACAGGGAAGAAATTGCTGAATGGGAAAAGAGAGACGACATAAACGTTCATATCACTGTTGATGCGACCGATGATCCAAACTGGCCATATAATATCGGTTTTGTTCCTACTGTTACAGAGCAAAAAATCACAACGAGTGAGGATTCCTATGCCCTGGTCTGTGGACCTCCTATTATGATCAAATTTACACAGCCAGTACTTGAGAAGGTAGGATTCACACCTGAGCAGATAATCATGTCTTTAGAGATGAGGATGAAATGTGGAATAGGGATTTGTGGTAGGTGTAATATTGGTGATAAATATGTTTGCAAGGATGGCCCTGTATTTTCCTTAGCCCAGCTAAATGAGTTGCCAAAGGAATATTGATAATTAGAATTTAGCTTTGGCAACTCCTTTCTATTACAGGCCCAGATCTTTAAGCTCTTCTAAGAGTACCTTCTGTTTTTTGTTTAATTTTTTTGGGACTGCGACATTTATCTTTACATATTCATCCCCTCTGCCACCTCCATTCATCCTGGGCATGCCGTGTCCCCTTAATCTCATCTTTGAGCCACTTTGGGTTCCGGTTGGTATCTTAAGGCTAAGCCTTTTACCGTCAATGGTTGGCACCTCAATCTTTGTCCCCAATGCAGCCTCCGAGAATTTTATTTCTCTATTAATGTAGAGATCGTCCCCTTCTCTATGGAAGATAGGGTGATCCAAGATCTTTATCTTAATATAAAGATCTCCTGAAGGCCCTCCTTCTGGCCCTGGTTGGCCCTTGCCAGCAAGCCGTAATTTTTTACCATCAGCTATCCCAGCAGGTATTTTAACCTTTATCTGTTGGTTAATTCCGCCTAAATTATAAGAGATGGTCTTTTGTTCAGTCTTGATAATATCTTGCAGGTGTAATGGTAGTTCATAGATTACATCCTGGCCTTTAAAAGCGCCAGTGCGGCCTCCAAAGTTAGTAAAAATGGAGCTATAGGGATCGGATTGTGCCCCGTAACTAGATCTTCTGCTTGCTCCAGAGAAAATATGGTTGAATATACCTGAACCTCCACCCCTTTTCCAGCCGCCGATATTTCCAAAGCCAAATTCCTTAAATATATTGCTGAAATCAAAGTTACTGAAGATATCATCTTGGCTGTATCTTTGCTGAAAGCCCTCAGCACCGAACATATCATACTGTTTCTTTTTCTCTGAATCACTTAAGACCGCATAGGCCTCACTTATCTCTTTAAATTTCTCCTCTGCTGCCTTATTGCTCTTGTTCCTGTCAGGATGGTATTTCATAGCCAGCTTCCTGTAGGCCTTTTTAATGTCCTCAGGACTGGTAGATTTATTTAATCCGAGTATTTTATAGTAATCTTTATTTGGCATCTTATATTCTTGCTACACCTTTTTAAAGTGGAATTATACTTTGAAATATAAACAGGGTTTATAGTAAAGTCAAGAAGGTGGATTCCCCCTTTTTGATGTGGTTTTAGCCATTATCCCCCCCCTTGTAGACCAATTGATTGTCACTATCAGCCAATCAGGCTCACAGGACTTATATAAGAGATCGGCAATTTCCTCAGTAATATATTCCTGCCAGTTTCTTTTGTTTCTCCACATCATTAAATAATCCCTGACTGATTTGCTTTCAAGTATTTTCTCTCTTGGTTTGTACAGTATGGTGACAACACCTTGGTCATGTCTTTCCGAGACAGGGCAAAGCGATTGAAATTCCGGGTATTCCCATTCAATCAGGGGTGTATGTTCCTTTGCAGGAAAGGTAATTAGTTTAACTCCTTCAGGGGTCTCAACTTTTGCGTCCGATGAGGTTGAATAGTCGGTCATTATAGATTTCTCCTATATTTTCAAGGATTATAAAAGGAAAGTTTGCCGAATACTTTGAAAAATTGATCGGGAAATGTCAATATCAAAAGTGCCTAAAGTTTAAAGTGAGCTAAAGTGCCTAAAGCCTGCCCTGGCGCGACGAGCTTAAATAAAGACTATTAAGTCTATAATGCGATAGGTGCTTTTATCAGCCTATTAAGATTATAGGCCAGGTCTGGGCCAGGGTTAAAATGCCATAACATGTAATGTAGCTTAACTATAAAAAACAGGTTTTATGATCTGAATATGTATTACTATACATAATTTTAGCTTACTTTAGTTACTTATTTTTAACATTTTAACTCTTTGGAAACTACTCCTAGCCTTTACTCAACGTCACAGAGGTATCCTTGGTGAGACGCATGAGCATGGGGATGTCTTTTTTTACATCATGCCCTCTAACAGGGGGCCTCAGCGTGCCGCTTCAAACCATGTGCACGAGCAACTTGTCATTGTTTTTTAGAGTCTTTGTGCGTGGGTATCCCGATTATCGGGACCTACCGGCTCGTCTTTGTGAGGGCATGGTAAAAAAAGACATCCCCATGCTCATTCACCAGGTAATTTCAAAGAGCTAAAATGTTATGCTTATTTTTATTTGATTTTAATTAAAATGCATAAGATACTAAATAGTAGAAGCTTGAAACTAGATGGTGGAAACTGGTTACATTAGGGAAGCTTGCTATTGTAAAAAAGCTTAGCGATAATTTTCCCCTGGTATCAAGCTCGCCCTCCCCGTCCCGAGACCGAGACGGGATCGGGAGGTGCGGCTTACATGCATTATGCTGGTGGTGTAATAATATTTATAAGCGAAACCTATTGCAATAAACCATGCAAACCAGCCTGCCCTGGCGCGACATAATGGGCTTATTGTATATGGGTTATTGGCTTCTTCAAGAATTTTATATCAAACACCACATGTGCAATGCCAGGCCTGCCCGCCATCCGGCAGGCGGGTCTGGGCCAGGGTTTTTAGTTTCAAAATACAATCTTATTCATTATGACTTATTCGGGTTAGAGATAGATAAATTGATTTATTGCCAAAGGCATGTAATATATCTTGTCTTATTTTTTCTTTCACTTGTTTTAATACACTGCGACTCAAGAGGGGATGAAAAGGAAAACAAAGACACTGTTGCCCTAATCAGGATAGATAAATCAGCCATTCGCCCTGATGATGGGGACACTTTTTTTTACAAAGATTTTACCATAAGAATCTTGGGTATAGATGCACCGGAGATCATTCATAAAGAACACGGCATATTTGAGAATCAGCCTTATGGTCGAAAGGCAGCAGAAATGACAATCGATATCTTAAGAAAGGCCAAAATTGTTGAATATATCCCCTTTCAGAATGATAAGTACGGCCGCCTTCTGGCACATGTATTTGTAAATGGAAAACTTTTATCTGTCCATTTAATTAAAGCTGGCTTAGCATATGAAACTGTATCCCATTACGGAGATAATGGATTTCCAGAGCTTGCACAAAGGATTTTAAAGGCTGCTCATGAATCCCCAAGTCCACCATTTGAGAAACCATACAAATGGCGCCGGAGGCATCAGATAAGGAAATGGAAATAATAACTACCCATATGAATGCTGACTTTGATGCCTTGGCATCTATGCTGGCTGCCAAAAAGCTTTATCCTGAGGCAAAAATGGTATTTCCTGGTGCCCAGGAAAAAAACTTAAGGAATTTCTTTTTGCATACAAGTTCTTATCTTTTTGATTTTGTACGCATAAAAGATGTTGACTTTAATAAAATAAGGAAACTTATCCTGGTTGACACACGTCAAAAAAAGCGGATCGGCAAATTTAAAAAACTCTTAGACAGGAATGATCTGGAGATACATATTTATGATCATCACCCTCCATCTGATGATGACATCAAGGGTGATTTTGAACTTACCCAAGAACTTGGGGCAGGCACATCCATTCTGACAGCAATAATAAGAGAAAAGGGGATCAAAATTTCCCCTGATGAGGCAACTTTGATGTCACTTGGTATCTATGAAGATACTGGCTCATTTACCTACTCTTCTACAAAAGCAGAAGATCATGAGGCTGCTGCCTGGTTATTAGAGCAGGGGGCATCTCTTAATACAATCTCTGATATGTTGACTAGAGAACTAACTGCTGAGCAGGTGTGGCTTTTGAATGATTTGATGACCTCTGCTACCAAAAACATTATCAATGGTGTAGAGGTGGTTATAGCCAAGACCAAAAGCGATAAATATATAGGTGATTTTGCCGTTCTTGTTCAAAAATTTATGGAAATGGAAAACCTCAACGTTATATTTGCCCTTGCCCAGATGGAGAATAGAGCCTATCTGGTAGCCAGGAGCAGGCTTCCAGAGGTAAATGTTGCTGAGATTGCGTTTGAATTTGGTGGTGGTGGACATCCACAGGCTGCATCAGCTACCATCATTGATAAAACCCTTATCCAGGTTGAAGAAGATCTTAAAACCTTACTCTTAAGCCGGATAAATTTTGAGAGATTGGCTAGAGATATAATGACCTCTCCTGCCATCCATATATCACCTGATGCTACCATAAGAGAGGCAAGTGATATATTAACCGGTTACAATATTAATGTGTTGATGGTTATTGATAAAATCAGGAGACTTAAAGGATATATATCCAGACCGATGGTGGATAGAGCCGTTTTTTTGGGCCTGGAGGGAAGGCCTGTAAAAGAGTATATGAATGTAGAATTTTTCCATGTAGGTCCTGAGACTACCTTGAACGAGATACAGGATTTGATTATCAATAACAAGGTCAGAATTTTACCAGTATTAGAAGATAGCAAGTTGCTTGGAGTTATTACAAGAACAGATCTTTTAACTATAATGATAGAAAGATCGTCTACCCCCAAGTTCCTTTATGATTCGGAGGAGCTTCCAAGGTTTGTTCGGAAAAAAAATATCAGGAATTTACTTAAAGAAAGATTACCTAATAAAATAATAAAGTTACTAAATGATCTTGGAGAGATAGCAGATAAGCTTGATTTTAATGCCTATCTTGTGGGCGGTCTTGTAAGAGATGTTGTCTTAAAGAGGGAAAATCTTGATGTGGATATCGTTATTGAGGGGGATGGTATTCAGTTTGCAAAAACCTTTGCCGATCATTTTAGCGCCAAGGTGAGGAGTTATCCCAAGTTTGGGACTGCTGTTCTGGTTATGCCAGATGGCTTTAAGATTGATGTTGCCACAGCCAGGATAGAGCATTACGAATCACCAGCTGCGCTGCCTGTAGTTAAGTTGAGTTCTTTAAAGAGAGATCTTTTCAGGAGAGACTTTACCATCAATACCCTGGCTGTTCATCTTAATAGTGGGCATTATGGTACCCTTATAGATCATTTTGGTGCCATGAGGGATATTAAAGAGCGGGTTTTGAGGGTACTTCATAACCTTAGTTTTGTTGAAGATCCTACAAGAATTTTTAGGGCAATTAGATTTGAACAGCGGTTCTCATTCAGAATAGGGAAACTTACGGAAAGCCTAATTCAAAATGCTGTAAATATAAATTGCTTTGAGAACCTCTCTAGCCAAAGACTCTTTATAGAAATGAAACTAATTTTAAAGGAAGAGGATCCCATAGGGGCAATAGAGAGGATGGATGGATATGATCTTCTGAAATTTATCTCATCTGGGCTCAGACTTACCGAGGATGTAAAAAATGTCCTCAAAGAAATAAAAGGGATTTTGGTATGGTTTAATCTCCTTTACCTGAGTGTTATATATAAACCATGGAAGGTATATTTTCTAGGTTTAACATCTTCTTTAAGCGATGATGCCTTGGATAATTTAGCCACGAGGATGCAGGTTCAGGATAAAGAAATTTTAAGTATGATCTCCGATCGCCAGGAGGTAAGACAGGCCTTAAAGGAACTTTCTCGTTTAAAGGGTAAAAAAAATTATTCTTTATATAGAATTCTCTCACCTCTTTCTCCTGAGATATTACTTTATAGCATGGCCAAGACTAAAAGTGAAAAGATAAAGAGATCCATATCCACCTTTTTTACCAGGCTTAAAGGAACAAAAATCTTTTTAAAGGGTAAAGATCTCATTGATATGGGTTATAAACCTGGTCTGCTATTTAAGGAGATATTTGAAAGTATTCTGGAGGCCAAGTTGGAGGGTGATATAAGCACTAGGGAAGATGAGATTAAATTTATAAATAAGAGATTCGGGAGTTTAATTGATACTTAAGCCCTTAATAATAAAATTCTTGTTTTTTATGTCATAAAATCATTTGAAACTCGAAATTTGAAACTTGATACTTGGAAAAACTCGGAACTAATCATTTTTAGCATAGATGAACTTCATTATTTACCCAGTTTCGAGTTTCCAGTTTCCAGTTTCAAACTTAAACCTGATTGGTTCTGGTTTATCCGTGCTAGGATCGATTAGTTATGCCTATTTGGAGGATGGAAAAGATGGAGAAAAAGAGAATTGTCAGCGGCATGAGACCAACCGGGAGACTTCACCTTGGACACGTTCATGGAGCCCTGAATAACTGGCGCTCTCTTCAAAAGGATTATCACTGTTTTTACTTTATCGCTGACTGGCATGCCTTAACAAGTGAATATGAACATACGGAGATTATAAAGGAGAGCACCAGGGATATAATTATGGACTGGATCGCAATTGGGCTTGACCCAGAAGAATCAGTTTTCTTTATCCAGTCAAGCATAAAGGAACATGCAGAGCTTCATCTGATTTTTTCCATGGTAACACCCCTTTCATGGCTGGAAAGAAATCCTACATATAAAGAGCAGCTTACGGAAATGTCTAAAAAGAATCTTTATACCTATGGATTTTTGGGCTATCCGGTTCTGCAGGCGGCGGATATCTTGATGTATAAAGCAAATGGTGTGCCTGTAGGAGAGGATCAGAGCCCTCATGTTGAATTGACAAGGGAGATAGCTCGTCGTTTCAATTATTTCTATTCAAATATTTTTCCTTTGCCAGATACCCTACTAACACCAGAGGCCAAGATACTTGGCATAGACAGGAGGAAAATGAGTAAAGGTTACAAAAACGCCATATTTATCTCTGACTCAAAGGAAATAGTGAACACAAAAGTTACCGATATGATTACCGATCCTCAGAGGGCCAGGAGATCTGATCCTG
>Ga0209991_10001641_pt1 | contig 10175 bp, 8 predicted proteins | sample ChitaG_FD_183167 | JGI IMG/M metagenome (GOLD analysis project Ga0209991, IMG submission 183167) | Deep subsurface microbial communities from South Pacific Ocean to uncover new lineages of life (NeLLi) - Chile_00310 metaG (SPAdes)... | ecosystem: Environmental > Aquatic > Marine > Oceanic >... | reverse complement strand
TCTTTTCCGCAAAATAGTTATCCTACAAGTTCCACTTGCCAAACACTTGTTGAAAATGATATAAACCCTGACATTATGGCCTCCGGAAATAACCCGGCTTTGTAAAATAACCAACCCGGATATTTAACGCGTCTGATTTGACGATCTCGTAAAAAGTCGAATTTAATGCTGGATGCCCGCTCCCCGATCAGGTCGAGGACAGGATTAATCCCTAAGAATTAATTTAGCTTTATGAAAAACGTGTCCCACAATGCGATAATGTTTTCAAAGGGCTAAAATGTTACATCCCTAAAATCATGAAAACCAGTGACACTAAACAACCAGACTCCCCGCCTACAGGAAGTCGAGTCAGCGATGACGTTGAACAAGAACTTGAGAGCCTGAGGCGGCAGCTCGATAATATTGACAGGGAAATCGTTTCCCTGCTTGGAAAACGCCAGGCAGAGGTCGAACGCGTCGTTTCTCTAAAAAAGGCTCACAACCTGTCTGTTTACCACCCGGCCCGGGAAGAAGACCTCCTCTCCCACCGCCGTATTCAGGGAGCTGAAGCAGGACTTGATCCGGATTACATCGAAGATCTTTATCGGCGTATTCTCCGCCAATCACGCGTTGAGCAAACCGCTCGCCTGGCTCAAAAAGGCGTCCGTGCCGGGGCAACCGTACTTCTCGTCGGAGGCTCGGGAAGTATGGGACAATACTTTCATAGATGGTTTGCTGATGCCGGTTACAACGTACGTATCCTTGACCGTCATGACTGGTCGAGTGCTGACAAACTTTGCGACGGCATTGAACTGGCTGTTATCAGTGTTCCAATTGAAGCAACCAATGCTGTCGCCGGCAGACTCGGGCCCCACCTGCCCGCTGATTGTGTTCTGGCTGATATCACCAGTATAAAAGAATCCCCATTAAATGCCATGCTTGAATCCCATCGGGGTCCGGTGATCGGTTTACACCCTCTCTTCGGTCCAACAACCTCAACCATGGACAAACAGATCATCGTAGTCACTCCAGGCAGAAATCTACCAGCCTGTAAATGGCTTATTGACCAATTCAGCGTCTGGGGAAGCATTATCCTGCAAGTGAGTGCCAAGGAGCATGACGAAGTCATGTCCGTCGTTCAAACGCTGCGACACTTTGCCACCTTTGCCTTCGGCCAATTTCTGTGTCGAAGGGACGTTGACCTGTCCCGCACCCTTGAATTTTCCAGCCCGATATACCGCCTGGAGATGGGGATGGTCGGCCGGCTTTTCGCCCAGGACCCCTCGCTTTACTCTGAAATCATATTCGCATCACCGGAACGGCTTACTCTCCTGAAAGACTATCTTACATCTCTAACAGGAAATCTTGCAATGATTGAAAAAGGTGATAAAGATATGTTTAGCGCTGAATTTAGAAAAATCGCAGACTGGTTCGGCCCTTTCAGCGAACAAGCAATGCGGGAAAGCACCTACCTGATAGATAAACTTATCGAACGTTTCTAGCCCGAACTTGTCATGAAGAATTTATCTGGATATTCAAAAACATTTAAGAATATTATTACAGGTAATAATTGATATTTTGTAACATTTTAGCACGTTGAAAACATTATCGCATTCAGATAATCCGGTTTTAAACCGTGTCAAACTCGTGCATAAGTGAGCGTAAAGAAAGAACAGGTGCAATCCTGTATATAAAAGCCGATTAAAATGCGCATCTTATTTAACTCACAGGTAAAATTTGCTATTTTGCTGTTCTTTCTTAACGCTCTCTAATACACTCAAACAGTGACCCGATTAAAAACCGGATCACCTGAATGCTTGTGGAAAACGTTTTTCAAAAAGCTAAATTAATACGATATTTTAAATGATGTCAGATCAAAAAATCATGATATTCATGAATAACCGATGGCATTCGCCAGAAACCTTGTAAAAGGAGGTTAAGCTATGTCTGAAAAAAGAGTCGTCCATTCTTCAGATTTTGAAATTGCGCTTGAGGTAGGCCGTCCGCCCAACGTGAAAAAGCTCTTCCCGAATTCAAAAGCCTTGATTGTAAGTGGAAAGTTCATAGACCGGGCCATGCTCGCAAAAGGTAATGCCATTGCCATGGCTGCCAATGGACGAAACAGTTTTGTGATTCGCGGGGCCCTGAAGGCAGCCCAGAGGGCTAATGCCGCTATAATCATAGAGATCGCCAAGTCAGAGGGGGGCGCCAATGCCTATTGTGCTGTAAATTACTGGAATATTGCCCGCCAGGTCGATGCAATCTGCAATGAACTGGGCATTACCATCCCGGTAGCGATTCACGCCGATCATTATGGAATCAAGAAAGAACAGGACATTAATGACGCCAAGATAGAGATTCCAACTCTGTTTGAGGCTGGTATGACCTCAATTGCCATCGATGCATCTCATCTGCCCGATGACCAGAACCTGATGGCCAACCTAAAACTGAGTCCTTATGTGCCTGAATGGGCCGGCCTTGAAACCGAAGTAGGTGAAATTAAAGGGAAATCAGGACTCTCAACTGTGGAAGAAGCCCTGTTCCTTATACAGGGTCTGAACGCCCATGATATTTTTCCGGATTGGATCGCCTTAAACAATGGAACAACCCATGGCATTGAAGAAAGCGATCAGGGAATACAGATCGGTTTAACCGCCGAAATCCATGAAGCTTTGGCAAATTATAAGATTTCCGGCGCCCAGCATGGAACATCCGGGAACAGCTCCGACAGGTTGAGAGAAATAGCGGCAAAAACCAGGACCACCAAGGCAAATGTGGCCACAGCCCTTCAGATGATCTCCTGGGGCCTTGAGGTTAACGATTACGGCAATGCCATACTCGACGATGAAGGCAACCTCATAAAGGTTAAAGAACAAGGTGTCACCGATAAGATGTGGCAAGAAATGGTTGCATATGCTGAATCAAAAGGCCTAAAAGGCGGGAACTATAAGAAACTCAATCTTCCGTTTGAAAACAAGCTTCTTGGACAGACAGAAACGGTTAGAGCAAGAATGGGCAAAAGGGTTGAAGATTTTGTTTATAACATGCTTGTAGATGTCTTTAATGCTGAGGATACAGCTTTCCTTGCCATAAATGCGATCCTCGAGGCCGGAACATATGATCCAGGTGCGAAAGCAAACAGGATTGAAGACCCTGATGAATGGACTCAGGAAAAAATTGTCAAACGGGCTGCGTCTATAACTTCCGACAAGGGGACGGGGGGAGATTTCGACGATTAACAACGATGGCTTCGTAAAAAGTCCAACTTCTGCGTTGCGCTTCATTTCGTTGTCATTGCGGCGTACGCTAAGTACGTACCCTTCGGGTACCGCGTTAGCGGGATGACACGAAATTCGTACGCCTTGAATTTGGAGCTTTTTACTTTGCCATCGCAATTTTGACTTTTTACGAGTTTGTCAACAATGCGAAAAAAAAATTTTTGTCATTTTTGCGGCACAAAACTCACAGAAAAGATGTTTGAAGGTAGCCTGCGTCTTTTCTGTGAGCAGTGTAGTGAACCCATTTATGAAAACCCCATACCTGCCACTTGCCTTGTTGTGGTGGATAACAGGAACAGGGTGCTTCTCGTAAAACGGAGCGTAGAGCCCAAAAAAGGGTTCTGGTGCCTTCCGGGCGGTTTCATGGAGCTTGGTGAAACCCCTGAAAAGGCGGCTTTAAGAGAACTTAAAGAAGAAACAGGGCTTTCAGGCCGGATCGACATGCTCCTCGGAGTCTCCTCAAATTCCAGCGCCCAGTATCACACAGTCCTCATGGTCGGATTTCTTGTTAAAAGTTATACCGGCGCCCTTGTCGCCGGCGATGATGCAGATGATGCAGCCAGTTTTTATTATGATGAACTGCCGGAAATCGCCTTTGAAAGCCACGCGAAATTCATCAGGATATATTATACGGCCTCTCCGTCTTAACCCGAAGAGACCTTATGAGAAACGCCCCCTTTTGCCTCCCGCCATTGGCGGGATGTCAGACTTAACATTTTGCACGAAGTGAAGCTTTAGCTTTATCCTCAAAATACTCAATGTATTCCTGAGGTTAAAATTTTCGTCTTCCTTGAACTTGAATCCCGCTTTAGCGGGAAACATTTCTCAAAGGTCTCCCAGATTCCTCATTAAGGACCAGATAAATTCTTCATGAGAATTTCGGGCTAATCGATTTTGCTCTTAGCTTCCTCCCACAATCCGTCCAACTCATCCTGTGAAAACGATTCCATGTCCTTTTGACTTTTTGAAACCTGTTTTTCCATATGCTTGAAGCGTTTTTTAAACTTTTTTGTGGAGTCTCTCAAGGCGACTTCAGGGTGGATATTCGCGAATCGAGCCAGATTTACAAGCGTGAAAAGGACATCTCCAAATTCCAGAGCTAAAATATCCTGATCTTTTGGGGCCTGATTTAGTCCTTTCAACTCGGTTTTCAATTCAGACCATTCCTCTTCAACCTTTTGCATAACACCGGAAATGTCACTCCAGTCAAATCCTGTTTTTGCGGCACGCTCGGAAATTCTGTAAGCACGCATCAAGGCCGGAAGGCTGGCAGGTACCGAATCTAAAATCGAAGCCTCTGGATCGTGTTGCTTTTCTTTCATTTTAATCTTGTGCCATCGCACTCTGACCTCTTCAGCACCGACGACCCTGTCCTTGCCGAAAACATGCGGATGGCGACGGGTCATTTTCTCGGTATTTACATCCACAACGTCCTTGATATCAAAATGTCCCATTTCCCGGAACAGACTGGCGAGGAAAAGTATATGAAACAATACATCTCCAAGCTCTTCACAGACATTATCATGGTTTCCTGATTCAATGGCATCGACAAGTTCGTATATCTCCTCTACCAGGCAAACCGCTATGGTTCGAGGAGTCTGCTTCTTGTCCCAGGGGCATCCGTTTTCCCCTCTTAATGTCTCAATCAATTCGATTATGGCATCGATTTCCAATTTGATTCGCCTCCGCCCCGCCAGCCTCGCCCGCCAGCCTCGCTCCGCTTGGCTGGAGGGCGGGCCTGAACAAAATTTGGCGGTCAGGTTATAAATTAAAAAAACTTTTGGTCTACTTTTTTTTCTTCCAGGCTTTTTTTGATTCAGTTATTTTGGCAACAAAAGCATGTCTCATATCTTTGGAGACGACTTTTGCCATCTTCTCGGAAACCAATGCCACATGGGGGGAAAGAAGTGAATCTTTGATAACAGGTGTGCCCTTGGGGAGAAAGGCGGTGAGGGTAATAAATAGAACCGAGGCAATCAGTATCCCTTTTGCGGTGCCGAATCCAGCCCCGCAAATACGATCAACCCAACCCAAAAAGGCTATGTTAAGTATATAATGGATGATTATACCCATGATGCTGATAATAATTAAAACAAAGCAAAAGATGATCAAAAAACTAAATATGTTAAGGTATCCGGCGTTGGCAATCCATCTTGATAAGGGTTTTGCAAGCACCATGTAGTAGGTATAAGCGGCATAGAAACCCCCGAATACACCGATTAGAGAAAACAATTCCTTTATAAGCCCTCTGAAAATGCCCCTTATCACGCAATAACCTAAAATCACTACAACTATAATATCAAATAAATTCACGGCACACCGTCATAAAACCATCTGTTGATGCTATGGCAGAAAGAAATAAAAAAAATTGTAGCAGTTTAGTTCTTTGAAGCAAATCGATTTCAAACGAGCGGTAATATTTTCAAAAAGCTAAAGTGTTACAAAAAATTTATTTTGAAAAATATAAGAATTGAAATAAAATCAAAAATTGAAATTTATATTAAATTTCAGGCACTCAAACTAACAAAGCCGGAATTTTGAGTCAAGTTGTTTTTCTTTTTCGCTTTTACCCGAAATTGTAGTTTGCAATCATTCAAAAAGTTATGATATGGATAATTTTTTAAATCAAATATTGACAATTCCGTAAAAAGTCAAAATTGCGATGGCAAAGTAATCCCGCCTGGGCGGGACCAAATTCAAGGCGCGCGAATTTTGTGTCATCCCGCTAACGCGGTACCCGAAGGGTGAGTACTTAGCGTACGCCGCAATGACAACGAAATGAAGCGCAACGCAGTCCCGCTCAAGCGGGATTTGCGAAGCCATCAAATATTGGCCGGCTCAATCCAACAGTATGGATAAAATTTCCGAAAATAATCAGACCAGGTTAACTTTCTCTGACATAGATCTGGCAAAGCAGCTTTTCGGCGAATATAACAGCAACCTTCAAAGAATTGCGGACGCAATAGATGTATCAATCAATGCCAGAGGTAACACGGTATTTATTCAGGGGGATAGTATTGCAGCAAGCCTGGCGAAAAACGTACTCAATCAACTTTACGGCTTGTTAGAAGATAGTTATCCCATTTATCCCAACGATGTCGATTATGCAGTCAGGATTCTGAGCGAAGATGACCGCACTAAGCTCAAAGATTTATTTTTGGATACAGTCTACGTAACCTCTAAAAAACGCTCTATAATTCCCAAAAGCCGTACCCAAAAAGAGTATATAGACGCCATCCGCGTCTATGATATGGTTTTCGGGATCGGGCCTGCCGGAACAGGCAAAACGTATCTTGCCATGGCCATGGCGGTTGCGGCACTTTCAAAAGGTGAGGTTAACCGAATAATTCTCACCCGACCGGCGGTCGAGGCGGGTGAAGCGCTCGGTTTTTTACCCGGAGATCTTGCGGAAAAGGTTGATCCGTATTTAAGACCCCTTTACGACGCGCTTCACGATATGATGCCCTTTGAAAAAGTGTCGAACCTGATAGATCAAGGTGTTATAGAAGTTGCGCCCCTTGCTTTCATGCGCGGCCGAACCTTAAACGATTCTTTCATTATTTTAGATGAAGCCCAAAACACAACTTCTGAACAGATGAAGATGTTCCTGACCAGGCTTGGATTCAGCTCCAAAGCGGTCATCACGGGTGACATAACCCAGATTGACCTTCCTGTTGAGAAGCCTTCGGGGCTTATTGAAGCCAAGAATATCTTACAGGGAATAGAAGGAATAAAGATCGTCTTTTTTTCAAAAAAAGATGTTGTTCGGCATGGACTGGTACAGACAATTATCAAAGCATATGAAGATCTGGATGCCAGCAAAAATAAATAGTATCGTATTAATTTAGCTTTTTAAAAAACGTGTTCCACCAGCATTCAGGTAATAATGAATATAGATAAAAGCAAAATATCCTTAGGTGAGCTCTTTGGCGCCAGCAACTATGTTCGCTGGGGCATTCTAATAAGTGTTTCCATAATTTTCACCATTTTACTTTATCCGAACCTTGTTATCAAAGAGTATACTTACAGAGTTGGTGATGTTGCCAGGGGGAATATCAAGGCCACAAACGATTTTTTATTAGAAGACAAGGATGCCACAGAAGCCAACCGCAGGCAGGCGGTGGAAAAGGTTTTGACGGTTTACGATCATGATGCAACCCTTGCCGACAAAATAAACCAGCATGTGAAATCAGCCTTTGATGAGCTTCGGACGGTTATTGAAGCTGAAAAAAAACAAAACAAAGATGCACTAAAACATTCAAAAACCGCTTCAACCGGTAACGTCAAGAAAAAAACATCCGTTCACGACCTTATCTGGCAAAAGAAGGCGGACTTTGAGAAAAAAATCGGCATTTCTGTCAGCAACGGTGCATATAAGATCTTAGAAAATGAAGCCTTTTCACATGACGTTACAAGTCTTATCTCCATGATTTTAACAAAAATATTAGAAAACGGAGTTGTTGCAAACAAAGAACTGCTTCTCAGAGAAACCGATAAAGGGATAATTTTAAGGGATATCGCAACAAAAACAGAAAAAGTTGTTCGCAAATTAAAGCATTTTTACGGTCTCGACCAGGCCAAAACCATGGTCAGAATTATCGGCCAACCCCTCCTCAAAAATCAAAATTATACCTTGAGCAACACGGTTGTGGATTTTACACAAAGACTCATCCAGCCCAACATAACCCTTAACAAAAGTGAATCCGAGGAACGGAAAAAAAAGACTGCTGAAGAAATCAAGCCGACACTATACAAAATAAAGGCCGGAGAAATGCTATTACGCGAGGGTGAAAGGGTTACCAAAGTCCAACTTCTAAAACTCAAAGCCTCTCCTGCACGGAAAAAAAACGAGCAAATATTGGTAAGTTGCGTCGGATCTACACTGATAATCCTGTGCATCCTAATGACGGCATATATCCTCCATATACATCATCAAAGCCAATCTGCTCTCAAAAACAACAAGAACCTCCTCTTTTTCGCCACCATTCTAATAACCTTTTTTTTCATTGCCAGATTATCAGCATCTTTTGCTGAATCCATGACCCATTATTCACCTTTTTCCATATCGCCCTCATCAATCTCTTACGGTATTCCTCTTGCTTCAGGCGCCATGACCATATGCCTGTTTGTAGGCCTTGAATTTGCCATTCCCATGGCCATGTTAATTGCAATCGGTGCGGCTATCATATTTCAAAACAGATTTGATATTTTCATCTACTTCCTGCTGAACAGCTCAATGGCAGCATACTGGATGCAGAATTGCAGGGAACGCAAAGTATTCATAAAGGCAGGCGTAAAACTCGGATTGCTGAATGTGATACTTGCAACGGCAATCAATGCTTATATTGGAGACTTTTCCGGTTCCAAACTACTGTGGGACTGGGCCTTTGCTTTTATGGGGGGGGTCGGAGCAGGAATCGTTACAGCCGGCATCGCACCGCTTGTGGAAATTGCCTTTGACTACACGACAGATATCAAACTTCTTGAACTTGCAAACCTAGATCGACCTATTCTCCGGAGACTTATGATAGAAGCTCCTGGAACGTATCATCATTCTGTCATTGTCGGCACCATGGTTGAAGCTGCGGCATCTGAAATCGGCGCCAACCCCTTGCTTGCCAAAGTCTGTGGTTATTATCACGATATCGGCAAGATAAAAAAACCGCTTTATTTTATCGAAAACCAGGCCAACGGCGTTAATAAACATGACAAGCTTGCGCCCTCCATGTCAAGCCTTATACTGATCGCCCACATCAAAGACGGTGTGGAAATCGCCAAGAAAAACAAACTCGGGCAGGTCATCGTCGACACCATCAGGCAATCCCACGGAACAAGCCTTATAAGTTATTTTTATAATAAGGCAAAACAGCTAAGAGGTAAAGATGCAGTAAATATTGACGACTTCAGGTATCCCGGTCCAAAGCCTCAGACCAGGGAAGCTAGCCTTGTCATGTTGGCAGACATGGTTGAAGCAGCATCAAGGACCCTTTCTAATCCAACACCATCCAGAATACAGGGACTTGTCCAAAATCTGATAAACAAGGTTTTTTCGGATGGCCAGCTTGACGATTGTGAACTGACCTTAAAAGATCTGCATAATATTGCAAAAAGCTTTAATAAAATATTAAATGGAATACACCATCACCGCATTGAATATCCTGAAACACCTCTATTAAACAACGGAAAGGGGAAAAATGGAAGTCCTGATAGACAACAGGCAAAACAAACACGCGATAGATCTAAAAGAGATACGTCAAAAGGCCAAAACCATCTTAAACGCCTTGGACTGTCCTGAAGGAGAACTTTCCATCCTGATCGTTGACGATCCTAAAATAGAGGTGCTGAATAGAGAATATCTCAATCGATACGGCCCAACAAATGTTATTGCCTTTCCCATGCGCGCAGGCCGATTTTCAAATATTGCCCCGCAGCTTTTAGGCGACGTGGTTATTTCCGTTGAAACTGCCGCAAAAGAGGGGAAAACTGCCGGCATCAGCATGGAAGAACGTTTTACCCAACTTTTGGTGCACGGTATTCTTCATCTGCTGGGTTATGATCATGAAAAGACCGAGCAAGAAGCGCAAAAGATGGAAAAAAAGAGTAATGAAATTTTGGAATTGATGTAAGATTAAATGGTTAAAGAATTTTGGAATAATCCCTCAATTCATTTTTATATCTGGAGGTTCACTGATGGCTGGATTAGCTGTAAATATTGACCACGTTGCGACATTAAGAGAGGCCAGGAAGATCAACTACCCTGACCCTGTGGCAGCAGCAGTCCTGGCGGAATTGGCCGGGGCGGATGGTATTGTGGTTCACTTGAGGGAAGATAGACGTCACATCCATGACCGTGACGTCAGGATTTTGCGACAGATTGTTCAGACCAAGCTTATTCTGGAAATGGCTTCAAACCATGAA
>Ga0209991_10001640_pt1 | contig 10183 bp, 6 predicted proteins | sample ChitaG_FD_183167 | JGI IMG/M metagenome (GOLD analysis project Ga0209991, IMG submission 183167) | Deep subsurface microbial communities from South Pacific Ocean to uncover new lineages of life (NeLLi) - Chile_00310 metaG (SPAdes)... | ecosystem: Environmental > Aquatic > Marine > Oceanic >... | reverse complement strand
CCATTACTTATGATAAGAAGAGTAGTATTTCCAGTGATGGTTACGTTTTCTTGCCAATCTAAAGAATATCCTTGCCAATCTAAAGTTGTAATACTGTCATAACTGAGCAAAAGATTCTCATTCAGATTATCACCAATATCATAATTAGTATCCCATGAAAATCCAACTGCATCTAAATAATCATGGCGAGTATTATCCCATCCGTGAGAATGAGAAGCAATAACCCCTAGAGAATCATTAATTATTAGAGGTTCGTTGCTTAATAACTGTATTCCGTCAAACCAGAAACTGAGTTTATATTGTTCTAAACCTAGATACCCTCCTAAGCTACTTTCAAAATCAATTCTAATATGATGCCATGTATCATCAGAATAAATACCTGACCATGCTCTCTCACCATTACCAGTTTGGATTTTTACTAAGCCATTATTATCCCCATCTATTATTAGATAAAATAAGCTATTAAAAGTATCTACCGATACATATACTGTCCCCGAGGAATTACTAAAATGATAATAAATTCCGGTCTGATCACCAGAATATTCTGTATTTAATACCCAAAATTCTATTGTCCCATAGGAAATTTTAGTTGGAAAATCATGATATGCATAGAAGTTATAGCTATCACTAGTCGCAGCATCATAGAATTTTAAAACCTTATTATGACCATTTATGTTTTCTTCAATTCTAGCATAAGCTTCAGAATGATCTGAGTCATATCGTGTTATAAACGCAACTTCTGTCCCTAATTCACCATCTTCCTCATTTTCAAACCCATATGTCGCTGGGTAATACCCGCTCATTGGTTCGGTATAGGTTTTATTTTCAGGGGTAATCATATTAATGTAGGTATCTGTCTCAACTGTAAAATATCTTAGATTGGATTCATACATGGATCCTAGTGAGTCATTTCCAAAAATTTGAATGGAATGAAGTCCATTACTAAGCATTGGGATAGTAGTATTATTTAAAATGGTTTTATTCGCGTTTCCGTCTAAAGAATAACATTTCCAATCCAAGCTAGTGGTATTCTCATAACTGAGTAGTAGTCCTTCGTTCAAATTATCCCCAATATCATAATTTGAATCCCAAGAATAACCAACAGCATCTACAAAGTAGAGAGTAGGATTACTTGCGGCATAAGTATAGAATCGAATATTATTAATGTAGGTTGATGTATCTCCATTATGAAAAGGGAGATTATTCAAATACAGAACTCCATCAATACTAAGACTATATTCGTCTGTTGTGCAATCAAAACTTAGTTTCATATGAATCCATTTATCATCAGCATAATCAGAATATCCTGTATTAATCCACCCATTCTCTTCATACTCAATCTTTCCTGGATCCGCGTACCAATCCATCCTAAGATCGATTAGTTCGTTTGTGTCGTATGATACATCAAATTTGGCACAAGAAGAAAGAGCGGAAGATTTTCTCCACCACCATTCTATAGTTCCACTTGTCTGAGGTTGAAAATAATTAGTTATAATTGCATAATCACTTGAAGTTTGTCCTCTGCCATAAACTTCCATCACTTTATTGCGTCCCCCAATAGCATTCACAATTTTCGCGTAACAGGGTGGGGTCGAAGTATCTACCCAATTGAAGGGGACTGCTCCGTTTAAATCGTTTTCAAATCCAAAGGTGCCGGGATAATACCCACTCATCGGTTCGGTGTATGTTTTGTTTTCGGGGGTGATGATGGTGATTTCTCCTGCGCTTGCCCTTGGAGTCTCAATTGTATTTTGAGGTTTTAGACTTGGATAAATTGCGATAACTACGATAAGTGAAATAATAAGGATAAGAAGGCTGATATTAATATGTAATTTTTTTATTTTCATTATATTTCACATTTTGGAATTTTTATCTTATATGAATTAAGGTATATTTGGATTAAGGTTAGATTTAGATTATTTATCCAAAGGATTACCACAATTTAGGCAAAATACCCATTTAGATTTAATTTCTATTTTGCATTTTGGACAAGTTTTTCTTTGTTCTTTGTTATTATTCTCCCCGCTAACAGGTTCGGTTATAGTTATTTCTACAGACCCTTTTTCATTTTCTACATTTTCATCGATATGTTGTGTTTCAGTGTTATCTGGTATTTGTTGCAGTTTTTCTTTAGCTTCTTGTTCTTGTTTTTCTTTAGCTTCTTGTTCCCTTTTTTCTTTAACTTCTCGTTCCCTTTTTTCTTTAGCTTCTTGTTCTTGTTTTTCTTTAGCTTCTTGTTCCCTTTTTTCTTTAACTTCTCGTTCCCTTTTTTCTTTAGCTTCTCGCTCTTGTTTAAGTTTTATTTGCGATAAATTTATTTCTTCTATAGTTTTTGCATATTCTATATCAGAAAATTCTAATTCAACAATATCAGGATTTCTGGGATTAATCTTAATCTTTAGATGATTGTCGAACTTAATTTTTGATTTCGTTTTAATCTTGTAGTTTCGAGCTGGGAATATTATAAAAATGGCAAATATACTTATACTTAACCAAATTGAATTGAGGGTTAAAAATAAAAGAATGGATATTATTAGACCAAGAAAAATTGACATCAGAAGCAATTTACCACTCTTATTTGAAAGTCCAGTTTTCATTTCAATATTGTTTCTACAGGAATCGCATACAGGTAGAGAAAATGTATAATTCTTCTTGTAGTCTTTATTTGATGTATATAAACCATAGAAATTTTTTGCGATATGTTTATCAGCGTGGTTTCTACAGATTATACAAATATGTGGAAAGTATATTTCAGTGAAATTCTGAAATTCTAATTTGTTGTTATCAGAATTGAACTTCAATTGTTCCTTAATTTCGCTTGCAATTGTCATTTAAAAACCCCTCCCACAATTTAGGCAAAATTTATTAGATATTTTATTTTCTTTTCCACACCAACTGCATTTCTTAGTATTACTAGATTTTTGTATTGTAGTTGAAGACTGTGAATCGCTTGAAAATTGATTCAATGATTTTAATAAGATCGTTTTAATACGGCTATTCATTGGTTCAGGTACTCCCAAAATTAAAGCAGTGATCATGTTATTAAATCCATCTTTAAATTTGCCTTGGTCAATGTCTCGAAATGCCATATTAGCAATATTTTGAGCTTTTTTACCTTCTGCTGAATAAATAGATTTTGGTGGAGGTAATCCATATAGAATTAAATCTCTAATTTTTTTAAATTCAACATCGTTGGATCCGTATCTTGGTCTTGTTTGAGTATAGATAGGTCTACTATAACTTTGAGCATATGGACTTCTGGGATAAGAGGAAGTTCTTGGTTTTGGTTTTGGTTTGAACTCCTTTTCCACTTTTATAGCGTTATAAACATTTGGCTTCTTAGCAATTTTCAATTTATCTTTTATGGGTTTAGTTATACTTTTTTGCTTCTTATTAGTAAGAGTTGTACGAACAATAAAATAACTTGAGCTTACAAGGATTGCAATTCCTGCAATGTTAAAGAAGACTGTATTTAACGATATTTTAGGATCTAATGGATCAGTTCCCCATTGAACCTCAATTCCATCAGAATATCCATCTCCATCGGTATCTGGGTTTAATGGGTCTGTAAAATAGGTAAAAATTTCTAATCCATCGAATAACCCATCGGCATCTGTATCTTGATTATTAGGGTCTGTTTGAGCTTGAAATTCGTTAATATTATTCAATCCATCGTTATCGGCATCTAAACTCGCATCATTAGAAACTAAATCTAATCCATTATTATACTCCCAAAAATCGGGCATTAAATCATCGTCAGAATCTGTATCGTCTGCTAAGGAATTTAAGAGAAATTCTAGTAAATTACTTAATCCGTCATTGTCATAATCTAAATCTGCATCGTTAAGTAATGGATTTAAGTTACAATTATATTCGTAGTAATCTGTCATAAAATCACCGTCACTATCTGGAAGGTGTGGACTAGTTCCACATTGACACTCTAATAAATTACTTAGACCATCATCATCTAAATCTAAACTGGAATCATCAGTAAAAGGATCTAAGCCATATATGTATTCGTAACCATCATCCATTCCATCACCTTCAGTATCTTGATTAGTGGCATTTGTAAGATAGAAAAATATTTCGAAATAATCGGTTAGGCCATCCCCGTCAGTATCTGAGTTTGTTGGATCTGTAAAATAAATAAACAATTCATCCCCATCCAACAATCCATCATTATCAGTATCATTAGAATTGGGATCTGTATTACCATAGAACTCAACGTAATCATCTAACCCATCTGAATCGCTATCGGTATCAGAAATGTTCATACCAAACATGATTTCGATAATGTCATCAATAAAATCTGAATCTGTATCGTTTGAAACTGTCTGATTCAAGAAAATTACCTCATTCCCATTAATACGAGCATATATACCATAATCGGTTATTCCTGTAACACCATTCAATTGTAATGTACCTGAATAATACCCAAATCCTGTATTTGAAGCAGGATTATGGGTTAGATCTTCTACCGCGGAAGTTATGGTTGATGAGATATTACAGACTGCTATCCTTAAATCCTCTATTAATCCAGTTCCATACATATGAAAAGAATAAGATAATGAGTTTCCTGAGGGGTTTAAGGTTAAAGCTCCGAAGGATGTAATAAGAACTGATTCTCCACTTATTCCATCATATTCTTGAGGATGATGAGTATAACCGACGCCTCCTGAATAACTAATCGTATTAGAAGAGGTGTATGAATAACTCTCTTCCATAGATATTACTCCATCCGCATTAGAATCTGTTGCCGAATCAAAAGATTCTAGAAAAAAGTTTGTAAAAACGCCATGTTGTAAAGAAGGGTCCTCTAAACTAAATTCATCATCTTGACAAGCGGTCATAATATACCGACCAATTTCTTGTATTTCAGGTATCATACCTCCAGTATTACATGCATCTAACACTACATATCTCTCATCACAATTTAACAGATCTAATTTTGAATCGAGTAAATCATCAATATAATAATTATTTGGTGTACTGGGAATAGAATCATAAGAACATAAGAAGTGGGTTCCATTATACGTTTCAGCTTCGTAGCTATCGATGCTAAATCCCCATTCCGTAACTGAGGAATCAGTCATCATTCTTATGTAAAGCCTATTATCACTTAGAAGGGGAATCCACCCTGACCAAAACCCAGTACTATATCCTGTGTACCCCTCATAATACCATCCTGAAGCTAAATCAGTATCTCCAAGAAAAACATAATCGTAGTCGTATTCAAGGTCGAAATGATCAAAATGTACCCTCATGTAGGCTGCATCTGAATGATAAATATTCCACATATTATCATAGTTGTTCGGATAAGAATGAGGGGAATCTATTGAGTAACTCTGAATTCCAGCACTTTCAGTTACAGCCCCACCATGTCCGGAGTAATAAAAGAAAAAGATATCATCTTCACTAATTTGAGAGGCAACTTGGTCAAATGCATTGCTTATGGCTGCTTGTGACGCACTTGAATCTTGAAGGTAATAAACATTTTCAGATTTAAAATTGAAATCATTAATCAGCATTGAATAAATATCTTGAGAATCATCATCACAATAGGATAGATCGGCACTAGTTCCCGGATAGTCTGATATCCCTACGACAATAGCATAGGCATCTTTGGAATTTAATAAAGCTGATGATTTTGGAGAACTTAAATTTAAGTCTTCATAATTTATAAGCTCCTTTTGATATATATTTTCATCTTGTAATTGGGTATCTTTAATAGAATTATGTGAGTCATTCAAATAAATCAAATTAACGCACAGAATAAAAAAGACACTTATCAATAAAGAAAAAGTTATTGTTTTATGAATTTTCATTATATTCCCCTCTAAATCACATTATATTCTTATTTTTTTAGTTTTTGTCTTGGTAATATATTTAATCTGATTCTATATAAATCTTCTGTCATAATTTTAATTAAAAATTGAGGTTTAACTAAACCTTAAAGTTAATAAAAATTTATATGAAATAATGCCAGATGATATACCATTACCCTCTAGAGCCATTGCTTTTGAACTGCTTAAAATTCTAAAAGTCCCGTATCAAGTTAGGCGTCATTCACTTAAGGTTTCAGAGAAAGCTTTAGAGTTAGCAGAAAAAATAACTAAAAATAAGATAAACTTAGAACTTGTCGAAATTGGGGCATTGCTTCATGATGTTGGAAGATCAAAAACTCATGGATTTAACCATGCAATTATTGGTGGAAAAATTTTAAGAGAAAGGGGTTATCCTAAGGAGCTAGCAAGAATTTGTGAAACTCATATTTTAGGAGGGTTGGATAAAGATGATATGAATAGTGTAGGATTACCCCAGAAAGATTATATTCCCCAGACTTTAGAAGAGAAAATAGTTTGTCTTGCCGATAAATTGATATCTGGAACGAAAGAAGTCACTATAGAAGAGCGATTTCAGAAATGGTTTTCGAAATATGGAAGAACTAAAATTTTAGTTAAAGCTAAAGAGAGAATAGAAGAAATACAAAGAGAAATCAAAGAACTCTCTTAATTTTTGGTATTTAAAGATTTTTTTAATTGATTTAATATCCCTCCTTCTTCTAATATCGTGGCTATAAAAGAAGGAAGTTTTGAGAATTTTACTTTTAGGTTTTTGGTGTTATTTAAGATTTCACCCTTAATTAACGAAATTTCAACGGAATCTCCATCTGAAAAGTCTCCCTCTTTCCACTTTAATTCAATTGCGGGGATTCCTTTATTTATTAAATTCCTATAATATATTCTCGCGAAAGATTTTGCTACAATTATTTTAATCCCAAGAAGCTTAAAAACATTAACAGCTTCTTCACGTGAGCTCCCCGTTCCAAAATTTTCTCCCGCTAATATTATAGTGTTTTTCGTAACTTTTTTAATAAATTTGGGATCAATGTATTCCAGAGTATGTTTCACCATTTCATTAGAATCTCTCATGGTTAATGAGTGGCTTGGAACAATATCATCGGTATTTATGTTATCACCTAAAATGTATAAAATCCCAGTAATTTTATCCATATTTATAACACCTCCCTTGGATCAGTTATTTTTCCGTTTAGAGCTGATGCAGCTACGGTTGCTGGTGAGGCTAGAAAGACTTCTGAACTGGGATCACCCATTCTTCCAACAAAATTACGATTTGTGCTACTTATGCATATCTCATCTGGGCCTAAGACACCTAAATGTCCACCGATGCACGCACCGCACGTTGAATGGGTGACTATGGCTCCTGCATTTAAAAAAATTTCAATTAATCCTTCCGATAATGCATTCATATATATTTCTTTCGAAGCAGGAGTTATAATCATTCTCGTTTTAGGATATATTTTTTTCCCTTTGAGCATTTTAGCCGCTACCCTTAAATCTTCCATCCTACCATTTGTACAACTGCCTAAGAAAGCTTGGTCTATTTCAAGACCTCTAATTTCTTCAACAGGTGTTATGTTCCCCGGATTAGAAGGTTTCGCTACTACTGGAGTAATTTTTGACAAATCATATTTATAAGACTTTTCATATTCTGCTTTTTCATCGGGTTTGATAAAAGAATATTTCTCTTTAGTTCTATTTTTCAGCCATATATCTAATTTTTTATCTGGTAAAAACACACCAAATTTTGCTCCAGCCTCGACAACCATGTTAGAAATAGTCATTCTAGAGTCGATAGAAAGATTTTCTGTACCTTTCCCGTGAAATTCTAATGATTTATATATAGCACCTTTGGTACTGATCTCACCAATGAAAGATAAAATGAAATCTTTTGACATAACTCCTTCATTTAACTTACCTGTCAATTCGATTTTATAGGATTCAGGAATTTTGAACCATAAATTACCAGTAGCAAAAACAACTGACACATCAGTGGCCCCAATTCCAGTCGATAAACAATTAAATGCACCATATGTTGTAGTATGACTGTCTGAACCCACAATTAGCATATTTGGTCTTGCAAAACCCATCTCAGGTAAAACTTGATGACAAATCCCTTTATTCATTCCCATATTATGAATAAAACCATATTTCTCGGCGAAATCTCTACAATCTTGATGCATTTGAGCGGCTGTTATTGTTGGTGCTGGAACCCAGTGATCCATGATAAAAAAGATTTTATTTGGATCCCATACTTTATCCAAACCTAATTTTTCATATTCTTTATGAATTCTTCCTCCTAATTGTTCGTGCACCATTATTAAATCAATTTCTGCTTCAATAAATTGTCCGGGTGAAATTTCCTCTACTTTAGAATGTGTTTTTAGTATTTTTTCTGCTACTGTATAACTCATTAATTTTCACACTTTATTTCTTGATTTTCACACAAAATTCTATAATCTTTATCTATCAAATTTATTGTTTCTCGTACTAAATTACATGTGTCGTATAGTATTTTAGGATCTACCTTTTCAGCAGTATCATGAACCGTATGAGCAAAAAACGATGCTGCTCCAGTAGTAATATCAATTGTATCATATTTCCTTAAACGAAAAGGAACAGTATCTGAATGTGCCCCAGTGCTTAAATGCAACCCTTTTACGTCTAAATTTGCTTTTTTTGCTGCAAGTAAAAGGTACCTACTTAAAAGTGGGGGAATAAATCTTTGTATACCTATTCCGTAAGATTTAGAGTATTCAATCCTATTATTTTGAGGCTTACAAGAAACCATATCAAAATTGATTTGGAATACTCTTCCTTTAACAAACTGGTTTTCGTATTCATTTACAAACACTCGTGAACCCATAGTTCCTAATTCTTCTGCTGAAAACTGGCAAAACCAGATATTGAAATTTGCCAAAGGATGTTTAGTGAAGAAAGAACTTAATTCGAATACTATAGCCATTCCAGATGCGTTATCTAAAGCTCCAGGAGATTTATTATGAGTGTTCAGGAAAAGTAAATAAATATTTGAAAATGAGATTAAAACTATTGATATCCAAGTCCCATAAATTGTAATATAAAATGAAATGTCCAAATTTCCAAAAAGAATAATTAAATAGAAAATAGAAACACCAATTAAAGCTAGTTCACTATATAGCAAAAGCTTATACAATCTCACTCTCCGAAGAGTATTGATAGATTGCGATTTGGAATCTAAATGCGCTGAAATTATTATATTTCCAGCTTCGTTATCGGGTATCTTTTTTGCAGGAATTTTAGTAAAAACATTAGTGGCATTAATAGTCTCGCCAAAGTATTCGCCCCAAAAACCTGGGATTTCCGGATGTTTTAAACCTCTAATTATTAAATAAACAATTATTAATATAAAAATTATCAAAAGCATTGTTAAATAAACATGAATATATATAAATAATGCGAGATTTAAATTGAATGTCAGGTTTAGCGTCATAATCAATTTCATTAAAGTTGTAGAATAAAAATCCGAAAAATCAAAAGATTTTTTCTTTATCTGATCATCTTTAAAACCAATCTCTTTGAATGTGTCGTAGGTTAACTTTACCGCTTTTTTTTCACCGTCAGTGCCTGCTAATCGTGGAAAACTAAAAGTTTTAACATATTTAGCCAACCTATCCATGTTAAAAGAAGTCTTGCCTACTGAATGGTTTTGAGATATTATATTTTCCCTCGTTTTACTATGAGTTAATTTTTAATTTGAAATCCCATTTCCTTTAATTTTTCTAATACGATTTCTTGGATTTTTGCTTGAACTATTTCTATAATGTCATCTGTATTAACTACATCGTATTCCTCTTTTTTAGCACGAGTAAGATATACTTGTCTTACTTTGTCTAACATTGAAGTGTCTTCGAATTTGTCCAAAGCCTTATGATGTTTCCTGGCTAACGACAATTTAGGATCAATATCTAAAATTATTGTTAGATTTGGTTTACCTGCAAAAATATTTAATTTTTTTACCCAATCTATTGTTATTTCTTCCGATTGACTTGATTGGTAAGCAATCGAAGATTCTATGTACCTATCGGATATTACAATATATCCTTCTTCCATTTTTTTTTTAATTTCATTTTCGAAATGAAGAACTCTATCAGCAGCAAATAAGAGAGCGTCTGTTGAAGCTGGAATTTTATCATCTTTTAAATAAACCCTTAATAATTTTCCAATATCGCTATTTGATGGTTCTTGAGTTAAATAAATCTTTAAACCTTTCGTGCTTAAAAAGCCTGCTAACAGGTTACTATGAGTTGATGTACCTGACCCATCTATTCCATCGAGGACAA
>Ga0209991_10001639_pt1 | contig 10184 bp, 5 predicted proteins | sample ChitaG_FD_183167 | JGI IMG/M metagenome (GOLD analysis project Ga0209991, IMG submission 183167) | Deep subsurface microbial communities from South Pacific Ocean to uncover new lineages of life (NeLLi) - Chile_00310 metaG (SPAdes)... | ecosystem: Environmental > Aquatic > Marine > Oceanic >... | reverse complement strand
ATTCCTTTTCTGACATTTCTCAAATCACCTTTTTTCACATAATAGTTTATTTTTGATTTAAGATTGAACCGTTCAATCTCTCCGGAGAGTAGAGCGATTTCATCAATTGTAAAGACAGTGTTCTTTACTTGATAGAGGTTTAAGATAAAATCTTTTTTTTCTGCAATTTTCATTTTGTGAACCAACAGTAATATAATTTCTTACTATTAGTTTACACACATAACATCTCTTGTCAACACAAAAAGATAGAGACTCTACAATCCTTCCAACGTCAACTTCTGTTGACATCCTTCCAAAGAGCGCCTGGATCAAAGATGGCCTTTTCATGCAAAGCTCGCGGATTCTGTCCGTCGTGCCATGCAAGGAGACGTGAGGAGTGGGGCGAGTGGATGAGAGAGAAGCTTCTCCTTGATGTACCTCACCGCCAGGTCGTATTCACCATTCCAAAGATGTTGCAAACTCACCTTCATGGCCGAACGGCCTCCCCCATCCCATGTGCCCCATCGGGAGCTTCTTATGGCAGCCGAGGAGCAGGGGGAGTATTTTTGAGTGTGACTGAGATTACCTCTTGCTGATATGAGGACCGAGTCTATCCTGAACTTTAGGATTTGGCGGCTTGGATTGATTTGTATCTTTTTCCGGTTGTTGATTATGTTGTTTTGGATGTGATACTCTCATTTCAGGATGTCAGCGGGTGGAAATTAGGGAAAAGGATGAGAAATATGTTGCTTGCTCAAAAAAGAATTTCCTATAAATGGCACAAATTATTCCTCCGTCCTCTGTAATAACTTTATCACGATAATGGGTGAGCATCGAAAGTGCTACGTTTTTTGTAATATGTGCGTTTTTAAACAATCTTAGTGACATTGGGTGTAGTCTGTCCTATCATATTTACAGTTGTCCATATAAAAGGACAGAATAACATGTTAGAATATATATATCAGTCAGGATCTAATTGGCACAAAGTTTGCTGTAGAAAACTGTGATGGATACTATAAAAGGGGATCCAATATGAAAAAACATACAATTTTACTAGCCATTCTTGTATTAGGTTTAACTCTTTTTTCCCAGGAAATCCAAGAGGAAGCCGTTGCTATTAACATCGAGGTTCCGGTCAGGGTCTTTAAGGGAAAGACATTCATAAATAATCTGACGATTGATGATTTTGAAATCTATGAAGATGGGATTCTTCAGAAAGTAGAGGCTGTTTATCTGATTAAAAAAATGGATATAGTACGTGAGGATACAGAAATGAAAAAAGAGGAGGCAAGGAAAATATTTGCTCCCAAAGTTTCCAGAAATTTTGTTTTTCTGTTTGAAATTCATGAATATCTGCCAAAAATCGGAAAAGCGATAGAATATTTTTTTAACGATGTATATGTGACAGGAGATGCTCTTACGGTAATAACTCCTCTTAAAACTTACCGTTTTAATTACGAGGTACTTGAGAGATTATCTAAAAAAGAAATATCTAAAGAATTAATAGGGCAGCTCAGGAAGGATACAATGAAGTGTACAGCAGAATATCGAGGCTTACTTCGTGACCTTGAAGATGTTAAGACATTTGAAAAAAGTCTTCTTGATACTCCAATGGATCCTAGAGCATTAGCTAGAATGATGCATTCAAATATTTCAACAAAATTAAGAAACCTTAGATATTTAGATGAAAACAAGCTTCTGGAATTTGTTGATGTTTTAAAAAAAACTGAAGGGCCCAAACATGTATTTTTCTTTCTCCAAAAATTACAAATACCCATCATAAGATACAATCCTGTTTTTGATACCGATGACCTTGAAGAGTTTGAGGCTTATATGGCGGTAGATGAAACTAAAATCAAACGGATTTTTTCAGATTCCTCTATTACTGCACATATGATTTATATAACAAAGCTTTCAGATTTGGATATTATGGAAAGAGAAAGAGGCGGAGTTTCTATGACCAATACAGATGAGTATGACACCAGCCAAACAACAATGCCCAGAGTGTTACAGGACATATCGGGCAGTATTTTTAGTTCCTTTAAGGACATAGCCGAAGCGACTGGCGGCATAGTAGACAGCTCAACCAATGCCGCGGCTTCCTTTAAAAAAGCAGCCGAGGCTTCGGAGAATTACTACCTTCTTTATTATTCTCCAAAAAATTATGTGGCAAACGGCAAATTTAAGGAAATTAAGATTAAAGTCAAAGGTCAGAGATATAGGATTAGTCACCGAGCCGGATATATCGCAGATTAACAAATTTGTCTTAGGATTTTATTTCCTTTGAAAAAAATTATACTTCCTCTACTTTGTATTTTCTTTTTGTCTATTCCGATATTAGGTCAGGAAGGGCAAAAAGAAACTCTTGCCATAAAGACAGATGAATCAATAATTGTTGATGGACGGCTCAACGAATCGATTTGGGGAAAAGCTCCCGATGCTGATGCTTTTATTCAACTGAGACCTGACAGAAAAGACCCTAAAAAAATAAAAACATCGGTTAAAATCCTTTATGATGATAATTATGTTTATTTTGGGTTTCTTTGCTACGACACCGAGCCTGATAAAATCGTTCCTGGAACGATAAAAATAGATGGAGATCTAAGAGATACCGATTCAATATACATTTTAATAGATACATTTATTGATACATTTAATTTCTATTATTTTGCTACTAACATCATTGGATCTAAATCTGACGGCACGATTCCCAAAGGCGGTAGAACAGTAAATTATAATTGGAATGGAAGCTGGAAGTCATTTAGTCAAAAAACGGATTTCTGGTGGAGTACTGAAATAGCCATTGAACTTAGTTCTATATTTGATAAACCTGTAGAGAACAAAACTATTGGCTTAAGTTTAGTTAGAATGGTACCTCGTTTAGAACCAACCATTTTTCAACCCGACCCGCTTGATGCTGCTTTCAAAATCGATGAACTTAGAAATTTAAAAGTACTTGAACTTTTTGATACTGAAGAACAGATAGAACCGGAGAAAAGGAATAGCATTACTCCTTATGTTATTACTAAGCTGGAAGAAGATAAAAAGAACAAACCAGCAGCAGGCATTGAGGCCCAATATGCATTTTCTCCACAGATGTCAGGCCAATTAGCGATATATCCTGATTTTGACACTGTAGAACCGGATTTTGAAAGGGTTAATCTGACACCCTTTGAACTCTATCTTCCAGAGAAAAGAAGTTTTTTCCAAGTTGATTCAGACATTTATCAGCAGCCATTCGGATTGTTTTACTCAAAAAGAATTGGGGATATATATGGAGGGGTGAAGCTTAACGGAAATTTTGGATCTACCGAATTTTCTCTATTGAGTGCACAGACAAAAAAAGATGAATATCTCAATGTAGATTCCGCCAATTTTTCGGTTCTTAGTTTTAAAAAGAAAAACATATTGAATTTGTTAACGATTGGTTTTACGGCGGCCAATAAGCTTATAGGTAAGAAAAACAAGGGGACGGCAGGTGTTGAGGCTAATCTGGACTTTACCGACAAAATTAAACTTTCCGGTCAATTTGCCTTAAGTTATGGAGATTATGGAAAAAATAACACGGCCTTTTTCATTGGCCCAAGTTATGACTCTAGGAACTTTCATTTTCATCTCCACTATAAGCAGATAGACAAATATTTTGGTGATAATGCCAATTATGTGGGTTTCATCCCGGACGATAACCGTAGAGAGCTGGATTCAGCCATAAACAAAACCTTTCCATTGAGAAAAGGGATTCTTGAGCAGATTAGATACCGTTCAAACTACAATATTTATTGGGGAATGGATGGCAATTTACGAAGCTGGCAGATAGATGAGGGGCTCTATCTTGATCTAAAAAATAAAAAGTTTACCGTTTCTGTCCTTCATACTATGGAGTATAAGCTTAATGATGGCTTCATCGAACCAAAGCTAATCTATATACCAAGTAAAGGTGGATGGTCAGAGCTGTACACCAGGAGTTATCGAAATGATCGAACAAGATTCGGCAGTTCGTTTTACGGTGGTGAGTGGCAGCAATTTAGTCTTTTTATAACTCTTGGCAGAAATTACGGCTCGAAGTTTTATATGTTCGGTATCTCTAAAAAGGTTAAAATAACTAAATATTTAATCTCAGAATATGATTTTTATGGCATAAAATATCTTTCCGAAAGTCTCTATAACAGCACTAATATTCATGTGCTCAGATTAACGATTAATATAAACGAAAATCTTTCTTGGAAAGTTTTAATCCAATCAAATTCAGATATCGATAAATCAAATTTCCATGTGGTGTTTACCTACGCCTTCAAGCCTCCTTTTGGCACCCTTCAATTAATTTACCAAAAGGGAACAGCAGAGTTCGGAGAAAAAGGAACTCAAGGTCATACGCTATTTATAAAACTTGGATATATGTTTTGATTTTCAAGAAGAATTTATATAGGAAGTAAAATGAAAGGAAAAATCTTTGCCATAATATTTCTTCTAAATTTCACATTTTCTCTAACTCTATATGCCCAATGGGCAAGGACCTATGGAGGGAGCAATGATGACTATGCCAGTTCCATCCAACAGACCTTTGATGGAGGGTATATTGTTGCTGGCTCTACTAAATCCTTTGGCGTTGGCGATTTTGACTTCCTGATTTTCAAACTTACATCAGATGGAACTATTGAATGGCAGAAGACATTTGGGGACTATCTCCCTGATTATGCTAATTCCATTCGTCAAACAAGTGATGGGGGATATATTATTGGAGGCAGTATTACAATTTATGGTCCCGGCGCGCAATTCTGGGTTATAAAGCTATCCGCCGTTGGAGATATTATATGGCAAAAAAACTATGATGATGAGTTTATTAATTATGCTTATTCCCTTCAGCAAACAAGTGATGGCGGGTATATTGTTGCTGGCTATGATTATGTTTCAAGTACACAAAATAAGATCGTCATATTAAAGCTTTTTTTTGATGGAACTGTTGAATGGAATAAGACTTATGGAGAAAGTGCTTTTGATGACAAAGCTTATTCCATTCAGCAGACAAATGATGGAGGCTATATTGTTGCGGGCCATACTAGTGGTGCAGGAGGTTCAGATATTTGGATTATAAAGCTTGCCTCAGATGGAACTATTGAATGGCAGAGAACATATGGGGGAAGTGAAGGGGAGAATGCTAAATCCATCCAGCAAACATATGACGGGGGATATATCATTGCTGGTGCCATTTCATCTTATGGTGCAGGCCGATCTGACTTCTGGATTATAAAGCTTGCCTCAGATGGCAATATTGAGTGGCAGAGAACATATGGAGGAACTGAAAGTGAGAATGCTAATTCCATTCAGCAGACTTTCGATGGAGGGTATGTTGTTGCGGGTGAAACTTTATCCTTTGGAGCTGGAAATAGAGATTGCTGGATTTTAAAGCTAGATATATTGGGTAACATTGAGTGGCAAAAGACATATGGGGGTGGTCAAAATGAAGAGGCTTCGTTCATTCAGCAGACTGGAGATGGAGGTTATATAGTCGCAGGCTCTACAGCAACTTATGGTGGGGGTAATGGAGATTTTTTGATCTTAAAGCTTTTCTCAAATGGAGACATAAACTCATCTTGTGGATTTATAAACGATTCGAATGCCGAGGTTTCCGATTCTGGTATTATCCCTGTAAATACAGATATTGCCCCTGAGGATATTGTTCTTAAATCTGGAGATACAAATATTAATCCGCAAGATAGCGAGGTTGTTACCTATAGTTTATGCTCTGGGGGGCAGCACACTCTGAGTATAACCGCTTCTTCCGGGGGGACAACTGTTCCTCAGCCTGGCACATATATATATGATTATGCAGAAAGCATTCTTATAAGAACCAATCCAGACGATGGGTATAATTTTATTGGGTGGAGTGGCGATGTATTAGGTGCAGATATGCCGCTATCAATTACCATGGATTCAGATAAATCCGTAAAAGCCAATTTTAGTGAAAATGTTATAGAAAAGCTGTTTGAAGATGCGAAGGAGACTCCTTGTTTCATTGCAACGGCAGCTTTCGGTTCTCCTCTCCATCCTTATGTGAAAACTCTTCAAGATTTTAGAGACAAATATCTTATGTCCAGTAAACCAGGTCGTAAACTTGTGAACTTATATTATAAGTATTCACCACACATCGCAGAATTAATTTCAAATCATAAAGCATTGAGAACAGTTGTCCGTATCTGGCTTATGCCCTTGGTGGCTTTGGGATATTCAATGGTTCAATTTGGACCGGTAAAAACTACAGTTATGCTTGTATTATCTATTATACCTCTATTCTTTTTTGTTTGGTTCTATAGAAGGAGAAGTAAAAGAGAATGAAGAGAATGGAGATTTGATGTTCCAACTTTTCACAAAGACTCATCCAAACCACAAAAAATCCAAAACCTCTTACAACCATTCTAAATGTAGTCTCCCCTAGAACAAGATTTGATATTTCCCTGAAGAGTTCAACTAGGAGAACGGCTCTCAACTGCTAATTTACTGTGAAAATCAGGGTGAATTGAATATCACTGATGACTTGATGTGAGATATCGAGGATTGAGGAGTACTGGGATCAAAGGTGTAGAGCCCTCCCCTGTCGATTTGTCCACAAAAGAGCTGAGCATCCTAGTCCAGAACAGAAGATTTATGATGAAAATCCTACAGATAACTGTTGGTAAATTTTAAGCTATTTCTTTTTCCCCAGCGCTTCAAGGAGCTGTTTACGCATCGGTTCATGCTTCTCTTTTTCTTCCTTGTATTTTTCGAGACTGATAGCCTTATCGAGAGCCATCAAGGCATGTTCATGACTGCCTAGATACATGAGGATTCGGGCCCTTGTAGTCCAAGGCCGAGGATTGTCTTTATCGATCTTGCAAGCAAGTTCTGCCGCTTCAAGTGCAGATGACATGTTCTTATCTTGAAAGCTCCAGAAGGACGCATAAAAATTGAGCGCCCTTGAATCATTAGTAATATTAGATAGATACTCAGGACCGTAGAATTCCTCGACCCGATCCGGCAACCCAGCTCGGACAAAAGTGAAGGCAAGACTGTGCCGGTCAAGAGGAGGCAAGTTCTCTAACCGGATTGCGATCTCAAGGGCCTCGATGGCACTTTCCTTATTCTTGTTCTCTTTAATCCAGTAATCAGCATATCGGGATAGAGCGTCTACATTTTCCTTTATATGGGGTAGGTATGCAGGTCCAAAAACTTTGACTGCTTCTTCAGGTTTATTGATCTTTGCTAAAGCACTGGCAGCTTGCCATTGGTTGATCCAAGTACTGGGACTAAGGCTCAATGCCTGCGTGAGAGCCGGGACAGCGCTCTCCAAATTTAGATTTAGGCGAACCCAATAGATGCCGTATTCATAAAGTGCTGACATATCGTCATGACGTTTGGCTGCAAAATCTGGGCCAAAGACAGTCAAAGCTTTTTCCATCATGTCGGCTTTTCGATATACAGTAGCCGCACCTATCCGGTAATAAACAGTATCGGGTTTTAACTCCCAGAGAATTTTCAATGTGTTCTCTGCGCTTTCTTCATTTGTCTTGAGAGTCATCCAGAACTTGAAATAATCATAGAGAGCTCTGGCATTTCCATCAATTTTTGGAATGAGGCTCGGACCAAATACTTCAAGGGCTTTATCTGGTTTGTCTAGATGGATGTGATAGGCAGCGGCTGCTCGCCTTAGAACCTCTGGGTTTTCAGGAGCCAAGTTCAAAGCCCTGGAAAGTGCCTCTTCTGCCTTCTCGATATTCTGTTTCTGGTTTAGCCAAAATTCGGCGTAAGAAAGCAAGTTGTCTGACCATAACTGAACTTGCCCTGTTAAAAAATCATCTCCAAAAGCCCTTTCGGCAGTATCCATATCATCTTTATTGATAAGAATTTGAGCATAGTTTTTTGCTGCTTGGAAATGTGTGATCGTTGGGTAAACTTCTATAATCCTCTCTGCAATTTCAACACCTTTGTTATAAGCTGGATTGTCTTCGAGAGATTTGCGGATGCGGTGAACTTTCCCTATATAAGCGTTGAGAACATCGGGATCGCCAGGGAATTTGGAAATGAAATCATCAAAAAAGTCTTGACCCTCCTCATCATCCAAGGAATAAAATCTGCTGATTTCTAGGTAAGCCTCTTTGACTAGCTGACCAGAAGGGTAATTCTTTATATAAGCTTTTACTTTATCTATATCGATAAGCCCAAATGTCACAACAAAGGTCATTGCATATTGAAAATCGGCCATCTCCTTACAGGAGACCATTTCGCCTGTGTCTCGCCTCATCCTTTTCTTTCCTTCAGGATCGAGTGAGGCAGCTTCTTTAAAGTATTCCAGGGCCTTTTCCCTGTGTTGGCGTTTCTGGTACTTTATGCCGAGCTTGATAAGCGGTTCGGGATTCTGGGGGTTTTGGGTTTGTGCCATCGTGAGGGACGGGAGAGAATCGATTCCCTGGATTATGCGTAGGATTTTGGCTTGAAGTTTTTCAGGCGGTGGAGTGTAGCCTGCGATCCAGTCAACTTCGTTTCCGTCTGGTCCCAAAAAAAGAAGGAAAGGAGTACTGCGAACATTGAATTTATTGAATAGCTTCTGGCCAAGGATATCACCTTTTAAGGCTCTGTAGAGGACGAAATTCTCATTGAGGAACTTGGCGAACCTGGCATTGTCATAAAACTGCTGGACCAGCAGTTGGCAGTGGCCTCAACCGTATTCCTGGAAAAAATCGAGGAGAAGGAGTTTACCTGAAACCTTTGCTTTGTCTTTAGCCTCTTCGAAGGATCCAGTCTCCCAATTTTGGCTATAGGCTGAGCCTAAGAAAAATACAACAAGCAAACATATGAACGCTGTCTTCCTCATAACAGTTTTTACCTTAATAGGAATAAGCCTAGATTTCATGTTTCCTCCCTGCTGATACATTAAAATATATATTTACTGCTTCTCTCTCTCCAGCTCGACGAGATTACCATCGTCTGAAACAAAGTGAATTCGATAAAGATGATCGCCAATAGGGATCTTCTGTGTCCCCTGATAGATGAGTTCCCATTTGTTGCCCTTCTTGATCTTCAATTTGAGAATATCTGGATTTGACATGTCTTCTTTGGTGAAAAGTAGGTCGGGAGTAGGATCTGTGATCTCGATTTGATACTCTTGATCCCCTTCATAGAATGAACCGGAGAAAGTTTGTTCAAAACCAAAGAACAAGATGTCAGAAGATCTAGAGTCCTGAGCGGGTTTTGCGAAAAAAGAATAGGGATAAAAAGAACGGGCGCTGCTCTCATAGGTGATAATGATCTGGATGTCCTTGGCATCCGTTTTATCAGGATTCGGCTTGTCGACAACTGGGATCTCTTGGGCTTCGTTGTTGGTCAGATCGAAATCGCGATCAGAATCGATGATGATACGGACATTGTCGGCTGATGAGCCTGGACTGGAGGCCAGCAAAGTGCCGTTGGACATTAATCCTAAGCGGGTTTCTTGAGGGAGGTTCTTCGGCAACTTCACTTTATTTAACTCAAGGTATTTTTGGATTTTTTCACTGGAGAAGTCTATGGCTGCGGGTTGAGTGGCAAGAATTGTTGATGCGTCTGCGAGTGGAACAAATAAGGTGTGGGTTCCTTCTGCATCGTCAGTAAAATGAGCCATTAGAAAGCGAGTCATCTTTTTGAAATCATTGGTGGCATAGCTGGCGATACCTTGCCGGTCAATAGCCACATAAGCAGGAAAGGAGTTCATTCGTTCAGGCAGACGGCCGTAAACCTGATAGACAGGAATAAATCGACCTTTCCCTTCCATTACATGGGGCCAAGGCAGTTGGTGATCGGCTATTACTTTTCGAGCCTGCTCAAGTCTAGACTCCTCATCGATGTTGATTCCAATAACGGCTAAGGGCTGTCCTTCATATTTTTGGAGAATTTCTTTGATCTCGGTGAACTCAGCGACACATGGTTTGCACCAGGAGGGCCAAAAGTCAAGGAGCAGGAGCTTGCCCCGGTAATCGCTAAGTTTGAACTTGGTACCATCCGTATCTGTTAGTTCCATATCTGGAGCAGGTTTGCCGAGTGCTGCCGTGGGAAGAGGGCTTTTAATAAAGTCAATCCAACTGCCGTCTTCAGCAAAATCCTTGATCTCATACAGGTCGTTCTCGATCTGGAATAGCTCGAAAAGTCTCCCACCTCGAGTTGGTTTCGGATCGTCTTTTTCTTTGATATGAAAATAG
>Ga0209991_10001638_pt1 | contig 10185 bp, 6 predicted proteins | sample ChitaG_FD_183167 | JGI IMG/M metagenome (GOLD analysis project Ga0209991, IMG submission 183167) | Deep subsurface microbial communities from South Pacific Ocean to uncover new lineages of life (NeLLi) - Chile_00310 metaG (SPAdes)... | ecosystem: Environmental > Aquatic > Marine > Oceanic >... | reverse complement strand
TCCAGAATCAGTGTTCCGCCCAGCTGTGCAATGCGATCGGCCAGCATGCCGGCATGACGCAGTTCATCGTCGGCGTGTTCGGTGAGTTCAGCGACAGCCTCGGCTTTCATAGCGCCACGAACCACTTTAGCACCTACCCAATATTGGTAATAAGCCAGCCATTCGTCGGCCAACGCTTCATTCAGTTTGCTGATCAATTCATCCACGTCCATTTTGACGAGAGAAAGTCCTTTGGATCCCATAGTTTGTTTGGTTAAGTAGTGAACCTATTATAAAAACTTTTCTTCAATAAATTAAGGCTTTTTTGATGGTGGGACGTAGGAGGCTGAATTAGTTTTTCCTTAAGCAAAAAATCCCCAGTAAGCAAACAGCGCGCCAAAGACTAAGGTGAAATAAGGGAAGATTTTTAGGAACTTTCCTGTGAACATTGGCTCAAAAAACTTGAGAGCATTTGGGAATGCCAAAAACATAAAACCTTTTAGTAAAGCTGCCCAGCCCATGATGGTGATAAGAACAGGCCAGTCTTTTACCCAAATATTGTGATGTTCTATTAACAGGAAGCCAATAACGATTCCAAAAAGACCCATCATAACCATGAGCCCGGAGCTCTTCATAATATCCTGAAACATCTTTTTATAGGTAATGCCGCTAAAAAGTTGCCCAAGTGATATGGCGATGTAAGTGACCGCAATGATTTTGGCAACAAAAATTGAAAGTTCCATAATTAAATAAGTTAATGATAATAAAATTGGTGAGCTTGTAGGAAAGTGAGCTATGCGTAGCGAGGAGTTGAAGTGGGTCTTGAGGGTCCCACGAAAAGCTCGCGAAGCTAGGCGAACTTTCCGGAAAGCGAAAACACTTGTTTGAAAAGGCTGAAAAACTTTTTGAAAGTTTTTCGGAAGCTTAAGCTACAAAAAGAAAGTAACCTAATACAAGTCCTGCAGCGATAAACACAACGCCCCAAGAAGGCTTCATATTTTTATATATGCCCTTGAAAGATAAAAGCGCTTGAGGATATGCAATCAGAAGAAATCCCTTAATAAGAACTGCCCATGCAAGGATAGTAATTAGCACAGTCCAGTCTTTCACCCAGATGTTGTGATACTGGACAAGGAGCGCGCCAAGAACAAGTAAAAAGAAACCTGTGGCTAAAGCTAACCCTTGTGACTCTTCCAGGCTAGCGATCATTTTACTAATATTAAGCTTGCCGCTGAGTACGCCGACTCCAATAGCAAGCATATAAAGAGTAAAAACCTTTGCCACAAAAATTGATAAATCCATTTTAATTTTTTGTTATGAAATATTTATTGAATTATATCACAATTTTATTTACAAAAATTGCCATTTTGTCTACAATAACACCGCCCTAAGTAAGGGGTCCCCGGAAAATGCGAGCGCAGTCCCGCTTGCGGGACGAGCAGTATTTTATGGGGAAAAGGAGGGATTCATGCAGGCTGGAGTTTCAATCGAAGATTGAAACATAGGCTGAAATGCAATCCCGACGTGGAGCGGTAGTTCAGTTGGTTAGAACGCCTGCCTGTCACGCAGGAGGTCGCGGGTTCGAGTCCCGTCCGTTCCGCCACCCTCTTATGAGGATTTTTTGGCTTATTTAAGCCATTTATTTAGCTGTTGATGATCTCCTTTTATAACCTCAGCAAAAGCAATCCTTTCAATTTCAAATACGTCTAAACCAAGGTTTACCTTTTTAATCTATATATTATATATTATTTAATAATTTTAGCCAGAGCTATTCGCTCAATTTCAAATACGTCTAAACCAAGGTTTACCTTTTTCATATATCGTTCCTTCATCTCTGTTGATCCAATATCTTCAATAAGAGAAAGATTATATTTTGAAAGATAATCACTCATATCTTTCAGGTCCAGGCCATAAATCCAGAGCTTATATCTTTTAACCACCGATTTATACATGGTTTTTATATCTTTATGGATATTTTTTCCCTCAATAAAACTCTTTAGAATGTAGGTAAAGACAATATTACTACCAGGAGCAGCCTGCGCTACATATTTCATAGTATTATCATTAGCTTCTTTTGAAATATATTGTGTAACTCCTTCCAATATAAAAAGAGTCTTGGATTTCAGATCATATCCTGCTTTTTTTAATTCAGTATCCAGACTTTGCTTCTCAAAATCAACAGAAACATAAACAACATGATCTGGAAGCTTTCCTAATATTTTTTTCATTTTTGCTTTTTTCTTTTCTATTACTGACGGATGATCCACTTCAAAGTATCTTACACGTTCTATGCCGGGGATATAATACGCACGGCAATCATATCCAACACCCAGGTTGACAACTGATTCAAGACCCTTTTTTGCAATACTATCTTTTAATACATCATCTATATAACGAAAACGGCAAAACAGCCAACCCACCACCCCAGGAGTACTTTTTTCTCTAAATTTCATAAGGTAATCAAATATTTTAGGTGAACGCATGAGAAATACAAAAAATTTGTAAAAAGGTGGTAATAATTTTTCAGAATATGGATCTTCAAAAAGTCGCTTTTCCTTCGGATATAACATCCCTATAGCTTTCAAGGCAGCAACACTCATACCTGTATTAATTGCTTTCATAATCACTCCTTAATTAAAAATTTCGTTAATATTACTATACCATAAAAACCGTTCTAACTTCATACGCCACGGGGAGCCATCTTAAACATAAAAAGTTCGAGAATTGTCCCGTCCGTTCCGCCATTTAAAAGCCTCTATGGGGTGCTTTTTTGTAGACTTGGAAATTCATTGACAAATTGGCTAAAAAATGCTTAAATTGTAACCTTAGCTCGCTGATTTTATGACCAACGAGCCCTCGATATAGGTTATCTTTTCACGCCTTCGCTCCATCGAGAGCTTCGTCGCGTAAAAAAAACGGTAACTTTTACCGAGCGCTCGTTGTGTCTGTATCGCTGCTAAGTGATCTTTCACAACTTGCTTAACTTAACTCGTCTGACATACAGGTTTGTAGTTTTTTTGAATTAAACCTCTTGCATATAGGAGTGTACGTTATGAATGCCATGAAAAAATTGATGAAGGATCGGCTGAAGGACCGCTGGTCTCTCGTCAGGAAATGGACGAAGAAGTGGCTGAAGGGCTGGTGGCCCCCCAAGAACTGGACGCTGACCAAGCGCGTCGGCGTCTTGGTTTTCGTCATCGCCTCGATCGCCACATTCGTTGGCGGTTACCTGGAGTACGGATTGGCCAGCGAGCGACTCCTTCACGCCAACGTCTCCGCCGGAGACAAGGTGGTGCAAGGCCTCCTCGTAGCTACGGAACGGATCTTTCTGGATCCGAAAAAGGATCGGCGCAAAAGGGATCTCAAGCGCCTCCTCAAGAACACGATGAGAACGGATCCCGACTCCATGTCTCAGGCGTCCGCCTACGACTCGGAGGGCACGTTCATCGTTAGCGCTCACGAAGCGGAGATCAAGAGACTCAAGCCTGAGGACCTGCTGAAGATCGAAGAGCGGGAAATCATCATGGACCAGCGGGATGTGATCATCATCCGCTCACCCGTGACCGTTCGCGAGTGCGAAACGCCGGACCTGGACACCGGAGAATGCCTGAAGTACAAGGATCCGACACCCATCGGTTATCTCATCTTCGTGTTCAACAAGGCGCCGGTCATGAAGGTGGTTGGCCAATTGCTCCTTCAATCAACGCTGGTCAACACTGGCGAGATCCTGGTCATTCTCCTCCTGCTGTGGTTCTTCTTACCACGGATCCTCAAGATCATTGAGGTTTTCGGAGAAAGGGCCAGAGCCATCGCAGAGGGAGACTTCGACCAAAAAATCGAGGGCAACTTCAGCGATCGGACACCGATCGGCCGAACGGTTATGGCGTTCAACGAAATGAGCCGGGTAATCACTCAGAGCTTCCGGTTCATCAATAAGTCCCTCATGAGACGGATCAGAGAGGGGGCCGATCTTCTCCAGTCCAAGATGCACAACATCAGCATCATAAATGGGGACATGAAGGGCTTCACCAGCCATTCACAAGACCAACTTCCGCCCCAAATCGTGCGGACCCTCAACCGGTTCTTCACGCTCATGGGTGAGTTGATCGTCAATAAGTTTAACGGGACGATCGACAAATTCATGGGGGACGGGATTCTCGGCTACTTCGGTGACGACGTCCGGGAGGCCAGCACTAAGAAGGACTACGTGCGCGACGCCGTTCGCAGTGCCATCTACTCCCAGGTGGTGCTCAGCATCCTGGCTCACGCCATGGAAAAGTATCAGGAGTCAAAGCTTCTCTTCTTCCGGTTAGCAATCGTGACAGGCAAGGCGCTCCTGGGTTCCATGGGCGCCATCAACATCATGATGGATTACAGCCTGACCGGGTTGCTGGTTAACCTGTCGGACCGGTTCCAGAAAGTGGCTACGCCCGGCGGTGTGGCTATCGACAAGTTCACCCTGTTGGACGTCGGCAAAAACTTCCTTCGCGTCCGCAGTGGCGATGAGAAGAAGCTCAAGGGGATCGTGGACGAGGCCGGGAATCGCATTCCCATCCAAATCTTCCACATCCTCTGGTTCTTCGATCAGCAGGAAATCGAGGCTATGCAGAAGTACCTGCTGGAAGAGTTCTTCACGGATCAGGTGATCTACGAGATCCTTCTGGACGTCGAGGGTGAGCCCACCGACAAGGACCAGAAGCACTTCGAGGAGCTGAAGGCCTACATCCACAAAACGATCATGGAAATGACCGAGTTGCCGATGGAGATCAAGGAAGAGGACCTGGACGTCGAGGACTTCCTTGAGGCCTACAACAAGTTGCACAGCACCGAGCTGACCACTAACAACGAAGTGATGGAGCATCAGCGTAAGCTGGCCGCCTGAAAAGTTAAGCAGTTGTAAAAACCCTGTGCTGCCCTAGGAGGAGTAGCGCAAAAGAAGCCTGTGGAAACACGGGCTTCTTAAACATGCCATTACTTATGCCCATTGCCATTTTGAGCATTTTTGATCCTTTCGTATTCTTCATATCGCTCCATTCCCGCCTTTGCCTCCTCATTGTCAGGATACATCGCTAATACCTTTTTCCAAATATCAGAAGAAATTTTGCTTGGAAAGAATCTATCCGCATTTCCCAATAATTTTTCAAGTTGGATTTTTTGAACTTCGGTGAGTTCTTTTTTGGCCTTTTCTTGAGGTTTTGGCTGATCAGTAGATATATCTTTAGTGACTCCGGCTTTTTTCGCCAGCTCATTTTTTCCCTCCTGTTTCCTTGTCGCTTCTCTTGCTTGTCTTTCACGTTCTCTTTGTTTGCGCCGCTGTTTCCGTCTCCAATTTGATAATCGTCTTTCATCTCGCTCTTTTATCTTTTGGGCACGGGCAACCGCTTCCTGAACTTCCTTTTCACCATCCAATTCGCCAACCAATGGATTTTCGGCAATTTCATAAGCCAACTGAATCATTCGTCGTGTCCCTCCCCTCCCTCTCCTTTTAACTTTCGTCAACGCGACAAATTCATCAACAAATCCATGCAACTCTTCTAGAGCTGCCAACCTGTCCCTCTCCCCTTTCACCGCAAAATAAACCGCGTGGTCTTTTTTTGATTTTTTAGTAGGAAGAAGCCCATTTTGTTTTAAGCCGATGAGCTCTTCGACCATTCCAAAATAAAGTGCTGCTTCTTTGTCGCGACCTTTTTTCTGAAATTCCATGGCAAGCCTCAAACACAATTGGGCTAATTCCGGACTAACATTAAGGCCCAGTTTTGCGCCTGCTTTTTGTTTGGCGTGAACCGCTAAAGCGAATTTGGCAGGATTTTTAGGATCTGATAGCCGATCCTCCAATTCCGACATTGTCGCTTCCGCCTTTTCCAATTCTTTTTTGGCATTGGCCACCATTTTTCTTAGGTCCTCAAGGCGAATTTTAACCCTTTTGTAATAAGGATGATCTTTAAGGTCAGCCAAACACCCCCACATCAGTTCATAAAGTTCAACGGCGGCGACAAAATTATTTTTCATCCCTTTTTGGCCTTCCGCTTTTCTGCATTCGTTCAGAAGGGTTTTAAATTTTGTCTCGTTCATCCTTTCCATTTTCGCGAGCAATTCTTTGTTCTTATCAGTTCTTTGGCTTTCCGGAATTCTTTTGAATTGGCGCATGCTCTCCGCGTAATCGCCTTTATGAAAAGCGGATCTGGCCAATTCGCGCGGATTATCCTGAATATGTTCTATTCCCTTCCGGATATGGGCGCAGTTAGCCAGCAATAAGCCTGCGGTTATTGGGACGCCAAACTTCAGTACACCTCCAAACGCGCACAGGCGTACTTTTTGAGCCAGTCTTGTTAAACATCCTTTTTTCCCTTCTTTAGACTCCGCTTCTAAGCTGGGAACCTGTTCTTCTCCCTCGATATCTTCATTTACAGGTGTTTCAAAAACCGTGATCCGTTCCTCCGGATCACGCAGAATATGCAGGTCTTTACCGTCAATATTATTGATAGTAATTAATCGCGGCAAGCCGATGGATTGCTGAGAACCGATTTCTGGTTCACCTTCAAATTCGCGAGGGCAAGTTGACATTGTGGAGGGTTATTTAATCCAAAACTTTTATACACTGGTAACAATAAAATGTTACATTGATTGGAAAATATTTTGATATAAAAATTAAAAAAAGTCAATAGCTTCTTAGGGAGAATATTACTTTTTTAGAAAGCATATTTTAAAATACTCTTGACAAGCTGTAAAATATAAGATATTATCTCCTTCCAATATTGCCTTCCTGCCCTATATTGCCCACCCGATTTTATCAATTAATCGTGTGGGTTTTATGTATAAAAATAAGCAAAATTTAATAAGAGAAGCTCTCCGAAATCTTATTTTGATGAATCAAGCGATGCTGGAAATGCTTCGGCAGCTTGAGCGGCATTTGAATGAAGAAAAAAATAATTGAATTTAACAAAGTGCGCCTCCCGACCCATTATTTATTAATAAAATAATATGCGCACTTCACGTTCAGTCTCTGTTGCCCTGATCCCGATCATACTATTTAACCTTTTTGTTTTTCAGCCAGCCCGTGCGGATGATATTTATTCGCCGGACAATGCGGTAAAACTTGATCCGCTTCAAGTCACCAAGCATATGCAGAATAATTTGCATGTGGGTGAATTTAGTGGAGCGGCTCTTTATGATTATCCGATTGCATTGCCGTCGGGACGAAACGGTCTGACTCCCGCCATTCAATTAACCTACAACAATCAGGATTCATCGTTGGATAATATTGCGGGATATCGGTGGAACTTGAATTTATATTCCATCAAACGGATTAACAGAAAGGGTGTTGAGAAACTTTATAATGAAAAAGACTTTGTGGCCAATACACCTGTTGGAAACGGGGAGCTTAGCCCTATCCAGTTGAGCAATGGGCAATTCGGACGTTATGGCCAAAAAGTTGAACGTGGATTTTCTCAATATGAATTCAAAAATGATGGCACCTGGATGGTGACGGATAAGCAAGGAACTCAATATAAATTTGGTTTAACGGAAGCGGGTCGTCAATTCGATCCGGATAATCCATCACGAATTTATCAGTGGATGTTAGAAGAAGTACGTGATTTAAATGATAATTTTATTCGCTATACTTATTTTAAAGATGGCAATCAAATTTACCCAGAAACCATTCATTACACTGGCCATGGGACTGAGGATGGCGTCTTTGAAGTTCGGTTTGAGTCCGGACTTGAACGTGAGGATGTACACACTAGCTATGCAACCGGGTTTCAAGTCCGGACTCGGCAGCTAATTACTAAAATTGAAATTTATACGGACGGCCAACTGCGCCGCAAATATGACATTGGATATACGACGGTTGCCCCGCTTGTACGAAATACGATTGGCCGGATCACAGAAACCGGTTACGGCACAAATGGGCAAGCGACCAGCTTGCCGCCAACCACTTTTGAATACACTCCTTCTGAAGTGCGTTGGCAGGAAACTACCGATTATATGCCGAATTGGATTTTTGAAAGCTGTTATTATTCATGCCAAGGTGCCAAATGGGCTGCCCAGTGGGACATGACAGGAGATGGACTGGTGGATTTTGAACATTATGGAGATCTTAATATGTCCAACACCCCATCAACACGCTCTATTAATAACGGCAAAGGCGGCTGGGCGATTGGTTCATCTGAATTTCTTGGAAATAATAAGCTTTATGAGCCCGGCATTCCTAACATAAACCGTAAGGCATTGGACTTTGATGGAGATGCGCGAAATGACATTGTGCGATCCTATGTTGGCTGGAATGACCGGCGGGATGGATTTCTGAATTATAGCTACATCCGACTTAATAATGGGCAAAATTATCAGAATTCGATTGCCATTGGTTTGAGTACTCCTCATGCAGGAAAGCAGGATAACGGAGCTTCCATTGCTGACTTAAATGGCGATGGCTTGCCCGATATTATTCAAGGTCGCCACCATTATGGAGTTCCTTCCTGGGAAAATGACAAACAAACCTGTTTGAATGTTGAAGGGCGGGCTTGCGAGCCAACCGACCTCTGGGAAGTTCCTCGGGTTATTGTTATAGACGACCAATGGAGCCAATTACCGCGTCAAATGTACGTTCAGGATTGTAATTATGATGGCTTGGCGGATATTTTTTATGCCGGCAGTGGTGCTAAAAATTGGATTAATGACGGTAAAGGCGGATGGATCGAAAACAGTTCCAGCCAATGCCATTTTAATGCCATGGATAGTAATACCCGACGTTCTGCTGATGTGAATGGGGACGGCCTTCTTGATTATATCAATTCTTATGCCATTACCACCTCTTGGGGCTACACAATGACCAATCAAGTTTCCCTTAGAACTGGTAGCGGTCAGGTTATTTATAATCATATTTTTCCTATTAATTTCGGCAATCTTTATGGCAGCTATAATCAGGATTCTGGTGTGCGTATTGTGGATTTAAATGGTGATTTACTGCCGGATATTATACAAAGTTTAAAATTAAAACAGCAGAATGGTTCTAATATAATAACCACAATCACCAAAAAAGTTTATATGAACAAAGGGAGCCGGCCTTATTTTCTTAAAACCGTTCATACCAGTTCCGGTGGACGGATTGATTTGGCATATAAAACCTCCGCCCAATACTTCAAGGAAGACGGCGCGCAAGCCAACCCTAATTTGCCGATTATCACAACGACTGTCAGCAGAATCGCTACCCGTGACGGGATGGGAAACCTAAGTAATGTTAACTACTTTTATGAAGATGGCCATTATCATCATAATTCAGTTTATGATCGGGAAATGGCCGGTTTTCGGGTGGTAACCAAAACGGATGACTTTGGGTATAAGACAAAGACTTACTATCACCAAAGCGAAGGCAGTATCACTGATGTGCCCAACGGGGAATTTGAGGATCATGTCAGCAAAAAAGGGATGCCTTATCGGATTGAAATTTATGACAACCAAAATCGTTTGACCCAAGTAGCTATCAACCGTTATGAAAAACGAAATCTCGGTAGCGGACGTTTTTATCCGTTCCTGAAACAAAGTGTAACGGTGGATTACGATCCTAATCTGGGAACCAGTCGCGCCACCGCAAAATCATTTGAGTATGATGCTTATGGTAACCCAACCCTAGTGATGGATTATGGGGAAGTTTATTTAAATAATGGCAGTGGCGATTTTAGTGACATCGGTACAGATTTAATTAAACAGGAAAATATGTTCACACAAAATGTAGCGGATTATCTGCTTAGTTTTACAGTTGAGCAAAGGGCGTTTGATCAGAACAATCAACTCTTAAGCCATCAAAGAATTTATTATGACAACCTCTCGTTGAGTGAAGTGGCTATCGGGAATCCGACCAAAATGGAAGCATGGCTGGACACGTCAAATAATTTTATTGCCAATGCAATTGAATACAATGAATTTGGTATGCCTATCCGCCAGACCAACCCACGTGGCTACACCACGACGACTATTTATGACGCCAACCATTTGTATCCCGACACGCAGATTAATTCACTGGGGCACGCAATAGCGACGAATTATGACGTTGCCACGGGTAATTTGTTACAAAGTATTGATCCTAATGGAGCGGTAACAAAAAATAGTTTTGACGGCTTGGGGCGTTTGAAAAAAATTGAGATTACGGATCCAAAAACAAGTGCTTTAGCGACCAGTAAAACCATTATTTATAACGATAATTCTATG
>Ga0209991_10001637_pt1 | contig 10190 bp, 5 predicted proteins | sample ChitaG_FD_183167 | JGI IMG/M metagenome (GOLD analysis project Ga0209991, IMG submission 183167) | Deep subsurface microbial communities from South Pacific Ocean to uncover new lineages of life (NeLLi) - Chile_00310 metaG (SPAdes)... | ecosystem: Environmental > Aquatic > Marine > Oceanic >... | reverse complement strand
ACGTGACGGGGAGTTCCTGAAGTCAGTATTTTTCCATTATGCATAATATAAGCTCTATCGGTAATTTTAAGGGTTTCTCTCACGTTATGGTCGGTAATTAATATCCCCAACCCTTTACCTTTTAGATAAGAAATTATTTCCTGAATGTCATAAACTGCAATAGGGTCAACTCCGGTAAAGGGTTCGTCAAGCAACATAAAAGAAGGTGAACTGGCTAAAGTTCGGGCTATTTCTACCCGGCGTCTTTCCCCTCCGGAGAGCATATACCCTTTGTAATCAGCGAGATGGTTTATTTCTAACTCCTTTAATAAAGAATAGCACCTTTCTCTCTGTTCATCTCTTTTAACTCCCAAAGATTCTAAAATTAGAAGGAGATTTTCTTCTACAGTAAGCTTGCGAAAGATTGAAGGTTCCTGGGCTAAATAACCCAAACCCATCCTGGCTCTCTGAAACATAGGAATTTTGGTGATTTCTTTACTGTTAAAAGATACTTTTCCCTTGTCCGGAGCTATTAAGCCTACTATAATATAAAAGGTAGTGGTCTTCCCTGCCCCATTTGGCCCTAAAAGACCTATTACCTCTCCTTTATTAATCTCTAAGCTAATATCATCGACCACTCGTCTTTTTCGGTAAATTTTTACTAAATTTTCTGTCTTTATTCCCTGCATGATTAACTCCCTTATTTAGTCGTTAGTTAAAATAAAAAACTGGTTTTTGATTTATAGTTTATAGACAAGAAAATTAAAAGCTTAAAGCGAAAAGATAAAAGCCATAATTCAAAACTTAAAACTTTTTCGTATTTCAAATAAATTATTGTTTTTAGTGTAAGGGTCGGATTCATCCGACCTGAGTTTTGCGGGCTTGATAATCAAGCCCCTACCTCGACAGGCGAGACGCCTATCCTACGGTTTTATATAGATTATTGAGGGCGTATAGCACGCTCCTACTTCTCTCTATAAACTTGTAACTCGCAACCTGTAACTTGTAACTCTTTACACATTGCTTATTACTTATCGCTGTATTTAACTATATACTATTCACTAACGACTATTCACTAATTTGAACTGCCGTAAAAAGCAACTCAGCAAAAGCTACCAGATTGTCATCCACATAAACTTCTGCTTTGGCTTTACCAATTCCCATTACCATCTTTACAATTTGCACTTTAATTATTAATTGGTCACCGGGATAAACCGGTTTTTTAAAGCGGGCTTTATCGATACCGGCGAATAAAGGAATTTTCCCCTTATTTTCTTCTTTGGAAAACATCAAGACTCCGCCGGTTTGGGCCATAGCTTCGAGTATGAGAACTCCGGGCATCACCGGATGTCCCGGAAAATGTCCCTGAAAAAAAGGTTCATTTATGGTTACATTTTTTACCCCTACGATTTTATTTTCTTCCTGCTCCAATATTTTATCCACCAATAAAAAAGGATAACGATGGGGTAAAAGATTTAGAATTTCTGATATGGATAATTTTTGTTTCATTTTATTTTATCTTTCTCTTTCTGCTCTTCTTCTAATTTTCTCACAATTTCCGCTATTACATCCTGGGTAATATCTTCTCCCCCATAGAGAGCAATAGGATAATTTAAAATATCGGTCCCGGTTGGCACTTTTATCTCACTATTTATGATTAAATCATATTTTCCTTTATCTCCTACTGCCTTAATTGCTACAATAATATCTGAATAACGAGCCGCCTGGTACGATTTTATCTCAGCAAGAATCTTCTCTTTGATTGGATTCCATTCTTTATTAAATTTATCTTCCAATTTTTTAAGTCCAGTTTCATCCAGTCCTTTACCTTGTGCATTTAATTCTTCCTGTCGTTTTTGAAGTTCTTCCCGTAGTTTTAAACTAAGTTGGTTAATGTTTCGGGTATAAGGATGGTTGGATATAACTTCTGCCAGGTTTACTAAACCTATTTTTCCTTCTGCTGCCTCAATATTTTGAAAACTCAAAAACAAAAAAACTATCATGGTAAACAATAAGATAACAACTGCTTTATTTGCTGCTTTCTTTTCTACTACTTGCATTGTTTCCCTCCTTAAATTTATATAGTATTGCGTATCGCGTCAAAATACAGTAATAAGTAATATGTAATGAGTAATGAGTTTATATTTTTAAGTTTACAAAATAGGATGCATATCACATATTACACAACTTACTGGATAACTGGTAAACCGGTTAACTAATTTAATTGGTCAATCGGCAAATTGGTGAATTGGTAAATTATCCTAGAATGTATGTCCCATGCTAAAGTAAGTTTTACCTTCTCCTTCTTCGCCAATTCCATAGTCTAACCGAATTGGTCCAATAGGTGTATCAAATCGAATACCTATTCCTTTACCAAATTTTAAATCCGCAAGATTAATACTTTCTTCGTAATCCCAAGCTTGCCCCCAATCTGTAAACAACACAGCCTGAAAATTCTTTGCCAGAGGTAATCTATACTCGGCATTAAACACTAATGATTTGTCCCCAGAGAATTCCCCGAAATCGTATCCTCTTACCGTGTTCATTCCTCCCACTTTATATTTGGCAAAAGTTGGCAAAACTGTATTCGCAAAACCTCCTTTAGCTCTAAAGGCCAGAACTCCCTGACTAATTTTATCAGTAATATTTTTAATACTCCTATTATCAATTACTTCTTCTATAATCTTGGTAGAAAAATAAGTGCTAAGGGTTAGATTATATTTGATAAAATCATAATCTCCCCCTAATAATCCCCCTGCTTTTTCTAAAGAAAAAGTATTGTATAGACCGGAAGTAGGATTAAATACATTATCTCGGGTATCATAGGTAAAAGTCGGAGTAAGACTGTTGGCCAGCCCTTCATTACTATCATCTGGCAAAGAAGAACCAGAGATTAAATTGTAAGTCACTTTTTCTGTCTTTAATTCTAAACCTAAATTAATAGCATCAGAAATCCTTCGTCCAAAAATAAGTTTGCCCCCTAATCTTGCTTCTTCGTATTCAGAAATAATTTCTCCCCCTTCTTTTTCTTCTTCTTTTTTGACAGTATCGTAGACTTCAAAACCAAAAGAAGTAGGTGTGTCAGCTAACCAGGGTTCTAAAAAAGCTACTTTATAAGTAGTCCGACCTCCAATTTCTACTTTAGCTTCTACTTTTTGCCCTCCTCCAAAAAGATTCCTTTCTTCATAACTGGTAAATCCCATAAGGCCCTCTTCGGAGTTATAGCCTACTCCAATACCAAATTTTCCTGTATTCTTCTCAATTACTTTTACAACTAAAACTATTGAATCTTCTTCGGCACCGGGTTCCAACTTCATACTTACATCTTCGAAATATCCTAAGTTATAGATTTTCTGTAAAGATTTTTTTACTTTCTCAAAATTGAAGAGGTCGCCGGGTTCAATATTAATTTCTCTGGTAATTACCTTTTCTTTGGTCTTGTCATTACCTTCAATTACTATCTTTTCCAGTAGGCCCTCAGAAATATTTATCCATAGTTTTCCTTCTTCATCAAAATCAATATCTTTAATATTAATTAAAAGATAACCACGGTCTTTATATAGTTGAGAAATACGATCGAGGTCGTTCTTTAATATCTTCTGGCAAAAAATTTGCCCTTCTTGTAAAACCATTACCTCTCGTATCTCTTCCTCAGAAACTATAGTATTTCCTTTAATACTAATCTCTTTAATGGGTAAATTTTCCACTACTACAAAGACTACTTTGTAACCATCTCTAAATGATTCTAATTTTATGCGTACATCTTTAAAATAACCTAGATCATATACTGCTTTCATATCTTTTTCTATATTTTCTTTGGAAAACACATCTCCCAGATTAGAGGCGATTTGGGAAATTATTAGATCCAAAGAAATGTTTTCATTCCCCTGTACTACTATAGCAGTTATCTTTCCTTGATTGTTTGCCTGGACTACGCTTAAACTACTCAAAATAAATATTAAAGTTAAAATTCCAAATACAAGTATCTTGCTCCATTTGTTCTTTCTCACTTTTTATTCCTCCCCTTGAATATTTTTAATATTTTATTAAAATTCATATTGTAATTCAAATTTTAATTCAAATTCATCATCTTGTGGACTAAATAGACCTACCTGAGTATTTAAGGTTAAATCATCACTAAGTTTATATTCTAATTCCAAGTCACCTATTTCTATTTCAAATAAAGGCGCAGAATAGGTTAAATAAAATTTTTCTGTAAAATATTTTCCTACTTTAAAGGCTAAAGTTCCTAAAGCAAAACCTGGAATAAAAGTTAAATCAGAATCCTGCTCTTTTTTAAAGATTGTTTCAATTTTAAACTCATCTAACCCTAAAGACTTGGCAATTTCATCCTCTATCTGGTTTAAAAATCTTATACTCAATCCTTGGGCTATCAAATTAATCATTTCTTCTTTTAAAATTGTTCCCATTTCTCCCTCGGTTAATCCAGCATAGTTTTTATTAAACATTAAAAGAGAAATTATTTCGCTTTCACTTAACACCGGAGAGGAACTAAGGGTAACTGTTGGTTGAGCAAGAATTCCACTTACACTTACAAACACATCTATGTCATCAATTTCAGTCTTTGCTCTTATATCTAAAATAATATCCTCCCCTGTAGAATCAGCAAAAATAACCTTTCCGGCAGATACTCTGAATTTCTTATCTAAAAAGGTGATAAAGCCCTGTTTAATCTGTAATTCCCCGTTTAATTTGGGAGCAGATAGGGCACCCTGAACTTTTAAGCCTCCCGCTAATTTCAAATTAAAATCATTGGTCTTAGCAATGAAATCATCTAAAATTTTTACCTCAAGATCGATATCTCCTTTAAGGTTAATTAATTTAGATAAAAGTTCAGATGGATTCAAAGTGATATCTTTATTATTCTCTTTCCAGTTCAATTCTCCTTGAGAAAGAGTTAAAGTTCCTTCTATATGGGGTGAGGTAAACAGACCAGTTAACTTTGCTTTTAAATCAGCCTGGACTTTGAAAATATCCTGGTATAAAACTTCCTTCTTATTAGTCCATATATTAATATTTAAATCTTGAGGTTGCAAATTTTTTAAAGCAAATTCTCCGGAAGTATAAATCCTATATTGGTCAATCCGGAAATTCATATCTTCTATCTTAATTAAATTATCTTCTAACTGGAGCAAGACATTTAAGCTATTTATCTTAGTTGGAAATTGAAAAAGTTCTACTTCTCCATCCGTAAGAGCAATGCTTCCATTCAAAATTGGATGGTTCAAAGTCCCAGAAAGTTCTAATTTAGCATTGGTTAAACCCCGAACCTGTTTCAGGTCTTTGGGGAAAAATATTTTAATAAAACTTAAATCAGTATTTTGTAAAGTAAGGTTAAAATCTAAAGGAATCTCAGCTAAACTTGGGGCATCTTCTTCTTTATTCATAAGAGAAAATTTATAGGGGATTTTGCCTTTCCCTATTATCTGATGTCCTTCTTTATCTAAAACAAACTGTTTAACCTCTAAGATATCTTGATTATATAGAGCTTCAAAAGTAAGATTATCAAAAATAAAATCCTGGAATTTCCCCTTTTCAACCTTCGCTGAGAAAGATACATCAGGTAAGTCAATATCTCCCGTAACCTCTGCCTTAAAGCTTGCCACGCCTTTAATTTCCTCCTCAATACCAAAAAGATTAGATAATTGGCTCAAATCTACATTATCCGCTGAAAGGTGAATATCTAAATTTTTATTATCCTCATCAAGATTAATCCATCCCCCGGCTACAAGCTCCCCTTTTCTTTGGCTCAGTTTTAACTGATTAATCTTTACCATAGAACCAATTTTTTCTAATTTTACTTCTATAGAATTTAAGGCTACCTTTTCTAATTGGGCATCTTCAATCAAGGCTGATAGATATAGGTCTGGAGAAGCATAGTTACCTTTTATCTCCAGAGAACCAGTGGCTTTTCCTCTAAGTCTATTTATTAAATCTGATTGTACAAAATTTGATATTAAATATGAGGTATCTTGATTTAGGAAATTAACTCTCAAGTTTAAGGGTAATCCTTCTTCTAAACTTATTTCACCTTGGGTATAGAGCTGAGATTTTCCAGAATTTAAAACCATGCTTTTAATTTTTATCTTATTATCTTCTAAAACAAAGATGAGGTTTCCAGACTCTGCTTTAAGGCTAACTAAATTAATATCTTTTAACTTTAAATCACCGTGTGCAGTTATTTTGGGCCAAATTCCTTCAATGATAATTTCTCCTTGAGCCAAACCAGATAAGGGAAAATCATAATTAAAAAGTTTTACCAGATAGTTTATATCTGCCTGCTCTATCTTAAAGACAAAGTTTGTTTCAGTATCTTTTCCCTCAGTAAAATTAATATTTCCCTTGCCTTTCAGAACCAAGCCTTCATTTTTAAAAACAAGTCCTTCCAACTTTAACTCATTGTCCTGATAATCTACCTTCCCTTCCAAATAATCAAAAGGTAATTCAGATATCTGTCCTTCTTCTGCTTCGATTTTACCTTTAATCTTTAAATTATCGGGCAGACCGCTCAACTCACCATTAAAACTGGCCAATCCTTTAACTTCTCGATAATTTAAGATTTCTCCCAGCTCTTCTAAATTAATTCCTGCAGTGTTTACTTTTAAATCCAGATGGTTATTTTTAGCAATTACACCTTCAGCCTTCAGAGAAAGAATTCCTGCTTCACTTTTAACCTTTACTTCAGTAGAAATATTCACTTTCTCACCGGGGGCAGTAATCCCTCTAATCTCAACTTTTCCCGATAATAATCCTTTTTTCAGATAATTCAAATGGAAAGGTTTTAGAAGATCACTCTCTATGTCTAATTGAGCAAAGCTAAATAAAATATCATATTCAGGTAGCTTATCTTTCAGTATAATCTTGCCTGTACCCTCAATAATTCCTCCTCCAACCTCTGCTTTCATATTCTGAAAATAGAAACCATCCTGGTCGTAATTGAATTCTGTCTTTAGATGGGAAAAATCATAACCTTGAATCTCTCCTTGTTCGGTTAACAATTCACCATGTACCTGATAATTTTCTTCCGAACCACTTACTTCGAATAACAGGTTAGATTTTCCTTTAGCTTGAAACTCCTGGGACAGAGACATATATTCTTTTAAACCCTCTTCCAGGTCGCCTAATTCAAAATCATCTGATTTAACCTTTATCGTGTAATTAAACTCATCAACATAAGCAAGATTACCGTTTAGGGTAAATGGGGAATTTTTATAAAGTGCGGTTATCTTTTCTATTATGGTTTCTTTAGAATTAAATGTCGCTGAACCCTCAGCTTGTTTGAGTTCTATAGCATCTAAAAAATCTGGAAACAAATCAACATCTCTTATAGATGCTTTACCATGCCAGATAATTTTACCATGATTTGTATCTGAATCATTGGTTAAGTGTAGATCTAAATCAACTAATCCCTTTTTTAAATTAAAGGGTTTAGCTTCCGAAAGATAATATTGGAAATGGGTAATATCCGCATCTTTAAGGGTAATATCGAGGGAATAACCTAAACTATTAGTAAAAAAATAACCTTCTAAAGCAATAGGGGTATTATCTTCTTCTCTTGCAGCCAAACAAACAAATTCCACTTTAGGTAAATTTTCCAGAGAAATATAACCATTTAAAGATTTTACTTTAGTTGAAAGACCATTTTCTTTAGTTGTCCGGTAATCTACATAATCCAGGTTTCCATCCTGAAAATTAATTCTTTTAACTATAATAGATAAACTATCACCACTAAAATTAAACCTCTCTATAAAATCAAAGATTCCCTGATTGTCTCTAACCAAAGTCATCCGAAGTTTTACCAGGGTTATATCTTCAACACTCAGGGGTGCCTTCTTTTTTAGAGCAGAAAGAATATCCAGATCATAATTGACAATTATTTCTTCTGCTTCAAAAATTTGATCCTCTTCAAGTAATAATCTGTTTTTAAATACCTTAAAATCAGATAAAGTTATAGAGCTAAGAGAGTAATTTTTAACTTTCCCAATATAAATTCCCCGATCGATGGCATTCTCCATCCTAGAAATTATCTGATTTTTTATCTCATTTTTAGCCTGATTACTCCGAATAGCAAAATATCCTCCCGTAATTAGAACAACCAGAATTAGAGTAACTAATATTACTTTTGGAAAGGATTTTTTTGATTTTTTCTCAGACATGAATTCATTCTCCAATTCACCAATTGACCGATTGACCAATTGACCAATTTGTCAATTACATTCGTTATTATATGGTTAGCGTTTAGCGTATAGGCTAAAAGCTTAAAGTTAAAAACGAAACTATAATTATTATTTAAGAATTTAGGAGTCAGTAGTCAGAAGAATACAGAAAAATTTAATAAATAATATAATTTCATAGTTTAAAATAATTCTGAATACTGGATTCTGGCTCCTGTCTTCTATTTCCTCCACTAAATACTATTCCCTATTTACAAAATACTAAATTATTATATCATATATTTTATATAGGTTAAATTAATTTTTTAGATTTAAACAGATTTCTAATTCAAATTAATAATATCTTTAATTATTTATTTCTTTTTCTTCTCTTTTCATCTTTTTCCACAGTGCTAAAGCTTCTTCTGGAGTGTTTACTTTTACATCACCAAAGACATGAGGATGTCTTCTGATAAATTTTTTTACCGCCCCAGCCAGTACATCAGAATAAGTAAATAAACCTTTTTCCCGAGCAATTTCAATCTGCATAAGTATTACCATTAACAAGTCCCCCAACTCTTCACACAGATTATCTTTACATTCAGACTTAACTGCCTGGGAAATCTCTTCAGCTTCTTCTAAAATATTAGGAGCTAGAGATTCCAAGGTCTGCTTTCTATCCCAAAGGCAACCTTTCGGTCCCCTCAATTTAGCAATAATATCCATCATTTCTGCAAATAATTCTTTCTCTTTTTCGTGCATCTTTTCCTCCAAAAATTAAATTTACCAATTGACCGATTCACCAATTGACCAATTAAATTAGTTAGCCAGTTACACCGTTATCCAGTTGCCGGTTAAAATACAGGTTACAAGATTATTTAGTTAACCTGTTTACCGGTTACCCGGTTGGCCAGTTATAAGATATAAGATAAAACCGTAGGACAGGCGTCTCGCCTGTCTATAATGGCATTATAACTTCTGATTTATCAGGGCACGGCAATCTTGTCTAAAAACCATTAACTAAGAACTAAAAACCAGTCTTGCAATTCCCTTCCTAACCGGCCAACTGGTTAACCGAGTAACCGGGTAACTACCATCCTATACGCTATTTTCTATTTCGCCAAGTTTATTACAAATTCCTTTAAAAACTTTAAAATTTCTGCAGATTTAATCCCGGAAAGGTCAATTTTAGAAATTCCAGACAATCTATGTTCTTCTTTTATCAATCTTTGCTGATAGAAAGAAGGCAGTCTGTTAAATTTTGCTTTTATCTCAATATTCTCCAGATATCTGAGAATTAACTTATTTTCCTTTACCGCCAAGGAACCAATGCATAAGTCTCTTAAAAATATCTTCAGATATATTATCTCTAATAAATCCCTTAGCTCCCGGGGATAAATTCCATATCTGTCCCTCAACTCTTCTTTCACCCTCTCCAAATCTTCTAAATCTTTAATCTCAGCCAATTTTTTGTAAATTAAGACCCTCTGTTTTAAGTCAGAAATGTAGCCTCCGGGAATATAAGCCTCTATCTTTATATCAATAACTGGGGTGATATCTTTTTTCTTTTCCTTTCCTTCTTTATCTTCTCGTAATTCCTTAATCGCTTCTTCTAATAAGCGGCAATAAAGATTGAATCCAACATCGCCTACAGAACCGTGCTGCTCTTTACCTAACAGATTACCTGCTCCCCGAATCTCTAAATCTCGCATGGCTAATTTAAAACCGGAGCCTAACTCACTGAACTCCTTAATGGCCTGTAATCTTTTTTTTGCGGTACCAGAAATAGAGCGATAGGAAGGATAAAGAAGATAAGCATAGGCACGTCGGTCAGTCCTCCCCACTCTCCCTCTTAATTGGTAAAGCTGGGATAAGCCAAATTTATGGGCATCATCGATAACAATAGTATTAACATTGGGAATATCTAAGCCAATCTCTATGATGGTAGTACAGACTAAAATATCATATTTCTTTTCTAAAAAATCAATCATTATATCTTCCAGCTGTTCTTCTGCCATCTGTCCATGAGCAATTCCG
>Ga0209991_10001636_pt1 | contig 10191 bp, 10 predicted proteins | sample ChitaG_FD_183167 | JGI IMG/M metagenome (GOLD analysis project Ga0209991, IMG submission 183167) | Deep subsurface microbial communities from South Pacific Ocean to uncover new lineages of life (NeLLi) - Chile_00310 metaG (SPAdes)... | ecosystem: Environmental > Aquatic > Marine > Oceanic >... | reverse complement strand
CATTGTGCGAGAACGGTTGGGGACGTTTGATGGAGACCGGGATAGCCAGTAGTGGGCGCCAGCTTCGATGAGCTGAACCCCGCTTGAGATCTTGCTGCGATCGGGGTCGGGGAAACCGCCTTTCGAGGCACGTGGCGTTATTGACACCCCAGTGTAGTAGCCGAGATTTGGCTGGCTGATTCGATCCGGCGGATACAGTGGGGCGATTAGTCTCAGCATAGTTTGGATGTTTCTACTATCTCAACACGGCGGGAGGGTTTCGGTGATGACACAAGATCGGTTCTTGATCACTGGTGGTGCAGGCTTCATCGGTTCAGAGCTAACACGGCAGTTAGTAGAACGGGGGGCCTGCGTGACAGTGGTGGATAACCTGGCTAATGGCAAGCTCGAGAACATTGCCGGTTTGCCGACCGACCAGGTTCAACTGGTCGTCGCGGACATTCGAGATAGCCAACGCATGGCGAATCCGATGCGAGACGTGGATATCGTATTTCACCTTGCGTGCCTGGGTGTGCGGCATTCAGTTCACTCGCCTCATGAGAACCACGAGGTCAACGCAACGGCTACCTTGAAGCTGTTGTCGGCGGCGAAGGCAATGGGAGTGAAACGTTTCGTGTATGTCTCCAGCTCTGAGGTCTATGGTACCGCCCTCTGGGTGCCGATGAGCGAAGAACATCCAACTTTTCCCATGACCGTCTATGGTGCGTCAAAGCTGGCGGGCGAGTGCTACACCCGTGCCTTTTATCGAACCTACGGCTATCCCACTGTGATAGTGCGACCGTTCAACACCTATGGACCTCGTTGCCACCACGAGGGAGATAGCGGCGAAGTTATCCCCAAGTTCCTGCTTCGCTGCATGGCTGGACGCCCGATGGTGATCTTCGGCGATGGCACCCAGACTCGGGACTTCACCTATGTGAGTGATATTGCAAGGGGCATCCTCATGGCTGGATTGGCGGATGACGCCGTGGGGCAGACGATCAATTTCGGCAGCGGATGCGAGATCGCCATTAAAGAGTTGGCTCGTCAAGTGGCGGCAGCGGTTGGACAGTCAGATGCAGCAGTGATTCACGACGACCCCCGTCCTGGCGATACCTTGCGTCTCTATGCCGACACCACGAAAGCGTGCCAGTTGCTCGGGTTTGAGCCCGAAGTAACATTGCGCGAAGGACTGACCAGGCTGAGGGACTGGTACCTGAGCCTCGGAGAATCACCAGAGGTATTGTTGGAGCAAGAGATCCTGCGCAATTGGGAACTATAAAGGGGGTCAGGATAGATGTCTGATAAGGAACGTTTCATTCCGGTTGCCAAACCCTGGATAGATAAACGAGAGGTCGAGGCAGTGCGCCGTCCTCTCCTGTCCGGCTGGGTTACCCAGGGGCCGGAGGGTGCAGCGTTCGAGCGGGAGTTTGCTGCTTATGTGGGAGCCGGGCATGCCTGCGCCGTTTCAAGCTGCACCACCGCGTTGCACCTGGCGCTGTTGGCCGTGGGGGTTCAACCAGGAGATGAGGTGATCACCGTCAGCCACTCTTTCATCGCCACGGCCAACAGCATCCGCTACTGCGGTGCGACGCCGGTCTTTGTGGACATTCAATCGGACACCTTCAACATGGACCCGGCGCTGATCGAGGACGCGATCACCGAGCGCACTCGTGCTATCCTCTGTGTACACCAGATGGGGATGCCCTGTGACCTGGAAGCGATCTCAGTTATAGCTTGTCGTCATTCTCTGCCGGTGGTCGAGGATGCCGCCTGCGCGATTGGCAGCGAGATTCTCTGGGACGGCGAGTGGGAGAAGATCGGCAAGCCGCATGGGGATATCACCTGTTTTTCATTCCATCCGCGGAAGCTCCTTACGACCGGCGACGGCGGGATGATCACCACATCCAATCCAGAATGGGACAGGCAATGTCGTCTTTGTCGGCAGCACGGTATGAGCGTGCCTGCCAGGATGCGCCATGTAGCAAAAGAGGTTATCTTCGAGTCCTACCCGATATTTGGCTACAACTACCGCATGACTGACATCCAAGCGGCCATCGGACGGGAACAACTCAAACGTCTGCCGGAGATGATTGAACGGCGTCGCTTCCTAGCAGAGCGATACATGGAACTGCTGGCGGCTGTGCCCGGGATAAGACTGCCTGAAGAACCACCCTGGGCCCGTAGCAACTGGCAGAGCTATTGTGTGCGCCTGCCCGATATGTGCGACCAGCGCCAGGTGATGCAATTCATGTTGGACAAGGGAGTGGCTACCAGACGAGGCGTCATGTGTGCCCATCGGGAAGGGGCTTATGCCGATCTCCCTCGTCCCTCGCCGCTGTTGCAATCGGAACGAGGCCAGGATCACAGCATTATCCTGCCGCTGTATCATCAGATGGCAGAGGAAGACCAGAACTATGTGGTGAAAGTATTGAGAGAGGCGTGTCAGACAGCATGAGCGATACACTGGTCGGGGCCAGGGAAAGTACCCCAGAGCTTTGAAGGAAGCCCAAGCCAGCAACCTTTTATCACCATCGTGACACCAGCCTACAACGAAGCAGAAAACCTACCGGTGCTATACCAGCATTTGCAAAGAGTGATCGATGGCATTGACGCAGACTGGGAATGGATCGTGGTGGATGATCATTCTACGGACGCAACGTTCGAAGTCTTGACGCATCTCGCAGAGCGAGATGATCGGTTGCGAGGCTTTCGGTTTTCTCGCAACTTCGGCTCGCATACTGCGAGCACGTGTGGTCTCAATCACGCTCGGGGAGACTGCGCCATAGTCCTAGCTGCTGACCTGCAAGACCCGCCAGAAACCATACCTCAACTTCTGACCGAATGGCAACGGGGAGCGCAGGTCGTGTGGGCTGTGAGGACGCGGCGAGAGGGGGAGAAGGTCAGTACAGTTGGCTTTGCTCGATTGTACTATTGGTTGATGCGTTGGGGGGTTGGTATCAAGGGAATGCCGGCTACCGGCGCCGACTTCTTTCTGATCGATCGCCGTGTGGTGGATGCCTTTCGCCAATTCAACGAGAGCAATGTCAGCATCCTGGCCTTGATTACCTGGATGGGTTTTCGACAGGCGTTCATCAGCTACAACAAGCAGGCTCGCTTGCACGGTCGTTCAGGCTGGAATTTGAAGAAGAAGCTGAAGCTTGTAATAGACTCAGTTACGTCATTTACGTACTTGCCTATCCGTGTGATGTCCTACCTAGGCTTTAGTGTCGCTCTGATCGGTTTTCTCTACGCTGCTGTGGTCATTGTCAGTGCCTTCATTGGCAATCCGGTGCAGGGTTGGTCATCGTTGATAGTAATAGTATTGATATTGGGCGGTATTCAGATGCTGATGATGGGTGTGCTTGGTGAATACATGTGGCGGGCACTGGATGAGGCACGTCGCCGGCCGCGTTACATCATTGAGGCAGTAGTGGAACGGCACAGACAACATCGGGAAGACAGCGTTGATAGCTCAGAAGATGGTGGTGTAGGAAGGAGAACGTGCCGCTACGTGGGTACCTTTGGTGCGCTGGCGGCGTAGAGCTTCCATGAGACCAAGAACTTCACCTGCGGCGAGGGCGGAGCGCTACTTATCAATGATGAGCAGTATGTCGAACGCGCCGAGATCATCCGCGAAAAGGGGACGAACCGGGCACAGTTCTTCCGAGGGCAGGTGGATAAGTATACCTGGAGAGATATCGGATCGAGTTATCTGCCCTCTGACATCCTGGCGGCATTTCTCTATGCCCAGTTGGAATGCAGGGACCATATACAGGCGACGAGACAGCGAGTGTGGGAGTATTACTACGAGCATTTACACGACTGGGCTGGAGCTAGCGGAGTCGGCATTCCTTTTGTTCCATCGTATTGTGAACAGGCATATCACATGTTCTATTTGTTATTGCCCTCCCTCGAGAAGCGGACGGCGCTGATCACGCACCTCAAGAGCCAAGGTATACACAGCGTCTTTCACTATTTGCCACTGCATCTTGCGCCGATGGGGCGCAATTGGGGGTATCAGGAGGGCGACCTTCCAGTAACCGAGGATGTGAGCGATCGGCTGGTGCGGGTGCCGTTCTACAATACGATACAAGAGAGTGAGCAGGAACGGGTGTGTAGGGCGATCAGGGAGGCAAGTCGCTTAGGGAGGCTGATGGATGCAGATGAATAAGGCTATTCGTCCAAATTTGCTTAGGTCAGGTTCGCCGACTTGGTATTGGATAGATACATAATGAAACTTGTCATGCAAAGAAAAATACTAATTGTCTTTTTGTTGTCTTCTATTTTCGCAGCGTTAATAATATCGCTTATTGCTGGTAATTATGCAAATAATGTCGTTATATTCAAGAATCTACTTCTCAGCTTCTACTTATTCTTATCAATTTGGATACTAATTGGAAAATTAAGAAATTATGGACTGGCATTATTGTTTTCGCTTATTTCCATAATTATTCTCGGCATTTTTCACTCTTTTTGGGTATTCACAGCTATTCTGGTTTTTCTTTTGGTAATATTCCTCTATGAATTTCGTAGCATCAGATGCTCTGTAAAGTTCTACACATGTTTGAATATTTTCGGCATACTCATTATTTCAATTATTTTGGCTTTAATAGCAATTTCTGGGATGGCACGCGGTTATGGTGATCTGTGGATAGACTATAGAATATTGAACGCTGCCTTGCATATTGATACTTTATTCCATGTTGCTTGTGCAAACATGATAAACAATTACCATGCCATTTCCACCGGGCTTCACGGTCTTCCCTTTATGAGCTATCACGTATTTTCACATTTTCTGTATGGCAATGTGTCGAATATACTCGATGTCTGTACGTATCAAATCTATGGTTATACTACCTTTATTGTTTTTATTCCTTTACTGTTTTTGTCATGCTTGAGTTTTGCGGAAGAACTTGTGCCGAGTAAGAAGAGCTTTAGTTTATACATATCATTTGTTTTGCTGGCGAGTATTTTCATTGGTTTTCTAGGCCGTGATACATTTGTAAGATACGGATTATTATGGGATAGTTATTTCATTTCTGAAAGTTACTTAATCAGTTTAATAATGTTATGCGCTTTCTTATCCTACCTGCTTAGCGCAATAAATAAACCAAGTTTTTTCTTGTCTCTACTGTTCTTGATTCTGTTATCCGCAAGTAAGATTTCGGTTGGATTTATGGGCCTTATCGTATTGATCATCTACGAATTATTTTGGGGCGGAGACCTTAAGAATTTATCTGGTACCAAGAAACCTATACAAGTACTAATTACGACACTTAAGAAGAAGATATGTTCCAAGAGTCCTTTAAAGGTAGCGATATACATTTTTTCCTTTGCTTGTGCCTATGCGGCATTTTCTCTTACTCGGGTGCAAAGCAGTGCACAATTTAGTTTCGATTTTCTCTATATTGCCAGTCATTATTTAGATCCATCTGTCACTGGCCAACTAGGGGAGCTAGGGTCTTTAGTTGTGTTTTCTTTTACACATTACTTTTTTGTATGGTTATCTCTATTATTAGTAACAATGTACTATCTTTTTAATAGAACTGCCTTTGATAATCTAAGGAAAATGTTCTTGTTTTTGATTATTGTAACATTGTCAGGATTCATTCCTTTATCTCTACCCATATCCGGTGGAGGTGGGTTTTATTTTTCGAATATTTCGATGTTCTTTGCTATTCCTATAATAATATCATGCAAGAATTACATTTCTAAAGAAGCGTTTAGATCTAATCTCCGGGGAATTGCAGTTGTCACTACAGTGATTGTGTTATTTGGAATGTATGGAGGTTTGAATTACGGAAGATCTTATTTGATGAAAGAAATTCATGTGCTTGAGAAGCAGAAAGATCAAATAACAGGTTCCTCATCTATGACACCTTACATAAGACAGTTGAAAGCTATTGGCGAAAATGATAGCTTAGAGAAATTCCTGGTATACATTCCAAAACAGGAAACTAATTTTTGGAGCGATTCCGATTCCACAAGACGCGCATTTGTAATACCAGCAATTAGCGGACGACCAGCTTTGTTTGGCCTACCCTTATGTTACGCTGGGGCTGAGGGGCGCGGTTATGGAAGCTACAACACAGCTCTCTTTGATGAAGCTCGTTTGAATAAGATCAGCCATGAAAGGCTTTGTGAAGAAACAAGAAGATTGGGTTTTGAAGGATATATAATGGTGAGCTCACCATCTTATGAGATTGTTAGATGCAAATAGACAAATGAAGCACATAGATAATCATGAAATATGTCGTAGAGGAGTAAAATATGCTTAGTAGCAAAAACATCCTAATCACCGGTGGCACAGGCTCTTTTGGGAAGAAGTTTACCGAGGTAGTCTTGAAGAAATATGACCCAAAGGCAATTCGTATATTCTCAAGAGGGGAACTGCTACAGTTGCAAATGCGGCAGCGTTTTAACAACGACCCAAGGTTGCGGTTCTTCAATTGGGGATGTACGCGATAAGAGCCGGTTATCTCGTGCGATGAACGGAGTTGACATTGTAGTACACGCTGCTGCCCTGAAACAAGTTCCGGCTGCCGAATCGAGTATAACACCTACCGCCCGCATAGCTCACTTGCCCTGTGGAGTGGTTCAGCTGGTCATCCCTACTCCATGGGGCTGAATTACCTGACGTCGGCTGAGTTCGCAAGCCAGTGCGAGGTTGCGGGAGAACACTCTTCCCGCTCTCTTGTCGCAGTTGATCAGGGACTGTACCCTCTCACTGTAAGTGGTACATAAAATGGGGGTAGGTCACACCCAGCCGTGTAAACCGCTGGTGTCCTGAAACAGATCAGGCGGCGCGTTGGTTGGCAGCGGGGTTGCTGACCGCAGAGGAAGGATTTCAGCGTCTGTCTCATTACACAGACTTACCACTGTTGCTTGAACATTTGCAAACAAGGCGCGATTGTGAGAACCTAAAGGCGTTGAAGTGGAGGCTGGCAGACTGGCTTCAGGAAGAAGGTAAGCAGGTAGAAGACAAGTATGATCAGCTGTCCTCTGTGTTAGTAGGGGCAGGTGTTCGCTAGGATCACATACATAAGGATGCGGAGGTCATCAAGATGTCAGTTTTAACAATTAACGAGAGATCCCCCATTTTTCTAATGAAATCTTCCAATCCTATTAATATCTTGCCGCTGACCGTGTTGTTTCTCAGCATAAGCAGGGGATTGATAGCTCTGCTTATGGGAGGAATGTCAACACAATTAGTGTATTATGGGGTTACGATCTTCGGGGTAGCTGTATCTTTGCTGGGGATAACTAGAAAAAAAATGCAAATTGTTGGCGGCAAAAAGTTATATCAAATATTAGTAGTAAATTTATTGGTATATATTTATTGGATAGTGACTGATTTGTTACTTGGTGGGGGAGCAGAATCAATACTTTATTTTTTACGCATGGCATTGATCCCTTTTGTAATTTATATGTTTCTTAATGTGGATGAGAAGTTGTTAATGAGGTTGCTGTTTGTTGTGTCAGTGCTTGTAGCGGCATCTTGTATATTGGATTTCATCTTGTTAAATACTAATATTGTTGCGAATGGGAGAGATTGGTATTTTTGGTATGCGAGTGCGTTTAGGCAGGGTGGCATGCCGCTTGGATCTCATATCGCTCATGTATACCGTGCTACTGGTATTACAGGAAATATGCATGATTCCGGCAACTTAATGGCTATCCTTGTAGTCTTCTGGTTTGGGATAATAATGACAAGAAGAGGGCTTCGATATGTAATTATTTCTATGCCAATATTTATTGTCGCGTTACTAATGACATTTTCTGTGTCTAATATTTTTGCTGCCTTTGCAGGTGTAGTGGCGATTATTATATACCAGATGAGGTTTATTAAGCTAAGGAATATTTCTGTGATAATTAGTGTTCTTATTGTTGGTGGTGCCATATATCTTCTGGCGGAATACTTCTTTAATTTTAATTGGTCACTGATAACAGGATGGACCCTAAAATTGCGAGCTGTTCAGTGGAAAGCTATAACAACAATTGGTGCGTCAGATTTTTGGACGGATTTTTTTATGTTTTTTGCTGGACATGGTTTCACGGCTAAAATCTCTAACATACCATTTATTACTGAATTTGCTGTATTACGGATGGCTTATAATTCTGGTTTATTTACATTCATAATATCATTATTGCTTATACTGTATCCTGTTCTTTGTTTTTTTAAAAGCTCAAGGCTTACAAGGAAGATGATGTTACCAGCAGTAACCGCAGTTGGTGTGGGAGTCTTAAGCTTGTGGCACTATGGATCTGTGTTTAGATCGACAAACATTTTTTTGTTTTACACGATGTTTGCGATAGCTATTCAAAATAAAGTCCGTAACCATCTTTTAAAACAATAGAATTCATAGAATAGAATGACATAAAGTGAAGGATGGTTGGTGTAAGCATAGGTGCGTATGTTAAAGATTGCCAATATTATTGACGAAGGTCGTTATGGAGGTCCACAGAGGTGGGTTTCCGTTGTCTCTGGGCGATTGATAAATTTGGGCTTTAAATCGATTGTAATATTTCCTGCCCTTGATTCCGATCGTTTTTATGAGGAACTTAATCAGCAGAGAATCGAGACCCGGCGGATTGTTCTGCATCGGCTAACCAAAGAGAAGATTCATCTAATAAAGTTTATTCTCTTATTTATCCCGGAATAGTTTCATTTCGCTCTAGACAAGAGGTTTTGATGAAAATTGCCATCAATGATCTATCAGCTAAAACTGGGGGTGGAGTTACCTACCTCAAGAATTTGATCCCTAGGCTTGCCGTGCTAGGGAAGGGAAATGAGTACTATGTTATCATCCCAAGAGGGCCAAATAAACTCAGCGTGAAGCGTCTTGATCAAGGGAATGTAAAGATAATCGAGATACGAGTACCAAATATAGTTATTAGAATATTGAAAGAGCAATTTTTGTTGCCATTTATCCTGTGGGAGCACCGTATAGATATACTTTACTGCCCTGCTAACGTTGCTCCTCTCCTTGCTCCTTGCAGGGTTGCCTTATTGATTCAAAGCATAAATCCCTACATGCCCATTAAAAGGAGATCACTTTATCAAAGAACGCGATTATGGATTTTAAAGATTTTATCGAGGGTTTCTGCTAAGAAAGCACGTAAGGTGCTTTTTCTATCCGATTATTCCCGAAGGCTGGTTTCTGAAAAGCTGAAAATCGATCCCGCTAAAACATTAACGGTTTATCTCGGAGTTGACATTCAACAATTTTCAGACGGGCAAAGTCATGAAGTTCCTGAGATTTTGGCTTTAGATTTTGACAAGATTGACAGATATATCCTGGCTGTCTCCAATATTGCTGAGCATAAAAATTACGAGGTTTTAATTGATGCTTATGCTAAATTAAATGAAACCTTTTTAAACCGATACAAATTGGTCATCGTTGGCAAGGCGACACAGAGCGATTACTATGATATGCTGTTGGAGATGGTAGCTGAGCGCGGGGTTAACGAAAGGGTGAAATTCCTGGGGGAAGTGGAGCATTCAGCGCTTCCTCCGGTCTATAGAGGAGCGTCTCTATTTGTCCTTCCTTCTTTAGTTGAGAATTTTTCTTTTACAATACTTGAAGCGATGGCTTCAGGAGTCCCCATTATAGCTGCAAATTCCACTGCTATTCCGGAAGAAGTCGGCGATGCTGGACTGCTGTTTAACCCAAATGATCCGAACGACCTTCGAGCCAAGATCGAGCGGATGCTAAGCGAGCCTAGATTACGCGAAGAGCTTATCCAAAGAGGCTTGGAAAGAGCTAAGCAATTTTCGTGGAAGAAATGTGCTGAAGAGACTCTAGCTGTCTTTAAGGAAGCATACAATATAGATAGGAGAAAAACGTGAAACAATTACTCCAGAACTACAAGACCGGCGAGTTGAGGATCGAGGAGGTCCCTGCCCCGGCGTTGAGGAGAGGCGGAATCCTCGTCAAGAACCACTATTCCTTGGTAAGTGCCGGGACTGAGAGGGCGGTCATCGAATTTGCCAAGCAGAGTCTAGCTGGTAAGGCCCGCTCACGTCCGGATCTCGCAAAGCAGATTCTAAGTAAAATCAAGACCAACGGCCTAGTTAGCACCTACCATGCCGCGATGCAGAGGCTCGATGAACTCTTGCCTCTAGGCTATAGCTGCGCCGGGGAGGTGATCAGGGTCGGTCAGGGAGCCGAAGAGTTCAGCAAAGGGGATTTGGTCGCTTGCGGCGGC
>Ga0209991_10001634_pt1 | contig 10197 bp, 14 predicted proteins | sample ChitaG_FD_183167 | JGI IMG/M metagenome (GOLD analysis project Ga0209991, IMG submission 183167) | Deep subsurface microbial communities from South Pacific Ocean to uncover new lineages of life (NeLLi) - Chile_00310 metaG (SPAdes)... | ecosystem: Environmental > Aquatic > Marine > Oceanic >... | reverse complement strand
CATCGGGCAGCCAGGTATGAAGTGGAAATTGAGCTGACTTGCCTACTGCACCGGCAAAGATGCCAATAGCCACCCAGGTAAGGGTTGTGCCAGCCAGAGCCCCGGCTATAGCCAGTGAATGGAGTTCAGCAATATCAAAGGTTCCGGTATTGTAATATAGCAACAAGATAGCCGCCAGGAAGCCGAAGTCACCGAGCCGGGTAACAATAAACGCCTTCTTGGCGGCGTTAGCCGCCGCCGGACGATGGAACCAGAAGCCGATAAGTAGGTAAGAGCATAAGCCAACCATCTCCCAGAAGACGTAAAGGAAGAGCAGATTGTCAGCCAGAACTAAAGCCAGCATTGAGCCGGTAAACAGCGACATAAAGGCGAAGTAGCGGTGATAGCCGGGGTCGCCCTTCATATAGCCCTGGGAGTAAATCTGCACCATCAGGCTGACCAGGGTGACCACGATGAGCATCACCACCGTCAGCTGGTCCACTATCAGCCCCAGGTGAATGGTAAGCCCGCCCTCAATAATCACCCAGTTGACGTCAGGTACCGGTAGCTGGTGACCCTGAGCAGCCATCACCTCCATTAACGCCCAGATTGACAGACCAAGGGAAGCTGTAAGAGAGGCGATAGTGATATAGCCACCAAGCTTGGGCTTATGGTTCAGAAAGGGTCTGAAGAATAAAGAAACTATTATGAATGAGAAAAATGGCAGTAGAAAAATAAGCCAAACCAGTTGATACGGCATTACAGCTTCCTCAATACCTCTTGTATCACGTGTTCCTTATCCCTGGGCACCAGGATAGAATAGGTAGCCAATTCCCTGTCCCGGGGCTCGGCGGAGGCGGGGAGGATGCGGGTGGGTATTCCCTCACCCTCAAACAGCTCCTTCCACATCTCAGCGAGCATCAGGCTATTTGCTTTCTTAATTTCTACCCACATCTTTAGTTTCTACCTCATCCCCTTAATCCCCCTCTCCTTCAAAGGAGAGGGGGAGGGATTTTTTCTGAAGAGGGGTTTCGTCCCTCTTAAACTCCCTGTTAGGTCAATCTCCTTCAGCTTCTCCCCAGAGGGGATTATTCCTAGAGAGGCTTCTTACCCCGTATTCGCCTCTCTTTGACTCTCCTTTATTTTGCTCCTTCCCACCCCTTAAGGGCGGCGGGTGGGAAAAGATATAAAATGCCCGATTTTAGCTTAAGGCCCAGCCCAAATATAGTGGCCAAACCACGATGCCCAGAATAATCTTCCACCATACCAGATGGAGATAGCCAATGGTGAACAGCCAGCCCATGAACCAGATTGCTCCACCCAGTGTACTCCCTGTATGCTTATGCATAGTTACGCCTCCTTTACCATTTCATCAAGTCAATTTTGGTGGCGTCTATGGTTTCTCGGTGACGATAAATGGCAATTATTATGGCTAAGCCGACGGCTACCTCGGCTGCCGCCACTACCATAATGAAAATAACAAACACCTGTCCCGTCAGCAGTAAGGGCACAATATACCGAGAGAAGGCAACCATAGCGATGTTCACGGCATTGAGCATAAGCTCGATAGACATCAGGATAACTATGGCATTGCGTTTAGCCAGGGCGCCATATAGCCCGATAGAGAACAGGACTGCCGATAGTATAAGATAATGCTCTAAACCTACAGCCATAGTTTACTTCTCCCTAACCAAGACGATAGCCCCCAAAATAGCGGCTAACAACAGGATAGCGGCAATCTCCACGGCTAAGATAAAGCCACCCTCACCGAAAAGCAATCCAGCAAGAGCAGGTGTAGTAGGCTCCAGGGGCGGGTCTACAGATACCTGCCACGGGGTATTAAGCATGGCAAAAGTTACCCCTCCTAGGAATAATATGGCAACAATGAAAGCCGGAATTCGGAGTCTATTGGAAGGACTGCCCCGCTGAACCTCTCTGGTCAGCATAATGGCTAAGATAATCAATACCGATATGGCGCCGACATAAATCAGAACCTGCACTGCTGCCAGAAAGTCGGCACTGAGGGTGATATAGATTCCAGCCACTGCTAGAAAGCACAGGATTAAACAAAGAGCCGCCCGGAAAATATCATTAAGTAAAACTACAGCCAAAGCGGCACCAATACCTACTACAGCTAATACCCAAAAAGCAATGTCAAGTCCTATCACTTTCTCACCTTATCCCTATCCAGAAGTAGAGTCTGTTGAGGTAAGGCTGCCTCAATTTTGGGTCGGGCATAACCACTGGGTTTGCGCTCATCCGATGCCAGTAAACCCTCCTTGACCAGTATTAGTTCCCCTCGCCGATACCTTGCCCGCTCGTAGGCATAACCCATAAACAACGCCTCATAGGGACAAGATTCAACGCATAAGCCACAAAAGATGCAGTACCCGGTATCTACCTCAAACTTCTCGACTTCATATTTATTTTCCTCGGTACTAACTGAGGTCACAATCTGGATAGCGCCCTGGGGACAGCTCTTGGCACAGGTAGCGCAACCGGTGCACTTTTCTCTATCCCAGACAAGCTCATTACCCCGAATCCGCCGAGAGGTAACCAGCCTCTCTTCAGGGTATTGGGTAGTAATCGGCCGGCGAAACAGGTGCTTAAAGGTTAACGCCATGCCTTTGGCTATGCCAATACCATACCGCTCAAACCTCAACCCTTCCCCCTCCTAAACGGAAGAATTTAGACCATAAAACTATCAATACCGCCATTATAGCCAGGTTCAGAAATATAATCGTCCAGGGTAGAGCTTCAGGCCAGACAACTACTTCTATAGCAGTAATAAACAAATTTAGCAACGCCAGGGGCAGAAGGCACTTCCAGGCAAATGCCATCAGTTGGTCCACTCTGATGCGTGGTATGGTGCTCCTCACCCAGAAAATAAGGAAAAATACGGCAAACACCTTAATCAAAAACCACAGGAAGGGGGGCAACACCGGTCCTCTCCAGCCACCAAGGAAAAGGGTGGTAATTATAGCTGATACCGCCAGGACTTCGGCGTATTCCACCAGGTAAAACAGGGCAAACTTCATCCCTGAGTATTCAGTGTGATAACCAGCCACAAGCTCTGATTCAGCCTCCAGAAGGTCAAAGGGGGTGCGATTAATCTCGGCACAAGCTGCCATAAAGAAGATTAGAAAACCCAAGGGCTGCAATAAAATAAATGGTATGCTCTGTGCCTTTACAATCTCGTTCATAGATAGAGAACCGGCGATTAGCACCACCCCAATAATGGCAAGCACCAGCGGAATCTCATAGCTCACTGCCTGGGCTACAGTGCGCATGGCACCGATAAGGGAGAACTTATTATTGGAACCCCACCCCGCCATAAATATCCCGACCACACTAATCGAGCTAAGAGCTACCACATAAAGGATGCCTATATTGAGGTCAGCCAGTAGCGCCCCATCCTGGAATGGAACTACAGCAAAGATCATCAATACCGGGACAAAGGCAACCACCGGAGCCAGCCAGTGAACCCATTTATCACCCTTGGCCGGAATAATGTCCTCCTTAATTAATATCTTAATAGCATCAGCCACTGGCTGAAGAAGACCGAATGGTCCAGTCCGGTTGGGACCGAGACGCACCTGAAAACGTCCCAACCCTCTGCGCTCAAACCAGATAAAACCCATAATCATAACCATAACAAAAGCCAGGATAATAACCACAAAAAGTCCCCAATGGAGCCAAAAGCCTCCCGGCCAGTCAGGGGGCAATGCTTCTAAATAACAATTAAATAGATTCAAACTGGGATTAAATATAGACATCGCTTATTAACCCTATCCCCTTTGTCCCCTTCCCCTTAACAAGGGGAAGGGGAATTGGTTGTATAAGAGAGGCTTCGCCTCTCTTTGACTCTCCCTTTAGCATTTACCTCCTTTTCAGGGTGTCTAAGAGGGGCTAGCGCCCCTCTTTTTCTCGTCTCCCCCCTCTCCCTTGAGGGAGAGGGGGATAAAGGGGGTGAGGGTGCTAGGAAATTTACTGCCACTATCTATCCACCTCGGCTAGGCAAATATCAATGCTGCCAAAGATAATTATGGCATCGGCTATCTTCCAGCCAATCATCATATCCTTAAGGGCAGTTAGGTTGATTAGGGTTGGCGCCCTGATGTGAAAGCGATAGGGGGCAATAGAATTATCTGACACCAGATAAAAGCCAAGCTCACCCTTGGGGGCTTCAATATGCCCATAGGCTTCACCCACTGGGGGGCGGATTAGATGGGGCACATCGCTTCTCACCTCACCTTGAGGCAACTGCTCCATAGCCTGTTTTAAGATGCGCACACTCTGCCTCATCTCTTGAATTCTCACCCGGTAACGGTCATAGCAGTCACCCACGCTGCCCGTCGGTATATCAAACTCAAAGCGGTCATATACCGAGTAAGGGTCTGCCTTGCGAATATCCCATTTAACACCGCTGGCACGAAGCACCGGACCGCTGGCAGAGATATTGATTGCCAGCTCCCGGGGCAGAATGCCCACACCCTTGGCCCGAGCCAGCAATATCTCGTTCTCAGCCAGAAGCTGGTCATATTCATCAATGAAACCGGGCATTACCTTAACGAATTTATCCAGGGCAGGTAGAAACTCTTCAGGAACATCCTGGCTAACTCCACCCATCCGCATATAGTTATAGGTTAGTCGCTGACCACAGACCATCTCAAACAGGTCTAAAATCTTCTCCCTTTCCCGGAACATATAAAGGACAGGTGTCATAAAAGCGCCACAATCGTTCAGGAAAAAGCCCACGGCACACAGGTGACTGGCGATGCGCTGCAACTCTGCCATAATAACCCGAAGGTATTCAGCCCGCTCAGGGACAGGAATCCCAGCCAGCTTCTCCACTGCCAGAACATAAGCCAGGTTGTTGGTCATTGATGCCAGATAATCCAGCCTATCAGTAAAGGGGATATTTTGGGTATAGGTTCTCCCTTCAGCTAGCTTCTCAATCCCGCGGTGTAGATAGCCTAACACTGGCTCCACATCTACAATGACCTCCCCGTCAAGGGTCAGCCTCATCCGGAACACGCCGTGGGTGCTGGGGTGCTGGGGACCTATATTGATAACAAAGGGTTCAGTTTTAATTGCCATTTTTTTAACCAGCGTCCATAAATGAAACTATTTATTTATCTACCTCACCCCCTGTATCCCCCTCTCCTTCAAAGGAGAGGGGGAAGAATCTTTTGAGAGGGGCGAAGCCCCCTCTCAGACTCCCTATATTCGAGGGGTCTCCTTATAACATATTTTGGGGCTTCGCCCCTCTCTGACACCCCGTCAGATTAACCTCCTTCAGCTTCTCCTCCAGAGGGGGATTATTCTTGGAGAGGCTTCGCCTCTCTCCGACACCCCGTTGGGTCAATCTCCTTCAGCCTCTTCTCCTCCAAAGAGGAGAAATTTTAAAGGGGGGCAAAGCCCCCCTTTTCTTTACCCCCCTTCCCTTGGTAAGGGAAGGGGGCAGGGGGATGGGTTGCTAGAAAATCTCCTTATAGATAATCCTTACGCAATGGATGTCCCTGAAACCCCTCCCAGAGGAAGATGCGCTTCAGATTGGGGTGCCCCTCAAAACTAATCCCCATAAGGTCGTAAATCTCCCGCTCCTGAAAATCAGCCCCCCGCCACAAACCAACCACCGAGGGGAGGGTGGGGGTGTCCCGACGGTAACATCGGGTCTTCACCACCAGGCTATGATTATGCTGTAGTGAGGTTAGCTGGTAAATCACCTCAAAGTAGTCATAGTAATCAACAGCAGTAATACTGGTGAGGTAATCAAAGTCAAGCCCAGGTGTGGTCTTCAAATAAGTGGCTGCCGCTAATAGGAATTCCTTGTCCACCACCAGGCTTTGTTGGCTAGATTCCGCAATGCTCCCTGGAAAATGTTCCTCTATTTGGCTGGCTATTTCCTCACCAGAAAGGGCTAGTGTCATCCTCTATTTACCTTCTGTGGCGATACTCATTTTAGATATCTTGTGATGTAGCATCCTTATGCCGTAAAGCAGGGCTTCGGGGCGGGGGGGACAGCCGGGCACATAGACATCAACGGGGACAATGCGGTTAACCCCTGGCACCACTGAATAAGATTGAGCAAAGGTGCCACCACTAATAGCACATGCCCCCATAGCCAGCACCCACTTGGGCTCAGGCATCTGGTCATAGATTCGCCTTAACTGCGGCGCCATCTTCCAGGTCAGCGTTCCAGCTACAATCATCAGGTCAGCCTGGCGTGGTGAGGCGCGAAAGATTTCCATGCCGAAACGAGAGATATCAAAACGAGAGGCGGCAGTAGCAATCATCTCAAAAGCACAGCAAGCCAAGCCAAAATTTACTGGCCAAACTGAAGAGCGCCGTGACCAGTTGAGCATAGCATCTAGTGAGGTCAGCAGGATATTGCGCTTGAGTTCCTCTTCCAACCACTCATCGGGGTCTGAAATAGGCTGCCGGCGGTGTGCCTTGAGCGACTCTATAGCCTCACCCTCAGCCTCATCAAGCTGCCTACTAGAATAAACATCGCCTACTTCCATTCCAAAACCTTCTTCCTCCAGGCGTAGATATAGCCGACAACAATGATGGAAATAAAAACAAGCATCGCGATAAAGCCGAAAAGCCCCAGTTGTCTTAGTTCAACCGCCCACGGGTATAGGAAAACAACCAGGACATCGAGGGCAATGAACATCAGGGCATAAAAATAATAGCGGAAATTAAACTGAACCCATGCCTTACCTATGGTCTCCATGCCACACTCATAGGTAGAGCTTTTGACAGGATTAGGCTTGTAGGGAACGATGCGGATAAATCTGAGAGAAAGGGGGAGAAGAATAGTGGTAACGGCAAAGAAAATGGCAACTACCAGAAATAAGCCGATGTAGCCATAGTTTGCCAGCAAGTATCTTCCTCCCTATTTCATAATAGCGGCTACCAGTATATCACAGTTGACTTTTTCAAGGCAAGAGGCCTAGACATTAGATTGTCTATTAACCTCACCCCCTTTATCCCCCTCTCCTTTCAAGGAGAGGGGGAAGAGATTTAGAGAGGGGCTTTGCCCCTCTCTTACTTACACTCCCCCTTCCCTTAGTAAGGGAAGGGGGCAGGGGGATAGGTTCCAAACAATCTCAAACATCTATATTATTGACCTTATCTCAATGACAAAGTATCATATTGGCAGCACAGTAGAAATTATCCCCAATGTCTATCAAATAACCCTAAGAGTCACCAATATAATACTGATTGCCGAGGAAGAGTTGACCCTCATTGACACTGGATTTCGCGGTAGCGCTCGCCATATAGTAAACTTCATCCGTCGCCTGGGGCGCTCTCCTGAAGAAATCACCCTTATTATCCTCACTCATAATCACCTTGACCATGCCGGTGGATTGGCTGAACTTAAGAGGTTTACCCCGGCAAAGGTTGTCCTTCATAAAGCTGATATAAGCGCTGACGAGAGCCGTTTGCCCTATCCCAGGGTGATAAGAAAGCTACTGCACGTCCCTCCATTTTCCCTGTTTAGACCACTGGTCTATGTCAAACCGAGCGAGGTTGATATCCGGGTGGAAGGTGGCGAGGTATTTAGCCCGCTAGGCGGTCTCCAGGTTATCCACACACCGGGACATACCCCGGGCAGAATCAGTCTCTTCTCCCCTAAAAAGAGGCTGCTTATGGTGGGCGATGCCCTGAATAATCGTTTTAGAGGTATCCGGCTGCCACCAAAAATGGTTAGCACCAACCTATCACAAGCCGTAGATTCGGTAAAACAGATTGCCCAGCTAGACTTTGACATTCTATGCTTCGGGCATGGTAAACCAATAACCAAAGACGCTTCAGCCAAGGTGCAAGAGTTGATAAGGAAGATGAGCTAGTTCAGATAGATTAGTGACACAGATTATCATGTTTCGTTTCTCGGTGGCATTGACCCCATCCCCCTGACCCCCTTCCCCTAGAGGGGAAGGGGGAAGTAGTTTTAAGAGGGGGCTTTGCCCCCTCTTTTTATTCCTCCCCCTCTCCTTTCAGGAGAGGGGGACTAAGCGGGTTCCCAGGAAAATCGAAGATTTTTCTGGGTGCTTCAAGGGGGTGAGGTGCGGAAAGTTGAGGTGTCACTAATGTACTGGACGAGTACGGAAGATTGACAATATAGGCTAGAACTAGCTATCATCCAGGAGCAAGGCGGTTTGAACTGATGCGAGTTATTGCTGGCAAGGCAAAAGGACACCGACTTAAAGTGCCGAGGGGGACTGTTACTCGCCCGGCGACAGATTTAGTCCGGGGAGCAATCTTCTCTATCCTGGAAACTACCACCAGCAATTGGTTACGAGTGCTTGATTTATTCGCTGGTAGCGGAGCCCTAGGTATTGAGGCCTTATCTCGCGGTGCCGATTGGGTTGACTTTGTTGAACAGGAGCCACGATGTTGTAGTATAATCAGGCAAAATCTGGAAAAGACAAGGCTTTCAGCCCAGGCTCACATTTATTGCTGTAGTGTGGCTAAAGCGATTTCCTTTCTTGAGGAGGAGTATAGCATTATACTGATAGACCCGCCCTATTCTGATTCCTCTATAGGCAGCTTGGTGCGGCAACTGGCAACCTCTAAATTAGTCGGGACTGAGTCAATCGTAGTGGTGACGCACTCCCCCCACCTCCCCCTAAATTCAACCTATGCCACCTTGCACGCCCTAAAAGAGCGCCGCCATGGTGACAGTTGCATTATAGTATACCAAAAGGAGGGCAAGCCTTGAGCATCGCTATCTATCCGGGCAGCTTCGACCCCATATCCAACGGGCATCTTGATATCGCCACCAGGGCAGCTAAGATTTTTGACAAGCTAATCATCGGTGTCTATGAGACCCCCAATAAGCCCCTTCTATTCACTACTGAAGAGAGGGTGGAATTGATAAGGCAAGCGATAGCCGACCTGCCCAATGTTGAGGTGGAATCCTTTAGGGGGCTGACCGTTAATTTCGCTCGGAAGGTAAAAGCACAGGCTATGGTGCGAGGGCTGAGAATGAGTGCCGACTTTGAGCGGGAATTTGATATGGCAATGATGAACAAGAAGCTGTACCCTGAACTGGAGTTCTTTTGCCTGATGTCAAGGGTGGAATATCAATTTCTCAGCTCCAGCTTGCTTAAGGAGGCAGCTAGTCTGGGCGGCGATGTTGATGACCTTGTCCCCAAACACGTGGCTTCAGCCTTGAGAAAGAAGTTTCAAGGCAAAGCATAACCCATCACTGAAAGAAAGAGCGTACTGTGTCAAACTCACCGGGAAGCAGCGCCAGCACCATAGGGAAGCGGTCTAATAATACAGGAGCCAAGGTTGATTGAGCAATGGCTCCGTCTATGCCGACAAACTTGACCCACATGGCTAAAAGGGCACTGCAAAATATCGCCCCCAGCACCAAACCAAAGACAGCACCACCGAGGCGATTGACCCAGCCCAGCATCATCACCGAGGCAGCCCATTTCAACAACACAGCAAGCACAGCAGCAATTATCATCACTCCAATTAGTATAATGGCAAAGGCAACAACCTTGGCTACGCTATCCTGAGGGATAAAGGTTAGCTGCTGGGAAAGGGGAAGGTAATAACGCCCAGCCAGGATTACGCCAATGATTAACCCGGCAAGGGATAAAGCAGCTTTAATAATCCCAATCCTCAGTCCCAAGAAGGTGGCAATAGCTATAGCCACCAGAATAACTATATCAAGCCAATTCATAAATCTCCGTCATCCGTAGTGCAGGGCGTCAATAGGATTTAGTCTGGCTGCCCTCATCGCCGGGTATATGCCAGATGCCAGACCAATACCAACCGAGACCAAAACCGCCACAAATACGATGAGTGGTGAGACCACAGCGTTGATTTGGAATCCACCAAGGTCGATTTGAGAGATTCCCCATGCCGCCACCCAGGCAATGGACAGCCCAATAGCACCCCCAACCAGGCTCAGCATGGCGGCTTCTAACAGAAATTGCACTAGAATATCCCTCCGCTTGGCCCCCACTGCCTTACGCAGGCCTATCTCCCGGGTGCGCTCGGTTACCGAAACCAGCATAATGTTCATAATGCCAATGCTGCCCACCAGCAGGGAGATGCCGCCAATCAGTCCCAGGAATACGGTTAGCGCCAGGGTTATGGTCTCAAATATCCCGAGCATCTGCTCCAGGCTCATAACGGCGAAATCGTTATCCTCATCGGCAGCGATGCGGTGGCGCTTCCTCAAGAGGGTTT
>Ga0209991_10001632_pt1 | contig 10203 bp, 9 predicted proteins | sample ChitaG_FD_183167 | JGI IMG/M metagenome (GOLD analysis project Ga0209991, IMG submission 183167) | Deep subsurface microbial communities from South Pacific Ocean to uncover new lineages of life (NeLLi) - Chile_00310 metaG (SPAdes)... | ecosystem: Environmental > Aquatic > Marine > Oceanic >... | reverse complement strand
TCTTTGTGCTCATTGGCAGAAGTTACAATCAAAACTTTACTCTCTGCCGCCTCTTTGCTTATGTTCTCCTTTTCCGCAATAAACTCAATTAAATCTTCTCTCAGCCTCTTACAAGCACTGATATCTTTAGTAACTAAAATAGTAAGAGGTTTAATCAGTCGATATTTCACTGTTTTATTCTGGATGTGGTTATCGTAAATCTTCTGGAACTTTTCTTCCTTTGAATGAGAAATATCTTCAGCAACATACTCAATCGTTTTTACAAATCTATTTTCTATCGAATTCCTCAAAGAGAAACGATAAATCACATCGGCAAAATAATCATTTTTAACATAGCAGGTTCCTGAGTCTCCAACAATATATCTAAAGCTATATTTATCATCCAATAAAAACTCTTTCCACTTCTTTATAGCCATATCTCGAGCAGGAGGATTAGCCATATGGTGAACCTCATCATTCAACACCAGTGTTCTTTCACCTTTACCTACAAGACTATCTTCTATAGCGGATTTAGTTCGCTCATAAGTGGCATGGATATTCTCTATACAAATATCACTTTTTCTTATAGTTTGAGTAGCATTAATGATTCTTGGATTTAGAATCTTTGCAGAATCTGGTAGTAAATCCTTTAATGTAACATCGGCTGATAATGAACGGAATTTCTGTGTAAGACCAATTTCGATAGTATTAGAGGGACAAAGAACTAATACTTGATCCACTACTCCCTCAGCAAGCATAATTCGAGCAATTCCATAAAGAACGTAGCTCTTACCAGTAGCAGTAGCTAAATCTATTGTGCAAGAAAGTTTGTCAGGTAACTGTAGATGTATATAAAAATCCGATAATGTTCCATATCTTTCCTCCAAAACTGGATTTTGGTGATAATTCTCGTCTGCTAATTCTTTAAGGTTATTATATTGACCTCCCAGAAGATACCGCAGGGTAACTCTTATAGTCTCCTTCTGATATTCCCTCTCTCCACAGAGGGCATCGAGAAAGGCCTCGTATTTATTTATATCAAACTTTTCAGGGTCAATATTTGGAGAAACCTTGAGAACAAGATCCTGATTTTTGAAAATCCTTTTGTCTTCTATCATACCTTAACTCCTCATTTGACAAATCATATCCAGAGCTTACCGCACTTGCATTGTTTCAATTTAGAATTACGAGGTGAATAACTTTTTTGGGCTTGTTTTTTGCAATTTGAACAAACGAAAAGATCCTCAAATTCCTTAACATCTCTCAGTATTACCTCGATGTCACCACGTGCAAGTGAAGTGGTTCTTAAATTTCTATGATGCGATCCAATGTTGGTTAGTAATTGATCAGCCCGTATATCTTTGAATAGCAACTTATTTTCTCTTTGCCTCAAAGATTGATTTTCTTTTAGGTACGAAGCAAGGCCATCGATGAGCTCACGTGCCTCCCTTTGATCGTTCTCTACGCCCCACTGAGATTCTAGACGAACACCCAAGTTTGAACATTTTTCTTTAAGTATGCCTTCGATAAATGTGCGGCACTTGTTAGCTGCCCCATCGATATCATTGATATCCAAGCAACGTCGAATCCGCTCTCTTAATGACATTGGTGATTCGATCACCTCAACTCCATTTTCACGAGACCATTTAGCAAGTTCTTTGAATAGCCAACGATTTGGAGGCAAGTCATGTTTAAGTAACTCAAACCAAAGGTCATCGTGAGTAAAGAGTAAGAATTGAATATCTGGAAATCTATCTCTCAATAATCGGGCTAAGGGTCTACGATGATTTGTATCAAAACTACTTACTACATCATCCAAGATAAGGAAACTATTAATCTTGTTGAAATGCTTGGCTGCAGCTAAGAAGAGACAAATTCCAAGACTATTCAAGTGAGATTCACTTAGAATTTTCATCGGCGGCGAGATGGGTTTTCCATAGAACTTCAGCCTAAATTCAATTCCCCTTTCCTCTGTGGGCACTAATTCTATTTGATCAAAATCCTCACCAGGGTGGAGAAACTTAAAATATTCATTAACATCTCTCGAAATAGCCTCTAACACCGCAGACAAACCCTCTCGTTCTTTTTCTTCAAACCCTTGATAAATCTTATTTAAGGAAGATATCTGTCCTTCGTACATCCGAATTTTACCCTTAATTTCTCTAAGCCTGAGATAACCGTCTCGTAATGAATTTAATTTCTGTATGTTTTGATAAAATTTTTTTTCCTCCTCTGTTTCAACTAAGCGCCTTTTTTCACTCTCGATAGCCCCTTCTATTTGGGTTAGAGTAGTCTTCAGTACACATTGTGAATCTATAGAAGGCAAGCCAAAGCTTACAGATTCAGCTGAACCTTCCATTTTATTCATTATTTCTTCCCATTGTCCAAATAGGATAGACCATCTCTCCAATATTTCAAAATATCCTGGTGCCAAAAGAGATTCTTTCACTTTATCTTCGCGTAATGCTGATAGTGAATTCTTAAGCGGTTGCACTTTATTCTTTAATGACTTAACTCGCTGAATATTCTGATTTCTTTCTTCAAGAAGATCCTGAATGTCTTCTAGTTCTTTTTTAAGGGATTCGAGTAATTGATCCGTATCTATCGGTCGTTTGCAAAGAGGGCATTCACCAGCTTTCGCCCAGCCTTTTTTCAGTGCTTCTGCTCCTGCTTTGTAAAGTTTCTCTAATGCGGAAGCTTCTACTTTTTCTCGTTGGGTGGAAAGATCGTTATGAGAGTTCACCACTTGATTTAAATTTTTCAAAAGACCAAGAATTTCTTTAGACCTTGAAGCATTCTCACAAATCCGTTCCAGCCAAGCCACCTGCTTACCCTTTTCGGTAATCTTAATCTTTTTATCTAATTCCTCTGTGACTGATTTCAGAGTAACTACATCGCTAATAGACTTATTATGGCCGACCAGCTTCCTTAACTCATCCGCAAAATGTATTATATCCGCCTCGTTGAATGGCGTAGTTCCAAGTATCTCAACAATATCATGCTCTCTCTCATTTTGTTGCCCACGAAGCTGGGATAATTGCGTATCACTCTTAAGTGAATTTAGTGCTCTAAGAAGAGCCCCTCGTGTCTCTTTTACAATTTCAAATCCTATAATTTCTTCTACTTCTTCAAGTTTGTCCTTCTTAGTTTTATCTACGAATGCACGCATTGTATGATAGCGTAGAATAAATGATTCCTTACAACTGTTCTGAACATATTCCTTAAAATCTTCAGTATTGTTGGAATGCCTGTGCCCACCCCGCCGTTGAAGTATTTTCTCGTTATCAAAGTTACTCTCACTAAAGAAAATTTCAACCATTGCATCTTGAGTTTTAGGTAAGAAATCATTAAAATAGTCTTCCCGTCCACAACCCTCTCTCTGAAGGTACTCTATTTTATCTGTGAAGAACCATTCCAGAACATCAGTAAAACTGCTTTTGCCATCTCCATTATTACCAAAAAGGACAAGACTTTTACACTGATCCTCAAAGTCAAGCCAGACTCTTTTGAGGATCCCACGGAAACCCTGTCCACTTAATTTCTTAAGTTTGATTCGTTTATTCATTCTTTTTCTCTCGTAGAATTTTTAATTCCTGTAGTATATTATCTTTTGTCAATCTACCTTCAAAATAAAATTCCTTAAGCAATACTGCCATCTCTTGATCGATGTCATCTTTATCTATTAAGGCTTCAAAAAATTGATTACATAACTCTTTCCCTGATTGAATCTTATCCATAAAACTCTCCTATAATTTTTTAAAATCCTTTAGTTTCTTAACTTCCCTTTTCTCATTCCCAAAAATATCTATATAGATAATCATAATTTGTCCATCGATCTTATCAGCATCAAAACGGACTTCCCATTTTTGTTTTTTTATGTCCTCGGCATAAAAGACATCATCGAAATCAAATACTTCGCCGTTATAATTATAACCTACCATTACCATTGAAAGGGTTTCTCTGTTCTCAAATTTGAGAGGTTTCTTTGATAGAATATTACTTCTAAATTTTTTGATTTTGATTACTGCTTCTTTATTACTTTTACCCATCTCCATTTGCCCTTTCTTGCTTTCAATAAAATAATCACATTCTACATCAGGAATCTGAATAAAATCAAATCCCACAGCATCAATTGTGTCATTGACATCTGCTTCTCTAATGGGTTGCTTGATATGGGTAAATCCTTTACGGTGCAGTTCATCAATTATAGAATAAGGAATCCTCAAGACAAAATATTTCGTCTTTCCCTTTTCAATATAATCCTCAAAAAACATAACGCTTGCTGCTGGAACAATGATAAAGAATTTATAGCCTACCTTATCATGAAGTATTTTGTGGAGATCATCAATAAACCCTCTATCTAAAATCACATCCTTGTGTTTCTTATAGTTGAAAACCATCACAGAATCTGCTCCAAGATAGCCGTCCAATTCTACGCCAGCAATTCTATGCTTTTCATCCCGGCATTGGAAGAGCTTGAGCACAAATACCCTATATTTATCCCAGGGTAAGTCTTTAACCATCTTATAATCATATAGACCTGCATTATAAAGGGTGAATGGTTTTGATTTTAGAAGTTTTCCACGATTTCCAATTTCTTCTTTTAAATTGAGCAATCTCTTTTGCATTGTATAAATAGCAAGTTTACCACAATCAATCATTATCCATCTTCTGCCAAGTTTTTCTACCACTGCTCCTGTTGTGCCGGAACCGGCAAAGGCATCAAGGACAATGTCGCCAGGAGTGGAAGAGGCTTGTATGATTCTCCCCAGCAATCCTTCAGGTTTCTGTGTAGGAAATCCAGTGTATTGACTTGCAAAACTAACAACCTGTAAAGATGTAACGCCTTCTTGAGGAAAAACCCCCCAAACATCTTCTATTGCGAGACCCTTCCCTTTAGGTCTCCCACCCCATCTTTCGTAATCTGGGGGGTACGGAGTATATATTTTATTGAAGATAACCTGATTTTTATTTTTAGCATAGTATAGTAAAGTATCATGGTTCCTGACCCAATTATTTGCCACTGATTTAAACCCAGAAACCCAGCCGATTCTCCATATTATTTCTCGAACAAAATTATCCTCTCCAAAAATTTCATCCATTAGCGATTTAATATAGTGTACTTTCTTCCAATCCAAATGCACATAAATACTTCCATCATCAGCCAAGAGTTCTCTTAAGAACACTAGCCTTTTTCTTAAAAATTCTAAGAACTGTGCACCTACTATCTTGTCCTGATAAGCCTTTTGATCTTGGCTTCCTCTAAATTCTTGTCTTGTAGCAAAAGGAGGATCAATATAAATTAACCTTACTTTTCCCCTACCCGTGTTTTTCCTCAAAGCTATAATAAATTCCATAGGTAACGCCGGAGAAAATTCCATAGTTATATCTATAAAATAATACCTCTTTTAAGTTATAATTTAATACTTAAGGGAGGTAGAAAAATGATAGGAGTAGCGATGTATATAACTATTAAATCACTTTGGGAAAGACACAAGAATAAATCACTGATAGCCAGGTTAACCGGCCATGACTGGAAAACAGTAGCTAAAAAAATAAAAGAAATAGAAGAAGGGAAAGAATATCTTGCCAAGAAACCCCATCCCAGGATATTAGATCCTTACCGAGAACAGATTATGAAATGGTTAGAAGAAGACCTATCCGGGGTAAGGATGCATGAAAAGTTAAGAGAGGAAGGAGTAAAAGCCGGATACTCTACGGTAAAAGATTATGTTTGCCAAATTAAAAAAAGAGACAATATCTTTATCCGTATGCATACCCTCCCGGCAGAGGAAGCCCAGGTTGATTTTGGCTATCTCGGCTACACCCTGTATAAAGGTAAAAAGAGAAAGACCTGGATCTTTAATATGCGCCTGTCTTACTCTCGATTAGACTATTACGAGATAGTATATGACCAGAGAGTAGAGACCTTTATCAGATGCCATATTAATGCCTTTTATTACTTCGGTGGAATACCCCAGTACGTCAAGATAGATAATCTAAAATCAGCTATCTTGCAAGCCAATTTCTATGAACCCGTCTATCAGGAACTGTATAAAAACTTTGCTTACCATTACGGCTTTCATCCTCTGCCCTGCCGGGTAAGAAGGCCTAACGATAAAGGGAAGGTAGAATCCGGGATAAAGTACGTGAAGAATAATTTCTTCTCCGGGCGTAAATTTAGTAATGAACAAGAATTAAAAGAAAGGTTAAACAGGTGGTGCAATAAAGTCAATTACCGAATCCACGGTACCACCAGAAAGGTCCCGAGAGAAGTATTTGAAAAAGAAGAGAAGATGAAACTTAAACCATTACCCATAGAAGAATTTAAACTAGTGAAGGTAGGTAGCCGTAAGGTCTACCATGACTGTCATATCTATGTAGACTATAATTACTATTCAGTCCCTTTCGAATATGTAGGTAGGGAAGTAGAAATAGAGCTGGCTAAAAATTTATTAAAAGTTTTTTATCAAGGAAAGGAGATTGCCGTTCATCCCCGTCTTTCTGGCAAAGGTAAATTTCGCACCAACAACAGTCACTATCCGGCCTACAAGAGATATTCTGATACCGAATACCAGGAAAAGTATCAGGCGAAGATGGCTCATATCGGAAGATATAGCGAGCAGTTATTCTTCCTGGTAATAAAAGAACATCCCCGGGATTGGAATAGAACGGTACAGGGGATTCTCTCTTTGCAAAAAACTTATCCTGGGGAAGTGATTGAAGCAGCCTGCAGGCGAGCTCTCTCTTTTGGGGTAACCAGATATTCTGTTATCAAGAATATCTGTCATAACGGAAGTTACAATCTACCGGTAGAATTTGATAGGGAGGCCGTTTATGCAACTGCTTAAAGTAAGATTAAGAAATTTCAAGCTCTCCGGAATCTACCATAACCTGGAGGAAAGAGTAAGTTATGCCCAGGAAAAGTCTTTATCTTATCCTGAATTTCTAGGACTTCTCTTAGAAGATGAAGAGAACAACCGGAGGGCCAATAGCTACAAAAAGAGGTATTCTAGAGCCAAATTGCCGGCCCATAAAAACATCGAGGACTTTGATTTTTCTTTTCAGCCTTCTATCGATAAACGTACTATCAATGATTGCCTTACTTGTAATTTTATTAATGAGAAGAGAAATATCGTCTTTATCGGTAATCCGGGTACCGGGAAGTCTCACCTTTCTATCGCTATTGGTATTAAGGCTCTAATGAAAGGATACAAGGTATTGTTTGCCCCAGTATCAGAGTTGTTGCATAATCTAAACGCTGCCAAGGCAGATAATACTTATTATCAGAAGGTGGATTACTACTTAAAACCTGATCTTTTGATTCTGGATGAATTGGGGTTTAAAAGGCTGCCCGGATACAGTGCTGATGATTTCTTTGAGATCATTTCGAAAAGGTATGAAAAGGGATCGGTTATTATTACTACCAACAAAACTTTTGAACAATGGGGAGATATCTTTACTGATAATATCCTGGCTTCTGCCATACTGGATCGAGTGGTGCATTATTCCACCATCATCAAGATCAATGGACCAAGCTTCCGGGCTAAAAACCTAAAAGAAAGGAGGAAATAGAGTTTAATTTTTTTGTTTCCCAACTATGGAAAAAAGTCTGGCTTTTACTCTGGAATTTTGCTTGACTTTGAGGTTTTGTCATAAACCTCTGGGTTATCCATTAAAGCTTTAAGAATTTGAAGATTATCACCGAATATCAATTTGTTAGTCCAACCACCATTTCCATTACCAAATGTCTTTACAGGTTGGAGAGGAACTGCCATAGTATCGGCAAGTATATCCTCCTCCCGTTCTTTACCTTCATAAGTTAATTCATATTCCTTCTTTGTCTCAAAAGGAATGATATATCTGTAATTATCAGGTAGAGAGTTGCCTTCTTTTAAGCGTTTTATGATAAACTCAATTTCTTCTTTGTTCAATTTATTCATCTATTGACTCCCTTCTTAATACTCAAGAAATTTAAATTATATTCCTCAATCAATCCTGCATCTGCAAAACTAAAATACTTGTTATCTCCTATGATAATATGGTCCAAGACTTCGATTTGCATAAGATTACCAGTAAAAACTAAATCTTCAGTTATATCTTTATCGCTCCTAGAAGGTTCTGGATTTCCCGAAGGATGGTTATGAGTAAAGATGAGACTGACGGCATTATTTTTGATGGCACTTTTTATGACCTCGCGAGGATAAATTGATGATGTATTTAACGTACCTTCAAAGAGATCCTCAATCTCTATAATCTGATTCTTGCCATCTAAAAAGATGACTTTAAAGATTTCCTTTTTAAGATCACGCATAGAGTGATAAAGATAATTGAAAATTTCTTTTGAAGATTTACACACAGCCTTTTCGAAAATCTTCTCTTTAAGAAATTTTCTTGCTACTTCTTGAACTAGTTTTATACCAAAAATATTATGAGACCCAATCCCCTTAATTTCCTGAAGATCTTCCACTGGAGCTTCGAGAACGCCTCGAAGAGTTTTAAACTTTACTATGGCTTCTTTGGCTTGCTGTTTGCAGTCTTTCCTTGGTGTTCCAAGAGTTAACAGTAATTCAATTATTTCATAATCATGAAATCCAGAAATACCTGACCTCATAAATTTCTCCCGCAATCTCTTCCGGTGACCTTCTTGGTTCTTTAAATTCATTTTTATTAATTTTTTTTGCTGTCTTTGGTATTCTGACCCAAAATTACTATTATTTATTTTCAATTCTCCCCTTTTCTACGACATGTAAACCAATGATTACGATTATCAGTTATTAACATCAAACTATTCGTCTTTTAGTAATTTGTTTAAGTCTATCTGATATAAATCTTTATTAAAAATATTTTATAAAGCTCTCAAAATTTCCTTTTAATAAAATAATATTTTATTAGAGAATAGTTCAACTACAAAGCAAAAAGTAATATTGATTTGAACAATAAGAAATTCCCTAACGTAATTGAGAAGAAATAGTATATCTACATTTATATTATTTAAAAATTATGCTTAAATATCGCTAATTACTTATTAAATAAAATTTATTTTATAATGAAAATTAGCCGTTAACTCTTCTTCTACTTAAATAAGATTTTGTATTTATTTTTTAGTTTAATATATTTTATATTTTACTTCCAATTATTTATTTTATCAATGTTATTTTAATATAAAAAATAAATATTACTCTAGGCTCTCTAAAAATTTTGAAATTTCAAAATCTATTCGATTCTCCACATATTTACTCCTGCCTTCTAATTCATCTAAATCTATCACATTTGTTAAGTACCATCTTAATGCTAAAAAATATTCATCGGCTTTTACTATAAGTGTTTGATAAATAATTCTATACTCCAAAATATATAATTCTTTACAATAGTTACTCCATTTTTTCTGTAATTTATTAATATCAGAGTAAGACTTAATAATAAATTCGCCATTTCTATTAAGAATATCTCCTTTATTAAAAATTTCCTCTTTTATTTTCATTATATTGTGAACACAACTTCGTATTCTTTTTGAACTTTCTTGGTTTTTAGATTTTGCTATTTGAAGTAATGCAATTTTCCAAGCAATTATACCTCCTAAGGTAGCACCAATAATTAAATATATTAATTCTTTAGTAAATTCATCCATTTTAATCTCATTTTTAATAAATTTAATGCGAATTATTAAAGTAAATTTTTTATTGAATTGTCAAAAAATACAAAAAACACAATTAAATATAGTAAATCATTTTTCTCTAAATCTAAACTAATAATATCTAAGTAAGTGTATAAATAAGGGGTCATATTGGGGTCAATTCTTTATTATTGACAAATAAAATTAGATTCTTATAACTAATTCCTAAAAACAAAAAATTATCAAATATTTTTTAACCTTACTCTCGAAAGATAAACCGTAAATAAAACTAAATTTAAAAATTATTCAATTGTTAATAATAAAAATTTTTTCTTTTTCTACCATTATTTTTATTCGATAAACTAAATTCTCTCCTTAAAATTTTAAAATCAATCTCTATAAAACTTTCCAATATCCGCCCTTATTTTAATTAGGGACACTGCACATCCCATTTTATATACAAAATTCGTTTTCTTGCTTCTCTTCTATCTGCATAATTAATTATCTTTACAATATTATAATATAATAATCGTGAGCTTAATCGTGAGCATAATCATGAGGGTTTATAACAATATATAATGTAGAGCTCTTCCTTTTCCTTCAGGTTT
>Ga0209991_10001630_pt1 | contig 10218 bp, 6 predicted proteins | sample ChitaG_FD_183167 | JGI IMG/M metagenome (GOLD analysis project Ga0209991, IMG submission 183167) | Deep subsurface microbial communities from South Pacific Ocean to uncover new lineages of life (NeLLi) - Chile_00310 metaG (SPAdes)... | ecosystem: Environmental > Aquatic > Marine > Oceanic >... | reverse complement strand
GGATTGTGGATAATAGCTATATGTCAAAGGGACTAAACATCCCGATGTTTGTTCAATGGTAATAAATTCTAGGTAGGGAAATTGTATAAAAGGGCGTCTGATATAATAAATCAGGCGCCATTTCTGTTAGCGGGGGTTGGATTTGAACCCGCGACCAAAGGGTTATGGATCTAGTTGTGCTGAATTGGACACCCCTCACACAAATGCTTGGATTGTTACCTCAACTGCAGTTTTTGGCGTTTCGAGTTTCACCGCAGGTGGCCTTTATCACACATTCCGATGGTTTGTTTAGTTTAGGGTTGTGCTCTATTTGGGCAACGCTCTACAAAACATTTCATTCGTCTTAAGGCCTCCTCGATGTCAGACATAGCGGTGGCATAACTGCAACGCACAAAACCCTCACCCTGTTGTCCAAAGAGGTTGCCAGGCATTATCACTACCTTTTCCTCCAAAAGGAGCCTTTCCGTGAACTCCTGTGAGGTCATCCCTGTGGCTTGAACCGAGGGAAAAACGTAAAAGGCACCCCTTGGCTCATGACACTCGAGACCTATCTTGTTGAGGCCTTGAAACAATACCCTCCGCCGCTGGTCATATTCAGCCACCATCCGCTTGACGTCACCCTCGCCACCCTTGAGAGCCTCTATGGCTGCCATCTGAGCCATACTGGACGGACTGAGCATTGTGTGTTGGTGTATCTTACCCATGGCTGCTATGAGATCAGCAGGGCCAGCAGCATAGCCCAACCGCCAGCCTGTCATGGCATATGTTTTAGAGAAACCGTCAAGGAGGATAGTGCGCTCCTTCATCCCGGGAAGGCTGGGGAAACATGTGTGGTCTACTCCATATGTCAATCGGCTATAGATTTCGTCTGAGATTACTAGTAGGTCGTGTTTCTCTGCCACCTTGGCAATCTCGGCCAGTTCCCCTCGGCTCATTTCAGTGCCCGTAGGGTTAGCAGGATACCCAAAGAGAATTACCTTAGTTCTTGGGGTGATTCGGGCTGCAATCTGGACCGCTTGCAACTTGAATTCGTCCTCGGCCCTTGCAGATACTGGAATCGGGACGCCATGAGCCAGGGTAATGCATGATGGATAGCAAACATAATAGGGATCAGGCATGATGGCCTCATCGCCAGGGTCCAAGATCGCTCGGAAGGCCAGGTCCATAGCTTGGCTTGACCCCACAGTTATGATAATCTCGGTCTCTGGATCATACCTAATGCTGTAGCGGCGCTCTAGGTCCTGCGCTACGGCGTGGCGTAACTCCGGGAACCCAGTGCTCGGTGTGTATCCCGTGCAGCCACCTTTGAGAGCATCAATAGCAGCCTCGCAAATGTGCCACGGGGTTGCAAAATCAGGCTCCCCAACACCTAGTGAGATGATGCCTTCTGAAGAAACAGAATGAAGGAGATTCAGGAATTTGCCGAAGCCCACATCAGATACCAAGTCCACCCGATGCGAGGTTCGTTTCTCAGGCCTGATTATGCGTTCATCCGACATCGTAGCAAGTTCTCCTTCCTAACTTCATTACTAGACATTATCTATCAGAATCTAGCACAGATAATCCTTTTTAACTGCTAGGGTGATTTCAGCTTTAGAAACTAGCACGCCTAGAGGGATTCGAACCCACGACCCTCGGTTCCGAAGATGAAGAGTAGTCGTACCAATTGGTCATATTAGATAGCATAACGGGTTATTCAGTCCAGCGTCAAGGGTCAATTCGTATCTAGCAGTACTACCCTGTACTGTTAGATGATAATGAGTATGTTGGCAAAATGTTGGCAGAAACAAGTCCAATCCAAACCGGTTAGGAACCTCTCGGAGTTAGAAGACTGAACCTTACGATGATTTGTTCAATAAGTCGAAAGCCTCAGAAACCTCTATGTTTAACACCTCGCCTGCATAGAGGTAAAAACTTACTTTATCCAAAGCCCTTACCCCAGGAAAATCCTTTACACTGTCCTTCACCTCTAATAGAGGAATGCGCTCATCTTTAACCCGAGACATATTACACCACCTCCTGACGGCTTCCGGTTAGAATCTTCAACCACGCCCTTCCATCAATTCAATAAGAATAGGGACAACTGTTTCGGCAACTACAGGGTCATTTATATGTGCATCCACTTCTGTAACCTTAATCTCAGGTTTTAAATGCTTCTTAAAAGTTTCAATAAAGACCTTATCCGCTTCCGGATCATAAAGTGGTTCCCCTTTGTGACAGTACATATCAAAACCGCCCAAAGGAATGACTACCGCAGTTGGTCCGACTGCTTTGTTTAGTTTATCCGCCATAACCTTGGCAGTCAACGCCATTTCCTCCTTGGTTGTTCTCACCATAGTGACCGCCAGGTTGAAGTGATAAACTTTGCGCTTTTTATATTTAGCTGGAAGGCTGTCAAACGGACCTAGAGTAAGAAAATCTATACATCCTGGAACGATAAGTTGAGGGATTCCTTTTCTACCGGCAGCTTCTAATCTATCAGGTCCAGCCCTCATAAGATCACCAAATAACTCACCGGTTACTTCATGAGGAGTCATATCAAAAACCGCGGCAAAAGCTCCCTGCTTGATGAGTTCCTCCATTGATCTTCCCCCGGTGCCATTAGGATGAAAGACTACCATTTCATATCCCTTTTCCTCAAGGCGTGACTTAACCATCATGCCCAGCGGAGTAGTGTTTCCAAACATTGTTGTTGCAATCAAATTTTTGCTCTGTAGCATTTTGGAGCTCACATTAGCCTCTACCATTCCGACAATGGCACCAATAGCGACATCAAATATTTTCATACTTAGTTCGTTAACGCCTAGAATATCCACTACGGAATGCATCATCATTAGATCATTGGTACCTACATAGTTACCAAAGGGCTCCTGTCCTTGAAATATAGGAGCGACAATAAGTTTAGGCACACCTACGGGTAACACTCTCATTCCGGCGGCAGCAAGCAAAGCCCCATCCTGTCCACCTACGGCAATCACACCGTCAAATCTCCCGGCTGCATGAGCATCCTTAAGTACTTTTGCCACCCCTTTCATCATTATCTCTTCAGCCGCTCCTCTGCCTAATTTCCTAATTACCTCAAAGGATGAGCCAGCTTCTTCAGCAACAATTTGCTGCGTGATATCAGGCTTAACCGCCAGCGGGGGATTAAGCATGCCATCATCTATTACTAAAGTTTTCTTTCCTTTCTTCTTTATCTCATCTTTAAGGTATTTTGCCTCATACCCCTTGGTATCCAGAGTCGCCAAAACTGCTATTGTTTTATCCACTATTTTGACCCCCCAATAATTACTCCTATGATAGTCCGGGGAAACCTCTGCTTTAATTATTCCATCAACCTCAGTGGTTGGCAAAAGGTTAGGTACAAACTTCCATTATGGCTGTCACATAGACCTTGCACAGATCGCTCAACTCCTTTACGGTAACATACTCATCTGCGCGGCCAACTCTCATGTTGCAGCCATACCAGATACTTTCCATCGGCGCCTGGGAATAAAATACCTGGTCGCCGGAAGCGATAAACCCAGCACATTTGGGCTCTTTGCCGTGAACGTACTTTATGCACCTTCCAAGCACATCCACCACCTCGGCATCAGGAGATATTTCCCAGGGAACATTTCCATCGTCAAGATAACACTCGACTTCCATCTCAGCAGAAGGGTAGTCAGCTTTAGCTTTATCTACCCATTTATTGACAACGGCAATAAATTCTTCGGCTGTTTCTCCTGGCCAGTATCTGGCACCCACCCTCAATCTACACCAGGTCGGCATCGGAACTGCCAGTCCAAACGGACCTGGTCCGACACCAGCTTTCCGCGTGGGGTCGCCATAACCAACACTCCCTCCTATTATTGGACCGATATAAAACGCTGCTCCCTCTCCCGGTAGCAAGGGGTGCTTCTTGTGGAAATATGGTTCTTCCTTCTGCATCTGGAAGAGGTAATCCATTATCTTATGCATACAAACCACAGCATTAACTGCTTTCATTGCTATTCTCTCGGCAAATGCCGAGAGAATAAAATCGTAGGTGCTTTTTACCCTAATTTCAACCTCAACTTTACCCGTATTACATACGTACATATTAATAGGATCCTCTGATGCATCACACCATATGCACATATCGGCTTTAACACCACTATCTAGCACCAACTTAGCTCCATACTTATGGCCTAGCTCATCGGCATCAGCAACAAATATCACATCACCTTTAAGCTGAACTCCGCTCCTCTTGATGGTATCCATAGCCTCCATGATAGCCGCCAGACCAGGATGGCTATCACCAGTGCCAACGCCATAAATCTTGCCATCCTCTATTACACCATCATGAGCGTGTAATTGACCTTCTTTTTTAGCGTGAGTATCTAAGTGAGCACCGGTTAATAAAGTCCTTCCGGTACCATCACCCCTGAGGATACCAATAACACTGCGACGTCTCGGTGGATCCTCAGTCGGTAAGGGCATTTCATAAACCTCCGCCCCTATTCTCTCCAGTTCTTTAACAACATAATCAGCTTTAGCCTCTTCTTCACCCAAATAGCTCGGAATTTTAACTAAATTTCTTTCGTAGGTGATGAGTTTAGGCACATCCATCTGTGAAAGTATCTTGTCCCACTTCCCCTTTTCTATTTCTTTTCTAGCCATTTTCATAACTCCTTTATTCAATTAATTCAATAATTTGGTAGCATATCAAAAACTAATACTTATCTTCCTTGAAAACCGTCCTTACCTCTGAAATTCTATATCATTTTTTAAGGCTTACCAAGGATTTATCGCAGATTTAGAGTCTCATCACATTAATTCTCACCTCCTCAAACCTACCTTTTATCTCAAAACAGGCAAGAGTAGCAATTTGTTTAGCGCAGATTATCACCCCTTTCCTTCTACTTGAAAGATTGTCCGCTCTCTATTTGCGGACTTACCCCTTCGGTGGCCTCACGCAATGGTCTCTCCAGAGATGTTGCCGATGGTAGTCCCTTTGCCTGAGAGTTTCAAGACCATCGGCTCACCCCGGTCTCTTACCCCCGGCTCTCTATTAAGGGTCTCTCCTACCGTTGCAATTATTAGCTTGCATTAATTTTAGTATGTCTGTCAATCCATTGCGGAAGCTGAGAGGAGGTACAACGCCTCAGAGGTTCAACGAAACGAGCGGCTTTTGGTCCTGCCGATGCTGAAGCCATCAGGGAAAATTTGAAAGCGTTCTGCAATAGGAATCTTTATGAGGCAACGTTCAGAGAAAAGTTGGACATTATCTCTAAACTGGGCATCAAGGTCTACCCTTCGAAGGATTTGACCTCGATGGGAGTACTCTGTGAGTTAAATTTAGAGCAACTACAGGCTGATAAGCAAAATTGTAGAGAAGATGTGGATACGAGAAGCAAAATTTAGACTAATTCAGAACGCGAGTCCACCAGTGAGGTGGAAAAGTTCTATTTGGTGGAGCTGGGGTTACAATAGACAGAACTTTTGAACTGGTTTTCAGTCTCAGCGTCTAACCCCCTGGCCCCATCCCCTGCAATTGTAACAATAGGACGCAGTATATTCAACTACCGGGTAACAACCCGATGGAATGTTCAATAGAATAAGGACCAGATTAGGACCTCTGATAACCACCTTCAGGTATCATTAAAGACGGACGACCCAGAGGCGGCAAATATCTTACCTCAAATTCACAAGGCCTTGGTAAATAGTATCGCCAGCACCTTGTATTAAATGTTCAACATTAGTGGGGAAAGGCAATTATATCCCTTGCTGGTAAGCGTGCTTGATTCCTACAACCGCTACATCGTCACTGGGAGTTCTCCCTGTCTGTGTTGACCCAAGAGGTAGCAGAGATTAATAGCTATATCCCTGGAGAAAGTGCCTGGTAATAGGCCCACGATCGCCAGGAATAACAGCCCCCAGTTTATCGCCAAGGATGGCGAGAGGTAATACGCTACTTTGAAAAGGAGGTGAACAGACTGATTGACTTGACAAAAACCAAGGTTGGTATATATATTTTGCCATAGGCACTATTTTGGGTCAATTTTAGGAAAAAAGGAGGATGAAAATGGATGCAATTTATACTTTAGCGGGGAATATTATAGATACCAATTATGAAAATCTTCCCGCGGAAGTGGTGAAGGCAACAAAGAGACTATTCATGGATGGTCTAGGGGTAGGCTTAGCTGGCAGTGCGGAAGCAGGTGTGAGTGAGCTGATAGACATTGTTAGGGACTGGGATGGAAGGAAAGAAAGCACCGTTTGGGTCTATGGAGATAGGCTTCCCTGCGTCAGCGCGGCTCAGGCTAATGCTACCATGATTCATGCTCTGGATTACGATGATACCCATGATGTTGCTATTCTGCATGCCTCATCGGTGGCAGTGCCTACAGCTTTGGCTATTGCCGAGAAGCTGGGTGGGGTTGATGGCAAAAGGTTAATCACTGCTGTAGCCCTGGCTGTGGATCTCGCCGCTAGGCTGTGTTTGGCCAATAAAGTTTCTGTGTTTGACCGTGGCTGGCACTATACTGTTCTACATGGGAATTTCAGTGCCGCTGCAATAGCTGGCAAACTCCTGGGGCTTGATGAGGAGACGCTAGTTAGTGCTTTTGGTCTTGCCTATCACCAAGCGGGAGGAAATCTCCAGTGCCTTCACGATGGCACTCTAGCTAAACGAGCTGGTCCTGGCTTTGCTGCTAGGAATGGCATCATGGCAGTACTGATGGCTCAAAAGGGTATCACCGGAGCTAAGAACGTTCTTCAGGGACGTGATGGGTTATTCAATGTTTACCATAGAGGGGATTATAATCCTGAGGTGCTCACTGCAAATCTTGGTGAGAAATTTGAGGTCGTAAATCTTAGTTTTAAGCCCTATCCCTGCTGCCGGAACACTAATCCTCCTATTGATGCTACATTGGCAATGGTAGGTGAGTATAACATCAAAGCTGAGGATGTAGATAGTGTCACCGTCTATGTCGGTAAGGGCGCGATGGGACTAGTGTGTGAACCCCTCAATACCAAGCAAAATCCCAGCACTACTGTTGATGCTCAGTTTAGCATTCCTTGGACAGTAGCCTCGGCTATTGTCCAAGGAAAAGTGGGTATAGCTGAGTTTACTCCGCAGGCTATCAAGGACAAGGCAGTTCTAACACTATCCAATAAGGTGACACCGAAGCTAGACGAGTCCCTGAATAGGATGGGGGTTAGTCCTGCTATAGTTGAGATAAAGACCAAAGACGGCAAAGTCTATTCTAAGCGTGTGGACACTCCCTATGGCAGTCCCGAAAACCCAATGAGTATGGATGCCATGGCTGCGAAATTGCGGGATTGTGCCTCTCACGCAGCCAAACCTTTAAGTCAGAAGAATGTGGAGAAGCTGATTCAGTTAGTTTCCCAGCTTGAAGCGGTTAGTGATGTAGAGGAGGTAGTTCGCCTACTGGTCTAGGCAAAACTTGATTTTTGAGGGGGAATATCATGGGTGTGACTGAGAAATTAGTGGATTTTATAATAAAAACGAACTATGAAAATCTTCCTAAGGAAGCGATAAACATAGCTAAGCAATGTTTCCTAGATTGTATTGGCGTTTCTCTTGCGGGATGCGTGCAACCTATTGCTAAAATAATGGAATCATATCTTAAAGACGTAGGGGGAACACCCCAATCTTCTATTATAGGATTGGGTATTAAAACGTCATCTACCAATGCTGCATTTGCCAATGGAACGATAGGACATGCCCTTGACTATGATGATATGATTTTTCCTGTTATAGGACATCCAACTGTTCCCATTCTGCCTGCTGTTCTAGCCTTAGGCGAATCTACCGGTGCTACAGGTAAGGATGTGCTCCTCGCCTTCATATTGGGATTTGAGGTGTTCTGCAAAGTAGGTGCTGCTACCAGCCCAAGTCACTGGTATAAAGGGTTCCATGCAACGGCAACAATAGGCACGTATGGAGCCGTCGCTGCAGCGTCAAAGTTGCTTAAACTTGAAGAAGAGCAGATGATGAACGCTTTTGGCATCGCAGGCTCCGAAGCCTCAGGTCTCAAGCAGAACCTTGGAACTATGACTAAGCCTTTTCACGCCGGACATGCTGCCGAAGGAGGTGTCAAGGCAGCGTTGCTTGCCAAGAAAGGATTTACTGCGGCGAAGGATGTACTTGAGGGGCGGTTTGGATTTGCTAAACTTATGGCTGACGGTTATGATTTTGGTGTTTTAGATAAGCTTGGTGACCAGTGGGATATAGTCAATCCCGCACCTTTCTTCAAACCGTATCCATCGTGCGGTGGCACACATGCCGCTATGAATGCTATGCTCTCCTTGATTAAAGAGTACGATATCAAACCCGATGAAGTGGAACGTATAGATGCCGGTATGAACCCGGGAGGGGTTGAAGAGCTTATTTATACTGAGCCGAAGAATGCGTTGCAAGCGAAGTTCAGTATGCAGTTCTGTTTGGCGATAATATTGCTTGAGAGAAAAGGAGGACTTGCTCAATTCACTGATGCCAAAGTTAGAGATCCCAAAACTGTGAAGCTTATGAAACGGATAAATCTATACGTTGCCCCGGAACTTACCGAGTCGTTACCTTTGGGGTGGGTGGATAAAACAGCTAGCGTAAAGGTGAAGATGAAAGATGGCAGAGAATACAGGAAAACGGCAGATATAAGACATCTGACATGGGATGAGCTAAAGTCAAAATATGAGGAATGCGCAAGCTTAGCTCTTCCAGAAAATAAGCTCCGAGGATCCATTGACGTGATAATGAATCTGGAAAAAGTTAAGAGTTTGAATCCTCTGATGGAGTGCATCATTAAGTAGAGCCTTAACAGCAAGAAGCTTGACAAGTGTGATCAAATAGAAGGGGGTACATCTTGAAGTTTGGTAAACTGTTTGAACCCTGCAAGATAGGCAAGCTGGAGCTGGCTAATCGCATAGTAATGCCGCCCATATCTACCAACTTTGCCAAAGAGGGACTTGTCACCGATTGCATGGTGGATTACTACGCAGAAAGAGGGCGAGGAGGCGTGGGACTGATTGTTGTAGAGGACGCAATTGTGGATACGCCCATAGGGAACCATACTTTTTGCTGCATGTATATCGATGACGATGGATATCTGCCTGGTCTACGTCGTATAGCTCAGGCTGTTAAATCCGGAGGGGCCAAAGCCATGCTGAACTTAAACCACGGTGGTAGAAGAGCCGGCAGAGTAGAGAATGGTCAATTACTGGTTACAAAGGGGGAGATACCAGTGGCCCCTTCTGCTCTTCCTCATCCCTTCACGGGTTTTGTAGTACCTCGCGAACTGAGCATTGAGGAGATTGAGGACTTGGAAGATAAGTTTGTCCGGGCTGCCGGTAGGGTTAAAGAGGCCGGCTTTGACGGACTTTCCCTTCATGCTGCTCATATGTACTTGATTAGCCAGTTCCTCTCTCCTCTGTCTAACCAGCGTAAGGATATTTATGGCGGAGACCTTGATGGTAGGCTCCGCTTCTTAGTAAATATAATCCACAAGGTTAAGGAAAAATTGGGTGATGATTACCCCGTAATGGTGCGCATCAATGGCAGAGAGGGTCTAGAAGGTGGTATCACCATTGAGGATGCTAAGGAAGTGGCGCAGGGGCTGGAGGCAGCTGGCGTCGATTGCATAAGCCTCTCTTGTGGTGCTAGTATTGGGCTGGCTATACGCAACTTTCCGATGCCAATAGCTCCTATGAGACTCCCTCACGGTTTAGAGGTGAATTTGGCTGCGGCGGTAAAACAAGTGGTTTCCATACCAGTAATGACTGCCAACCGTATTGTTACCCCCCAGGAAGCTGAAGACATCTTGGAACAAGGAAGAGCTGACCTCATCGGCATAGGCAGAGGATTGATTGCCGATCCTGAATGGCCTAGGAAAGCAAAGGAAGAGCAGGAGGCTAACATAAACTTCTGCATTGGTTGTATGCAGTGTATAAAGAGGGTTCTCGAGGATAGGATTGATATGAGATGCGCTATCAATACCGCTGCTGGCCAGGAAGCAAAGTGTAAGATTACCCCCGCCACTAAGCCAAAGGTGGTCTTCATCGCTGGGGGTGGTCCTGCTGGATTAGAGGCTGCTCGGGTATCAGCCATCCAAGGACATAAAGTGCATCTTTTTGAGAAAGAGAAGCTGGGTGGGCAATTAAATTTGGCTTGCATACCGCCAGGTAAAGATGATATTAAGCTTTTCCTCGACTTTGACAAAAAGCAATTGGATAAAC
>Ga0209991_10001629_pt1 | contig 10226 bp, 11 predicted proteins | sample ChitaG_FD_183167 | JGI IMG/M metagenome (GOLD analysis project Ga0209991, IMG submission 183167) | Deep subsurface microbial communities from South Pacific Ocean to uncover new lineages of life (NeLLi) - Chile_00310 metaG (SPAdes)... | ecosystem: Environmental > Aquatic > Marine > Oceanic >... | reverse complement strand
GTAAGTAAGCTCTTTGTACTGATGCTTTGCATGCCAGGCCTGCCCGCCATCTGGCAGGCGGGTCTGGGCCAGGGGCATAACCAAAAAAAAGATACCCATACCCTGGACTTTGATGTTACCCTGAGTTCAAGGTATTTTTTCTTGCAATCAACAGAAACATTGTGGTATTAAGCCGCTGAAAAATCCTAACGTGGGAGAAGGAAGTGATGAAAACATCCAAGGAAGAAATTAATGCGTTTCTCGGCAAGGACACAGAGTTTGAGGGTAAATTCTCCTTTACGGGTGCTGTGAGAATAGACGGAAAATTCTCTGGTGAAATTGAATCCAGCGGAACCTTGATAGTGGGGGAAAGCGCAACGATTACATCCCAGATACATGTTGCTGATATGATAATAAGCGGGGAAGTCTGTGGCGATATATTCGCCGAAAATAAGATCGAGATCAATGTCCCTGGCAAACTCTTTGGCAACATTCAAACCCCAAGGCTCGTCATTGAAGAAGGGGTTATCTTTGAGGGAAATTGCAGAATGAAAGATCTGGGGAAAGCAACAAAGAAAGATCTTGGCCCATCTCCTAAAGAGACTGAAAACCTTTCCATTCTAAAATAGCCAGCATATTCCCGTTACACTACTAAAGAGAAATCGTGGTCAGCGATAGAGGTTCAGAATGATTTTAGAATCCTTGCAAAAGATAAAGCAGGCAGAAACCCAGGCAAAAAAGAAGATACAAGAGGCTGTAGAAGAGGCAAAAGAGCTTATTGAGGGCGCCAAGAAAGAGTCAGAGAAACTCTTGGCGGAGAAGATGAGAGAGGCTCAGAGGCAGGCAGAGAAAATGAGAGAGGATGCGGGAGATATGGCAAGGAAAGAATGTCAGAGTCTTGCAGCTGAATGGAACAAGGAAACCGAGGAACTCAGAAAACAAGGCCAACGGAACATGGAAAAGGCCAAGGACTTTATTTTACGTTCTCTGTTAGGTTGATGTTATGTTACGACCAACGCGGATGAAAAAACTGCAAATAATCGCACTCGAGGGATATAGGGATACCATAGTCAAGGGGCTCCAAGGGCTCGGTACTGTCCATCTTACTGATTATTCCGAAAAGCTTTCCGATCCCCGCTGGAAGGAGCTGTTACAGCCTCACCCCCTGTCTCCACATGTTCGGAAAATAGCTACACAGAATATCGCGCTGAATCGTTTGCTCGATCTTTTTGAACGCTATGATCCCGAGGCAAGAGAGGGTTTTTTCAAGGCTGTTTTTGCTCCCCTACCACCAAAGAAGCTCGAGAGCAGAGAGGTCTTTGGTTCAGAGCTTATTGATACTGTTGATGGAATTGTTGAAAAGGTCGAGGGTGAGGTGGAGGATCCTGTTAAGGATCTGGAGAAGATCGAAGAAGAGATAGCAGACTTACGGAGGACCAGAGGATTACTGGAACTGGCTTTGTCCTTAGAGATTGACCTAAGAGACGTTGGTGAGTCGGACTACTTATCTGTCTCTGTAGGCATTGCCCCGAAGGAAGCCTTAGAAAGCATAAGAGAGAGGATAGAGGATCTAACAGACAATACCTACTATCTTGGGGCTCGCGAGACAACTGAGAACAAGCTTGTAACAGTAATAGTCTGTCTCAAGGAGCATGCGTCAACCGTACTATCCAATCTTCGCCGCCTGAACTGGGAAAGGCTTGAATTGGGGGGTCAGGAGGGAAAACCACAAGAGGCAATTGATTCCATTGATGCCAGGCTAATGCAATTGGGCCAGCACAAGACAGAAAAGGAGCACATTATTGTTGATGCTGCTCAGAGATGGCGAGACGAGCTCAAGAAGCACCAGGAATTTCTCATGGTTGAGCGGCAGAGACAAGAAAGTCAGACCAAATTTGCAAGGATGGAGCACGTTGTGGCTCTTGAAGGGTGGATCCCACAATACTCGGTTACTCAGGCCGTTGAAGAGATACAAGGGGTCAGCAATGGGGCATGTGTGGTAGATGTATCGGATCCCGATGACAAGGATGATGTGCCAGTCCAGTTGAAAAACCCCAAATTCTTTAAGAGCTTTGAGTTGTTAACGCGTCTGTACGGTTTGCCAACCTATAATGGGGTCGATCCTACCCTTTTCTTAGCTCCAGGTTTCCTCCTGTTTTTTTCAATTATGTTAACCGATGCGCTGTATGGGGTAATAGCCCTTGTTTTGGGCATGTCATTGATAAGGGGAGGGGGAAAATATAATGAGGCCATCAAGGATGGCGGAATCATCCTTTCCTCTGCCGGAGTTGCCACAATCATCATAGGTGCCCTGTCTGGGGGATGGTTCGGGGGGTTTGGCCTTAGGGTGCCCGTGCTAGCAGCGCTCCAGGTATTTGATCCCATGGTTCAGGTCACCACCTTCTTGCTGATCGCTCTTATTATTGGACTCACTCACGTTAATATAGGTGTGGTGATCAATGTTGTGGACAGGCTCAAAACAGGACAGGTGTGGAAAGCCATGAGCGGAAATCTCTGGTTTTTGTTTATCCAGCCAGGGCTTTTTTTCTTTCTGACAGGCCATAAGTCACTCGGCTACATATTCATCGTTATCTCGCTCTTGTTGCTTTTTGCGGGACATAAAGCCATGTCAATGTTCCAAGTAACCGGATTCATGGGGGATATTCTCTCTTATGCCAGGCTTATGGCCTTGGGGCTGTGTACAACGGGGATTGCCATGACCGTTAATGTGCTCGCGGGCATGCTCTCCGTGGTTGGTGCAATCGGGACAATTTTTGCTGTGATTATCTTTCTCTTTGGGCACCTCTTCAATTTTGTCATTAATGCCATGGGAGCCTTTGTTCACGGCTTAAGGCTGCATTACGTAGAGTTTTTTACCAAATTTTATCAGAGCGGGGGAACAGAATTCAAACCCCTTGAAATGAGATTTGACATAGTAGATATTAAATAGGAGGGAGGTTTTTATGGAGTTATCATCAGGAACAGTATTGGCAATTATTGGGGCAGCCATTTCGATGGGCTTGGCCGCGATTGCCTCTGGGATCGGCGTGGGGTTGGCTGGAATTGCAGGGGCTGGCGTTATTTCAGAGGATCCAAAGAAGTTTGGGCCTGTTTTAGTGCTCCAGGCCTTACCACAAACCCAAGGAATATACGGGTTCCTCGGGGCTGTGTTGATTCTCATCGGGGTTGGCGTGCTCGGGGGAGCGGTCAAGGAAATCCCTATGGGCATGGGGTATGCTGCACTGGGAGGCGGCATCGTTATTGGTCTCAGCAGTTTTACGGCAGTTGCTCAGGGAGCTATTGCTGCGAGCGGTATGGGTGCGGTTGCCAAGAGGCCCGAAACATTTGGCCAGGCGATTGTCCTGGCAGTCATGGCAGAGACCTTTGCCATTTTTGGTCTCCTTATAGCTATCCTGATCTTTGTGGGAACCAAGATCATGGGTGGTTAGATCAAACCTCTTCCCTGAATACCGTTTCTATACAATAGAGGAGCAATTATGCCAGAACCAGGGGTGGAGAAAATAGTATCTCACATACAGGCCGAGGCCGAAAAGGAGATATCTGAAATACTGCTTACCGCTCAAACAGAGGCAGCAAAGATTAAGCAGGCTGCCCAGGAAAAAGCAGACCAGGAGGTTGAGAGAATTCTCTCCAATGGTAAACGCCTTGCCTCCCTTGAAGAGCAAAGGATGTTAGCTGAGACTAAAATCGATGTACGACGAAAGCGGATGGATGCCCGGGAAGAGGCGATCAATAGCTCATTTTCAGAGGCCAAAAAGGTTTTAGAGGCGTTAGCTGCAAAAGGGAAGCAGGACCATTTTGACTACAAGGATATCCTGTTCAACTTGATTGCCTCTGCCTCTGAAGTTGTTGCCGGCGACAGGCTCGAGTTAGTCCTCAATCACAGGGACAGGAAAACCTTCGATACAAAAACGTTAAAAGAGGTGGGCGAGTTGGTCAAACAGAGGACCGGGAGAAGCATATCTCTGGTCTTGGCCGATGAACCAATGCAATTTCTGGGAGGTGTGGTTGTTCGGGATTTGGAGAAATCGGTGGAAATTGACAATACCCTTGAAACCAAATTGAACCGGCTTAAAGAGGACATACGGGTAGATGTGGCCAAGATTCTTTTTGGGGATAGGTTATGATTCGCGATGTCCTTTCATACCTGTACGTCAACGCAACAGTAATGGCGAAAGAGGGAAAGTTCATTTCTGCAGGGAGATGGGATGATCTGTGGGGATGCACCTCGCCTGGAGAGGTTGCGTCTCTCCTGGAAGGAACAGATTATTTTCCGTATCTCTCAGAGGCAGCAGTTCATGAGGTCCAGGCATTGGAAAAGGCTATTTTGGAAGAATTCTCCGCATTAGGGCAGGAGATTTCCAAGATTATTCCGAAAGGGGCTTGGCCAATACGAGAATATCTCCTGAAAAAATGGGATGTTATCAATTTAAGGACCGCACTGCGGGGAATGCATGGAGGGCTACAAAAGGAGCATCTCATGGATTCCTTTCTCGAGGGGGGCGAGTTGAATGTTACCTTTTTCAAGACCCTCTTTGATGCAGAGGGGATGGACGATTTTGTGGCGCTGTTGACAGGAACTCCTTACCAGGTATTGGGCGAGGGTTTGGCTCGGTACCATGAGACTCACAATCTGTTTTTTTTAGAGTCTTTGCTGGATAAGGGTTTCTGGGAAGATTTATGGACAAAGGTTTTGAAGGCCAGAGGAATCAAGGAATTCAGAGAATTTGTAAAGGTCTGCGTTGAAACGCACAACCTCAAGATCATTTTGAGGGCCAAGAGTGACGGTCTGCTTCGAGAAGATATTGATCCCTTTCTCATAGCTGAGTGCACAATCATCGATGAACTGCTCTCCACCTTTGATGAAGAGGACCTGCCGGGCCTTTTACCGCTCCTGGAAGACACACCATATTTTGAACCTCTTGTAGGTGCACAGCATGAGCATGAAAGAACCGGCTCTGTTGTGGCCTTTGAAGAGGTGCTCGATAGTCTGGTGCCTAAAAAGGGAGAAGAGATTAGGAAAAAAAAGCCGTTTGGCCCTGGTCCCCTCATCGGCTTTCTCGTATCAAAGGAAACAGAGATAAAGAACCTTTTGGCTATTGTGAGGAGCACAGAGGTTGATCTGAATAGAGATGAAGTCAGAGAGTCTGTAATGAGGAAGTAATGGAAATTGCCCTGATCGGCGATAGGCATACTGTTTGTGGTTTTAAGCTCGCAGGCGTTAGAAAAACATTTCGGATGGAGGCGTTCAAGAGAGAGGGTATCAGAGCCACACTGAAGGATCTATTTGACGGCACCGTTGGCATAATACTGGTTACTGAAAAGACAGCCGTGGAAATAAGGGATGTTCTGGATGAGGTGGATAGATTTAGGACGGGTATTATGCCTATCATCTTAGAGATCCCAGATAGTGGTGGTCCTTTGATTAGCAAGGTCGACCCGATGCGAGAGATCATTAAGAAAACGGTTGGGTTTGAAATAGCATAATGAGGTAGTTATGAGTAGTCAAAAGACAGGAAGAATCAAGAGCATTGCTGGCCCACTCGTAGTCGCCAAAGACATGAGGGGTTGTGAGATGTATGAGGTTGTGAGGGTGGGGCAGGAAGGCTTGATGGGAGAAATCATAAAGTTGATCCAAGACTTAGCCTATGTGCAAGTCTACGAGGATACTACTGGGCTTAAACCAGGTGAAGAGGTTGTAAGAACCGGTGCCCCCCTCTCAGTTGAGCTTGGTCCAGGAATAATCACTAATTTCTATGATGGAATCCAGCGGCCTTTGCTTGAAATCAAGAACCAGGCAGGGGACTATATAACCCGAGGGATTAATCTTCCCGGCTTGGATCCCGATAAAAAATGGGACTTCACCGCAACGGTTAAAAAGGGTGATGAGCTTGTAGGGGGTGACTATCTTGGGGAGGTTCAGGAGTCAAAGGTTATCAAGCATAGGATAATGGTGCCGCCAGGGATACAGGGGAAGGTGGTCGAGATAAAAAGCGGGAGCTTCACTGTCAATGAGGTCATAGCTATCCTTGAGAGTGGAGGAAAGAAGATTGAACTCACCATGAAACAGAAGTGGCCGGTGAGGATCGGGAGACCTTTAAAGAAGAAGCTTGACCCAGAGGTACCCCTGCTCACGGGCCAGAGGATTTATGATACATTTTTCCCTATAGCCAAAGGGGGGACAGCTGCAATTCCGGGGGGCTTTGGTACTGGTAAAACAGTAAGCCAACATCAATTGGCAAAATGGGCTGATTCGCAGATTGTCGTGTATGTGGGCTGTGGAGAAAGAGGAAATGAGATGACAGAGGTTTTGATAACGTTTCCCGAACTGGACGATCCAAGCACCGGGGAGAAACTCATGGAGCGGTCTACGTTGATTGCCAATACCTCCAATATGCCGGTTGCAGCCCGGGAGGCCTCTATTTATACAGGGGTTACCATTGCCGAGTACTATAGGGACATGGGGTATGATGTGGCCTTGATGGCGGACTCAACATCACGATGGGCTGAGGCATTGAGGGAGATCTCAGGTAGGCTTGAGGAGATGCCCGGCGAAGAGGGGTTTCCGGCCTATTTGGGCACCAGGCTCGCTGACTTTTATGAAAGGGCAGGCAGGGTAGTTACCCTGGGGAGCGAAGAGCGGTTTGGATCGGTTTCGATCATTGGGGCTGTTTCCCCGCCAGGAGGTGATTTCTCTGAACCGGTTGCCCAGAATACCTTGAGGGTGGTAAGCGCCTTTTGGGCATTAGACACAAACTTGGCAGACCGGAGACATTTTCCTGCCATCAATTGGTTAACCAGCTATTCGCTCTATTTGGATTTTGTGAAACCCTGGTTTGATCAAAACGTAGACAAGGATTTCCAGGGCCTTCGAGGAGACATGATGGCGCTCCTGGAACAAGAGGCAGAGCTGCAAGAGATTGTCCAGCTGGTTGGACAGGACGCACTGCCAGAATCAGATAGGGCCCTTTTAGAGGTGGCGCGTATGATTAGAGAAGATTATTTGCAACAGCATGCGTACCACGAAATAGATTCATATTGTTCTATAGAGAAGCAATATCTCATGCTCAAGATCATTATGAAATTCTACCAAGAGGTCAACAAGGCAATCGAGTCAGGAGTTGCGGCGAACAGAATAGCAGAGGTGAAGGTTAAGGATGAAATAGCTCGCATGAAGTACACGCCCAACCAGGATTTTCCAAAGAGATATGAGGAGTTAATACAATCCATTGAACGTGAATTTGAATCTTTGAGGAATCAAAAATGAGCGAACAAGCCAAGGATATTAAATCGAGGGAGTACCGATCTGTTACCCAGGTGGCAGGCCCTCTTATGATTGTTGAAGGTGTGGAAGAGGTGGCCTTTGGAGAGGTTGTGTACATCCGGACACCAGGGGGTGACAACCGCATGGGCCAGGTTCTGGAGTCACAGGAGAATGTGGCTATTGTGCAGGTATTTGAGGGCACACGAGGACTTGACACAGACCAGACACGGGTTAGATTTGCCGGGGACATTATGAGAATCTCTCTTTCCAAGGAGATTCTCGGAAGGTCCTTCGATGGTTTGGGAAGACCGATTGATGGCGGCCCCGAGATCATTCCAGAGGCTCGATTGTCAATCACCGGCGCCGCTATAAATCCAACAGCACGAGCCTACCCGAACGAATTCATCCAGACCGGTATCTCCACCATCGATGGAATGAATACCTTGGTGAGGGGGCAGAAGCTTCCCATCTTTTCAGGTTCTGGATTGCCCCACAATGAACTCGCTGCACAGATAGCAAGACAGGCTGCCGTTTTGGGTTCGGAGGAACCGTTTAGTGTAATCTTTGCTGCCATGGGCATAACCCATGAAGAGGCGAATTTTTTCATAAACAGCTTCGAATCAACAGGGGCACTGGAGCGGATAGTTTCATTTATCAATCTGGCAGACGACCCGGCCATAGAGAGAATCATTACCCCCAGGATGGCCCTTACCGCTGCAGAGTTTCTTGCCTTTAATTACGACACCCATGTGCTGGTTATCCTTACAGACATGACCAATTATTGCGAGGCCCTCAGAGAGATCTCGTCTGCAAGGGAAGAGGTTCCCGGAAGGAGAGGGTATCCAGGCTATATGTATACCGATTTAGCAAGCAATTATGAGCGGGCAGGAAGAATCGCTGGAAAAAGGGGTTCTATCACGCAGATGCCCATTCTCTCGATGCCTGATGACGACATCACCCATCCCGTACCTGACCTTACCGGGTACATCACCGAGGGACAATTCGTTCTCTCCCGTGAGCTGCACCGAAAGGGAATTTACCCCCCTGTGGATGTTCTACCCAGCCTTTCCAGGCTCATGAATGAGGGGATCGGCGAAGGCAGAACCAGGGCGGACCATTTAGGGGTGTCTGATCAATGTTACTCTGCCTATGCTGAAGGAAGGGATGTAAGGAGCCTTGTCGCCGTTGTGGGAGAGGAGGCATTGAGCGAAAGAGATCGCCTCAATCTAAAGTTTGCCGAGGTCTTTGAGGAGCGATTCGTCACCCAGGGAGTCGATGAAAACAGAACCATTGAACAAACACTTGATTTGGGGTGGGAGCTCCTTTCAATGTTTCCAGAGGGAGAACTCAAGAGGATCGATGAAAAATACGTTAAACAGTACTACAAGAAGGGGTCTCAAGTGGGGGCAGGAGATTAGTACATGGCAGAGACCTTACCAAATGTGAAGCCCACCAGGATGGAATTGTTAAAGCTCAAGAGGAGGGTGAAGCTCGCTGACAGAGGACACAAGCTTCTAAAGGAAAAGAGAGATGCATTGGTGTCCGAGTTCATGGCAGTAATAAAGGAGTACAAGGAGGCAAGAAATAGAGCAGAGGAAAGCCTGCGGATCGCCTTTCACAATCTTCTCATGGCTGAGGTCTTGCTCGGATCTTGGGACATTGAACAGATAAGTGACATAACCTTACGGGATATAGATCTCGATTTTGCAATCAAAAACATAATGGGGGTTTCGGTTCCCATTATGAAAGTCGGCAATCTGGTGAGGAAGGTGAACCAGAGAGGCTACGGGTTTTTGAGTACCAATGCTCAGCTTGATGATGCTGCAAAGAGTTTTGAAGAATCCATTATGGTAATCGTTAACCTGGCGGAGGTGGAAGAATCTGTCAGAAGGATTGCCGAGGAGGTGGAAAAGACAAAGCGAAGGGTTAATGCCCTGGAATACATTGTGATCCCGAGACTACGGGCAACCATTAAGTATATAGAAATGAGAATGGAAGAGATAGAGAGAGAAAGTTTTATGCGACTCAAGAAGATCAAGGCCTCTCTTGAAGCACGCAAGAAGTAGCCGGGATTCAAAAAACCCTCCCTTATCCTATCGCCCCTTTTTTCACCTGAAAATAGCTTCTTTGCTTAATATTGATAGGGAAAGCCCAGATCTCAAAATCCAGATGAGGGCATCCCCCAGTATTTGAAAGGTAAACCCCGCATCCATTTCATTGAGCTGATACCATATGATTATTAAACTCGACCTGAGCAAGAGAACCAGAGCGTACGAAAGGGATAGAGACACCAAGAGAACACTGTTTTACCTCTTTTTCATCGCCCAACTCTGTTCCCTGTTTTGTTTGGTTGTGGGAATCCTTTTTTTTATTTTACGGTTCTTTCGGATCATTTGACTCGCCAACTACCCCGTTGAGATTATGGTAAGGGTTCACAGGTTCAGGGTTCACCGTTCAGTGTTATCTTTCTTTCGTTGACCGTGCTTGTAGGCCAGCCCGCCAGACGTATGCGGGGATGAAACCACGACCGGTAGCGCTGGTGCGTCGAGCATGATCATACATGTCTAGAAACTCAGATTGATCTAACACCAGGTAAAGCTCACTCTGAACTTCGGTGCAAGACCGCTCAGAACTCACGAAACAACTGTTCAGACCTGCCCGACGCCCGCCTGCCGTACTGCGGGCAGGGATGGCAGGCGGGTTTTCAGTGAACCTTGAACCATTGAACCTTTGAACCCGTGAACGGCTACCGATTATGCTTCCTGCCCAGGCACCTTGCCCATTTTCGCTGCCCGATTTCCCCAGAAAAGCTTCTATGAGCACAATGAAACTGTTGGTTTCTCTGGAGATCCACTAAAACCCCTCCCTGCGATAACCTTGGTTGTCTCATTCGTATGTTCGATGATCTATGCAGTTTCAGGACACCTATTGTGGACAACCTGAGGGCCTACAAAAGTGCCTA
>Ga0209991_10001628_pt1 | contig 10228 bp, 11 predicted proteins | sample ChitaG_FD_183167 | JGI IMG/M metagenome (GOLD analysis project Ga0209991, IMG submission 183167) | Deep subsurface microbial communities from South Pacific Ocean to uncover new lineages of life (NeLLi) - Chile_00310 metaG (SPAdes)... | ecosystem: Environmental > Aquatic > Marine > Oceanic >... | reverse complement strand
AAAGAAGCTGATGAACATGGTAATTTTTTGGGGAAGTAAATATATTCCAACAACTACACTTGCTAACAACCCAATCAACATTGTAACCCCTCCCATCTCAGGAATAATGGGACGTCTTTTTTTATGGATATCTTGGCCAACAATCCCCTTTTTTCTCATAAAATCCATGATTAAAGGTAAGAAACTAAAGCATACTAAAAAACCAGTTAAAAACACCACCCCTTCTACAAACATAATAAAAGTGTTCTTCCCCCCGAAGTATCTTTAATGCATGAGTTTTACAAATTATATAAATTTGGGGGCGGAAAAAATGGTAGAAAACACCTTTGAACGCATATCAATATTCCTAAAATAACGATATAGAATGAGGTCGATATAACGAATTATTTTTGTTGCATTTAAGGGGATATATTTTAAACATGGTTATCGTCAACGTGTAAAGTACTATGAGGGTTCTCATAATCACTCCTAGATATTATCCAAATACACCGGGGGGAGGGGCTAGGAGTATTCACCTAATAGCTAGAGAAATAAACAAACGAATAGATGTTGAAGTTTATAGCCAAGATGATGCAAAAACCATAACTGAAGAAGTCGAAGGTGTAAAAGTTACGCGTAAACATTTGTCATCACATGGAAAAACCTCTATGAATTTTCGGTGTATTACTGACTTATTCGGAAATTATGAACTTGATCTAATTCATTGCTATAACATGGATTTGATGCCAGCAGCAGGATTTCTTACAAAATATAATAATGTCAAATCCGTTGCTACGATAAATGGTACTGTCTATTCTCGCCACAGCGAGTGGTATAACATGTATAAAAATTCCCCTAATCTTTACCCTAAGGTTAGAGGCTCTCTATTCCTTATGAGAAATACTCTCATGAAGAGTTTTATAAAAGGCATTAATCAATACTCGGTCCTCTGCCCACATAGAAGAGAAGTATTTGTGAGAGAGGGGCTTGAAAGAGAACGGTTTACCGTTATCCCAAACATTCTTGACACTAGTTTCGAACCTAAAGAACTAGTTCGAGATGATCGAGTGCGAGTCCTCTACGTTGGTAGCATAAATTGGTTAAAAGGTTTAGATGTTCTTCTTCACGCCTATAGCCTTCTTGAGAAAGGACGAATCGAACTGATGGTCGTAGGTATTACTCGTGAAGATGCCCCACCCCATCCCCGAGCTGTAAACCCAATAACCTTCATGGGGAAGCTCCCCTATTCTGAGCTGCCTGATGTTTATGCGAGGTCTGATATCTATGTTAACTCATACAGATATCCAGAGCCAGTGAGCAGGTCGGTGATGGAGGCAATGCAAACTGGCATACCTGTAATTACCACAGGGACGCCTTCGTATTCTCCTATTGTTAGGGATGGAGTTGATGGCATACTTGTTTATCCGTGTACTTCAAACAAACTTGCTGAAGCAATCCAACATCTAATAGACAACCCAGAGCTAAGGGAAACCATGGGAGAGGCAGCGAAGGTGCAAGTAGAGGAGGTTTGTAATCCCAAAAGAATTGGAGATCTTTATTTAAAACTATATGAAAAAACGCTGGGGAATGAATAGATGCTAAATAGTATTTTTAAAAAAGGGCTTGTTCTGAGCCCGCACACTGATGACGGAGAACTGGGTGCAGGAGCAACCATTGCACGATTTATTGAAGAAGGAGTAAAATTTCTATATTTAGCTTTCAGTGCGCAACATGAGCAACTACGTATTGAGTGTCTTCAATCGCTTAAGATTATTGGTGTAGATGAGAAAGATGTGACCATTCTCGATATCCCCCGAAGATATTTTCCAAAGAATCGTCAGAAAATTCTTCAGATACTTTACGACATCCATAAAAAAGAGAATTTCGATCTAGTCTTGACGCCAAGCACAAAGGATCTCCACCAAGATCATCAAGTAGTTACACGGGAAGCTCTAAGGATCTTTAAAGAGAGCACAATCCTTGGCTACGAACTCCCTTGGAATCACATTGATTTCACGGAGAACTGCTTCGTAGCAATCGAGGAGTCACACCTTAATAAAAAACTAGATGCTCTAGCGCAATATATTTCTCAGCATAAACACCATTATTTCAGCCCTCAATACGTACGTTCTCTTGCTATCACCCGTGGAGGCCAGATAGCGATGCCATACGCTGAAAGTTTCGAACTAATCAAGCTTGTGATATTCGCTGAGGACAGAAATGTATGACCGTTTAGAACCTAAAAGAGTGATGAAATATGACCAACATTGTCTTCATAGGTGGGACCGGAAGATGTGGGACCAACATTATGAAAGATATTTTATCTCTTCATCCAAAAGTCGCATCGCATCCTTTCGAATACAAGTTTATAATCGATCCAGATGGAATAATCGATTTCTACACAACAGCCACAAGTTGCTGGTCCCCCTACATTATAAATAAAAAACTGCATAGATTGGAAAAATTTCTAAATTTGCTAGCTAAGGCCGACGACAAGAAAATATACAAAGGCTGGGAATTGGAGAATCATTTACCTGATTATTCTGAAAAATGTAAAAAACTCATAGAGAGTTTAGTTGATCTCCGATATACGGGTTTTTTTTACGGTCTAAAGGACGTGAGTGAGATCTACTTCATGAGATATAGATCAAGATCAGAATTACAGAATGTCTTGGGTGATTTTATTAGGGATTTAATTTCTGGTTATCTGGAGAAGACCGGCAAAGAGGTCTACGTCGAAGACAACACCTTCAACACACTATTTGCTAGGGAGCTCCTGGAATTGATTCCAGAAGCAAAAATCATATGTATGTTGAGGTCTCCCAAGGACGTAATTTCTTCATTGAGTAAACAGAGATGGGCTCCAGATGATAAAATTGATGCCGCAATATGGTATAAATCAGTGATTGATAGGTGGAATACAATAAAAACAGAAATACCCGAAGAATCATTCATGGAAGTAGATCTGTATCAGTTGGTTGACAACACAGAAAATATATTAAAAGATGTTAGTGAATTTATAGGTTTGAATTACGATAAGAAAATGCTTGATGTTAATTTAAATAAATCAAATAGAAATCGATGGAAAGGTGACTTTACTGAAGAAGAGAATGTGAATATTGAAAAAAAATTAAAAAAATGACAATTATAAAATTTGAATCCATTAATTTAGAAATGTCCGTGCAAGCATTTACCACATATAAACCTAGAGGATGATCAAATCGTTACAAGTTCGTAAATTAGATCATAGAAATCAAATACGATCATTGGCTTTACTTTTGTGGGGACATTCAAACTCCAGAATCCATGTGGTTGATGATCGCCATCGACGTCTTTTCCGTCACTCCTGAATCTGTGTTCATAGCCATGATCCGAGATGATCAAGAGCGCGATATTCTTCAGATCGAATAGAAGGGGAAGGGCACTCAACCGAGTGTAGATCTCCTGTAAAAACTCTATCTCATCGACGTGGGAAATGAGGTGATGGGCGACATCTGGAAGAGGGGAGTAGATGAAAGTTAGATCATGATCCTCCATTTCGTTTATACCCGTCAACCATGTTTTTTTTACAGAAGCCATTATATCCATTACATAATCTTTCCGAACAAACAACTCCTTATTGATGTAGTCAGGAAATTTAGCAGCGTGAGAATCGAAGAACTCGTTATACGAGGGGATTCCGATGGGGTTGACCCTATAGCCTTCATTTATGAGTTTATGAAAAACGGTGTGTTCTTTCATCTCGTCATCCAGGTTCCTATGTACTTTCGTTAGATCGAAAATACCGACTCTAGCCATGTCATCCCTGACACCGAAGGATTTCACCCATCCGAATAGATTCCTCCTGATCCAGTAGAACGGTTTCATCCAAGATGGATAGCCCCTTTCATAGGCCTTCGTGAAAAAACTTTGCGTATAGCCATATGTTCTTGGATCTTTTCCGGTCAGGATTGCGGCGAAGCATATAGGGGTGAAAACGCGCTCAAGCATGCTAGTATCAAAAGTGCCATGGGTCTTTTGCTTGAATTTATCGAGTTTGAACTTTTCAACATAGGAGATATCCAACGCATCGAGAGCAAGGACCACCGTTTTCACACCAACGCCTCCCACAAAATCCTAATTGAAGCTTTAAGGAATTGCCACTCTTTCACAGTTTCGCTTCTCACAACTTGAATGTCTCTCGTATAGAGTAATAGATATAACAATTTAGCCCAAGAAAGAGCGAGGTGTTTAGCGTACCATGTCCGATTGTACACTCCAAGCTTCCAACCGTAGTATGCGTCCAAATACGCATTATCCGGGCTATCTTCGCCCATATTGTGATAGACAAAAGGTTTGTCGGTGGATACCCAATCCCACCCCTTGTTTTCCAAATATGACCTGACAAAATGATCTTCCATAACGTGGAGATGGGGAGGTATCTTGATGTCTTTCACTGCCTCTGTCCTGATCATTGTGTCGTGGAGGCACCCTCTCTTTTCTCCATAACTTTTCATCATGTCCAATGGCCTCTTGCCATATAGCTTGGCCATAGCCTCGAAGTATTTCCTTCTTATTGGGGCTGTCTGGATTGCGGCGCCCCACACAGCACCGACCTTGGGATCTTCAAAATAAGGAATCATCTGAGAAAACCATTCTTGGGTAAGCACGACATCGCTGTCGATGAAAGCGAAGAGTTCAGAGGATACGTGCTCTATCCCCTTTTGGCGAGCTGTAGCTCTATTGCCTTCATCAAAGAGTATCAATGGGTTGAGCTCTTTATGTCGTTCAATAAATTCCAGTGTTTCATCTTTGGAATTGCTGTCGACCACTATGAGTCTAGGCGTGATCCCGGAATTTTTTACAGATTCCGCGATGCTTTTTAAACTTTCGTCGAGGCATGGTTCTACTGAATTTTTAGTTATCATAATTATGTCTATATCAGTCATCTCTAGGATCATCTTCGAGTATCTTTTCTATGTCACTCCGTACGCGCGCGCGTGCATGGTGTGTAGGTTGCCATAGTAGGTTAGGTCGGACGATATATCCAACGAGGCTTCGTGTGGCATCTTGAGACCGAACTCTCTAGCTTGGTCAGGGTCGAGTCCATCTACGCAAAGCATAACGATTTTTTTTTCATGGTAGTGTCCTAATCCTCTTGCTTGGTGTGTAATTCCGTTCTTCCATCGTTTTTTCGGATATTATTTGATCTTACCAATAATGTTCTAAGTGATAGATTATTTAAATCATATATAAAAACCGAGGGAGGTATATTTTTATTCAGCAAAGGACTTTAATGGTAATCAATTTGTTATAGTGAACGAAAAGTGGTGAAGATTCTTTTCGTCCATGCAAGTTTCTCATCCTTTGTGCTAAGAGACCTAGAGATTCTCAAGCGTAATTTCGATGTATCCGAGATAATCGTTCCCGATAATGCCTTCGCTTATGGAGGCACAAAATTCTCTAGGATTCTCTCCCGCATGGCAAAAGGCTTCTTCTTCTTGAAATTAATTACCGAGATCTTGAGATCAGATCTTGTCTATTCCTGGTGGGCGAACATCAATTCTTTTTATCTGGTTCTCCTGTGCAAGATCGTTCGCCGGAAGTCCATCATCGTTGTCGGGGGCTACGAAGTTGCCTATGTACCGGAGATCCGGTACGGTGGCTTACTTTCTCCCATGAGTAGGATCAGGATGCGGTTCATCCTCCTGAACGCGAGTAGAGTTCTGGTTGTCTCGAAATCGAGTAGAAACGAGGCGCAAAGATTTCTGAAAAGCCCAAACATCAGGCTGGTACACAACGGAATCGATGTGGAGAGATTCCAGCCTCAAGGTGAGAGGAATAACGCAGTAATTACCGTTGGAAGTATATCCGAGATAACTCTGATGAGGAAAGGATTGAAGACCTTTGTAGAGGCCTCCAGGCTCCTGCCCGACGTTCCCTTCCTGTTGATAGGGAAACATGATCAATCCGTGAACAAGCTCAAAGAGATAGCGGGACCCAACGTCACGTTCACTGGATACGTCTCGGATGAAGAGTTGCTGAGCCATTATCAGACGTCAAAGGTGTACTGCCAGCTTTCAGCGCACGAGGGCTTCGGTGTTTCACTGGTCGAGGCCATGGCTTGTGGATGCGTGCCCGTAGGAACGAAGCGATACGCTGTTCCAGAGGTTGTGGGTGACACGGGGTTCTACGCCGATTACGATGATCCCGAATCAGCGGCCAAGACGATCGAAAAAGCATTGCATTATGACATCGGCGATAAAGGGGTGAAAAGGATAGTTAATTTGTTTTCTTTGTCAAAGAGAGAAGGAACCCTTGTAAACCAAATATCGGAGCTCATGAAGCAGGAGTTAAGATAAAAATCCTTTTTCAAGCATTAATCTCGATATTAGGACTTCTGACTGCTTTCTAAGATTAGCGCGCCCCTCATTTCAGGGGTGTTTCTTCCTTCAGGAACCGCTCGATGATATCCCGGATATGCAGAATTGATAGCTGCTTCGGGACCTCGACCGGACGGTTGAATGAAACATACGCGTGGTGGCTGTGCTCACCTCCGATGCTGATGCCCTCTATGCCCTTTATGCCATGGTCACTGAGGACGATGAAGGCTACATCGTCTCCAAGTGTTTTTTTCAGGTGTGCTGCGAAGTTGTCGATGATCGTGTAGTACGTCTCCGTGTAGTTCCCCCGCCCCCAGAGTAGGTGGCCCACGACGTCGATTATCTTGGTGTAGAAGATGTAGAGGTCCCACGGCTCATTGAGTCGCTCAAGGGCCTCGTTCTTCTCCTCTTGAAAGATTTTCTCGAATTTACCGACAACCTCTAACGGCTCAATCCCGGCTCCAATGCCCGTCCATTTCACCTCGGCTAATACCGGGTTTTGTTGCACTATCGGATGTTCAGCTGTGTCAAGCAGAGAGTCGACGCCTGCCAAGATGTCCTTTCGGTTAAAACCAAGCTTGACCGGGAGGTCTCGTCGGAACAGGCCCCAGTCAAGAACTTTTCTCCACATTTTCCGGAATATTTTCTTGCTGTGAAACCAGTTCACGACACTGTTCTCGTAGCGCTCCGGTTTAGGGCTCGGGGAGTCTTCCTCGCTTTCACCGGTCAGAATGGCTTTCCAGATGACCGGTGTGAAAGGCTTCAAGCTCCCGTCCTCGAGGATCGTCATACACCGTTCAGGGATCTCCAACCGATGATACTGAGTTTGCTTTAATGCTTCTAAGTTGCCTGAGTCAATAAAGTTGTACTCGAGCGCATCTATGCAGTAAAGGAAAACCCTCAATGCTTTTCATCTTAGAGTAATTCTTCTAGGGTTAAAAAAAATGTTCAGGATTTCACCAAAAGATGTCGTTGAAATGACTATTCTATCTCGATATTTTTTGTTTGAGCTCACATCAGGTCAGTCATTTTTCACCATAAAATCTTCAATAATGTCTCTTATATGAAGAATATTGAAGTCTTCAGGAATCTCAGTTGGATGGCTAAACGATATGTATGCGTGATGGCTGTGTCGTCCCCCTATACTGCTGCCCTCCAGAAGTTCTATTCCATGATCAGATATAGTTATCATAACGGTGTCACTAGGCAGAGACTCTCTAATCTCCCCTGCTAACTCTTCAATTTTTTTGTAATATTTTTCCATCTGATCATCTCTACCCCATAATAGGTGCCCTGAAGTATCGAGTAATTTTGTATAGAAGATACAAAGGTCCCAAGCCTCATCAACGCGATTCAGGACCTCTACTCTTTCCTCTTCGAATATTTCTACAAATTTCTCCAGTATCTCAAAAGGTTTAAATTCGCCAGTTTTTATTCCTGCCCATTTCACCTCGGCCAGCACAGGATTTTGTAAAATTAGGGGAGATTTCGCAACTGTCAATATGGACTCTTCACCCTCGAGTATGTTCTTACGTTCAAATCCCGATCGTAACGGTATCCCCCGTTTTAACAAACCGGTGGATAATATGAACTTGTACGAATCCCTAACGATTTTTCTCCTCAATAGCCAATTTATATATTGGTTCTTGTATCTGTCCGGCTTCTGTGACGGTGAGTCTGCCTCGCATCGTCCAGTCAAAATTTGTTTCCACATTACGGGTGTAAATGGTGTAATCAAACCGTCTGATTTTTCCGTCATACATCGAAGAGGGATGTGAACTCTCTCGTATTGTACTTGTTTTAGATTAGGATAATATCTAGGGCTAATAAAATCGTACTCTAATGCATCAATGCAAAATAAAAAGACCCTCATGACATTAAACTCTCCAAATAAAGCATATAAAAACGTATAGAATCTTGGGTTATAATCATTGTAATTAATTCAAATTATAAATGTTTGACTGGTATACTCAATTCAATGAAGTTCTTGGTTACTGGTGGAGTCGGGAGATTAGGCGTCGAGATATGTAGGAAGATTGCTACCTCTGGGCATTTGGTTAGATCCTTTGATCTGCCATCAGTACCATGGGATAACGTTCTAGGCATCACAGATCTGGAAATATTCAAAGGAGATATTACCGATCCGATATCTGTCTCTAAAGCATGTGAGGATGTCGATGCCGTCATACACCTCGCCGCTATACTACCTCCGAAAAGCGAAGTAGACAAAGAATTAACTTTTAGGATCAACGTCGAAGGAACCCATAACATAGTGGAGAATTTGAAACAGGAAGAACATGTTCGCCTCGTATTCGCATCATCAATATCAACATTTGGGGTTACTGCTCACCAGCTCCCACCAATAAAAGAGGGTCAATTACAAAGGGCTCACAACATCTATTCGGAGAGCAAGATCGAGGCCGAACAGCTGATCAGATCTTCGGGGATACCCTACACAATACTCCGCATAGCTCCAATTGCAGTCACAGATCTCGTCGAATTACCTGACATCGTCCCTTATAGAGCTGACCAGCGGGTTGAGTTCGTCCATGTGGACGATGCTGCTTGGGCATTGTTTGAGGCGGCTAAAAATCCCGAGACCCTCAGACAGACTTTCAACGTTGCTGGTGGACCATCGTGGCAGATGAAAGGCGCTGAGTATATATGTAGATTTTATGATGCTCTCGGTGTGGCTGTGGACCCTATCTTCTCAGAGGAATACACTGCCCTCGACTGGTACGACACGAGCAGAAGTCGATTCTTAGGCTACCAGAGGACAAACTTTAATGATTTTCTGAACAGGGTAAAGGTGCTGGGAAAAGAGCTGGGCTTGAGGTGAAAAAGGATGGGAGAGCGTTTGAACTCTTCGAAGGAGGCTCTCAGGAAGGCGATCGATGTCATTGAGGGGCACTCTTGGGGCGATCTAAATGAAGAGGAAGTAAGAGGCCTTGTGGCACGGATTTTATCCGCCAGGGAGGCGCTGATCCAGAACGAGAAGAAGATCTGGCTCAAGACAAAGAAGGGGAGGGAGATGCTCGGTGAGTTTGACACGGCGTCGAAAAAGCTCCTCCACGTCCTCGAGTCTGGATCGGCTCTTGAAAAACTTAGGGTCGTAGTGGTTGAGGTCGAGGATCAGGCTGAGCGACTGAATGAGGAGATCCGCAAGCGGAGCATGGTCGTAACCTAGGAGATATCATTATTTTGGGATTGATTGTTAAATACAAGTTCTCATAGACCCTGATCCAGAGTTTTAAAGAGTTTGATCCGAATGGCGAGCAAGGTCTACTTCATGGACGACCGGTACGCCGGCCTCCCCACCAGCCTCCCCGCCAAGGCTGCCCAGCTCTTCGACCACGCGGGCCTCATGGACTGCTTCGAGCCCGGGGAATCCGTAGCCATCAAGTGCCACATGGGAGAGTGGTACAACTCCGCCTACCTCCGCCCCATCCTGATCAGGGCAATCGTGGACAGGGTGAAGGAGCAAGGAGGCATCCCCTTCGTTACCGACACCACCACCGCCCCCTACTACTTCTACGGCTCCCGGAGCACCGCCCAGTTCCACCTGGAGACCGCGACGGCCAACGGCTTCACCGCCGAGTCCATGGGCTGCCCCATAATCATAGCCGACGGCACATACGGCACCGAGGACATCCGGGTGGAGATCCCAGACGGCATCCTCCTCAAGGAGAGCTACCTCGCTCAGGGCATCGCAGACGCTGACGCCATGATCGTCGTCAGCCACTTCAAGGGCCACGGCAGCGGCGTCTACGGCGGAAGCATCAAGAACATAGCCATCGGCTGCAGCAGCAAGCGGGGAAAGATGAGCGTCCACCTCACCACCCACCCCGAGGTCGGCTGGAACACCTGGAGCTTCGAGGGGGAGAACT
>Ga0209991_10001627_pt1 | contig 10233 bp, 10 predicted proteins | sample ChitaG_FD_183167 | JGI IMG/M metagenome (GOLD analysis project Ga0209991, IMG submission 183167) | Deep subsurface microbial communities from South Pacific Ocean to uncover new lineages of life (NeLLi) - Chile_00310 metaG (SPAdes)... | ecosystem: Environmental > Aquatic > Marine > Oceanic >... | reverse complement strand
AAGATAGACACAATGCTGAAAGCAGATGTTGGCGAAAGGGAGAGGGTTAAATAGTGAGCCGCAGAGGACTCGAACCTCTAACCTGCTGATTAAGAGTCAGCTGCTCTGCCAGTTGAGCTAGCGGCCCATGCTATCTAGGTCAGAACTCCTTGCCACCATTTTGCCACCATTTTCTCTTGTAACGAGGTTGTCAAAGTGCTCGGCAGCTCTCTCCTGTAACCCCGGCAAGACATGGCTATAGGTATCAAGGGTAATGCCAATGTTGGCGTGCCCCAACCTTTCGCTTACTATTTTAGGGTGTACGCCACCTTTTAGCAAGAGGGTGGCATGAGTGTGTCTAAGGTCGTGAAAGCGGATATGAGGTAGCCTGGCTTTCTTGAGAACTTTGGCAAAGGTATGACTGACTACGCCAGGGTCTAGAGGCTTACCATCAAGATGACTGAATACGAGGTCACTATCGGCTGGAAGCTTTCCCAGTAAGATCCTTTGTGTCTGTTGCTCGGCTTTATACTCACGTAGTAGCAGTACCAGGGAAGGCGACAATGCTATCCGGCGCCGGCTGTGAGAACTCTTTGGCTTTACCATTTTGCAAACCCCGGAGCGCTTATACAACGCCTGAACTACAGAAAGAAAAGCTATATCGAGGTCTACATCACACCAGCGTAATCCCAGTAGCTCCCCTAAACGCATCCCAGTGTATAATGCCGTATAAAACAGTACATAGTAAGGTGTCTCTTGAGTAGCTTCCAGAAACTTGGGGATGTCTTCAAGAGCTAGGGTTGCCATATTCCTTCGTTCAGGGTGGGGAGGGTCTGCCGCTTCAGCTACATTCCGAACGAGGAACCCCATCTTGACAGCATGACTTAATGCCTCAGAAAGGATACGGTGGTGATACTGCACGGTTCGAGCGGAGAGGCCACCTTTTCCATCAGTGCGACCCTTAGTGAGAGCTTGGCTGTAGTAGTTCTGAAGCTGCTGAGGTTGAAGCTGGGTCAGTGGTATTGCTCCTAAGGCTGGGATAAGATGACGCCTCACCTCAGACTGGTAACTTTGTGATGTCCTGATGCCACAATTCGTTGTCACATAGCCATTAAGCCAGTTGCTCAGCCACTCGGCTAACGTAATCCGCTTTGGCTTAACATAACTTCCTTTTTCAATACTGACTTCCAACTCAGCCAACCGCTGTTTCGCTAGCTTCTTGCTCCCCTTGATAGTTTCATAGTGTCTCAAGCGCTTACCCGTCACTGGGTCTAAGCCGATATCAAGGTAAATTTCCCAGCTCCCTTTTGACCTTTTTCTAACTGGCATTTGAGCTGCCTCCTTTCCCTCGTTTTCTAATGCTTCCTTTCATAGCTATCTCCTTTCTTTTAGTGTTTAATGTTTTCGGACTGTTCCTGTCCTGCCTCTTATGCTGGACACAGGTCACACCGGGTGCGAAGTATCACGGGGCGTAGTATCAGCCCATCCAAACTTTCTTCAAGCTCCCTAGTTCTATCCTGCATCCTGCGAACCTCATCAGTTAGCCTCTGCACCAAATCAGATTTGACCTCCAGCAGGTTCGTTTTTACCTGACGACACATACTCAAGACCTCCTTCGCAAGCTCTACATCTTTCAAGTCAAGTTTCGTGTCTGAATCGCCATCGTAGAATCGTAGCTCCACACGCCCTTTGCTCACTAAGCTAGTTCCTTCCCAAACATACATCTGCTCTGGCTTCCCAATTAAGATGCCTCGCCAAATATTCTCTCTTACTCCGTCTGCGATTTTTTCAGTGACATCACTGCCCCCGATTGCAGTCTTAATCCTTTCCTTCAAACTTGGCCAGTCATTTGGAATATTCTCGATAACTTCTGTAGCCGCCAACCGGAGTTCTTTAGCATAATCTACCGCATTGTTTAGGGCCTGTTTCCATTCATCTAAGGCTTGCCATCGCACCTTTCCAACGGTGTGGTCCTGAAGACACTTGAAAAGCTTCTGATTCCGGCGACGATTGCGCTGGCTTTTTCTCTTCATGTCCACTTGGGATAGATCGTATGACTCTCCGAAGATATTAGTCTCAAAAAATATGCCGAGGTGCTCGTTGGCACTCTGAAGCTGCCGAGGCGATCTAGGTAAATCAAGATGGTCGGTAAGCCTTTCGGCCAATTTCACAAGGGAGTCCAAGTGCTCACTTAAGACTTCAGTAGCCACATTCACACGGGCTTGCTTCAGCTCATTCAGTGACCTACCATCCAGCCACTCGTTGTATGCCCGTTTGGCTAAACGCCTTTCAACCCCAGTCATCTGTTGGATCGCTAACCAACTATGTTCGGCTTGGCGTAATTCCCTCACCTGAGCCAACTTTTCATCGGACAATCCTTTTTTTCTCATTTGGCTACCTCCTGTGTCTATGTACCTACTTGTTATTATAAAGTAGTTCGTCTGATTTTGTCAATATTAGCCAATATACTCTGCTGCCGCTGTTCTATTCTTGCCAATGCGAGTTAAGTATATTATAAAATTGGCTTGACAACTAAGCATTCCTTATTTTACCATATAGGAAAGGATAGTTAAAGATGTATTGTAATCAAGGAGGCAAAGAATGCAAGGCGGACGATTGACTTTGACCATTGAGGAGACGGCAAAACTGTTAGGCATTGGGCGGCAGTTAGCTTACGACAGAGTAAAAACTGGAGAAATTCCAGTAATCAAAATTGGCCGGCGCCTATTAGTGCCCCGTCGGGCCTTGGAGAAACTTCTTGAGCAGGGGCAGGCTGTTACCCTAGCTGACTCAAAGAGCTAGAAACGAAGAAGCCCCAGTTTCAACCTGGGGCTTTAGCAAGTAGAGGAGCTGGGCAATGCAACTAAACCACCGTTTAGATAATGATAAGCCATCCCCGGATAGAAGTCAAGCTCTCGTTTTTTCCCGGGCTATCTTTGGACACCAAACCAGCGGCTTCTTGGAGATTAGGGCTTTCCCCGGCGACAAGGATAATCCTGTTCAACTATTCTTCACCATTCCACATGATCTGGACAACGCGTCTGCCTTTGCTATCGAGCTTAAGTCCCAGGTGTTTTTCGGTGTAGCCCCTAGGACACGACAGGAAGGTAAAGCGGAGGATGTTGCTGCCCTGGTGACCCTTTGGGTAGACGGTGACGCTGAAAAGGGAGCATTACCTTGGACTGCCCTTGCTTTAACACCAATCGCTGTAGTGGATTCAGGTAATCCGTCGGGGAGGAACTACCACGCTTACTATGCCCTAGATCCCCCACTTGAGTTGAAAACCCAAATGGATCGGGACAGGGGCGTAATCTACTTAAAAAGCTTATGTACTGCACTTAAGGGCGATCCGAAGTCCTGCGACATCGCTAGGATATTGCGGGTTCCGGGTACCTTTAACACTAAAGATCCAAATCACCCTGGGCTTTGCCGCATTATTGAGCTTAACCCCGATGCCCGCTATTCCCTGGGCGAAATCAGAGACGCGGTTACGCTGTCCCTAGTAATCAGGCACTGGGAGCGTGGCCAGAGGCAAGACCTGGCTCTATCCCTGGCTGGTTACTTGGCGAAGTGCGATGCGCCTGAAAATGAGGTGAGTGAGTTACTCGGGAAACTCCTCAGTATGGTGGGGGATGAGGAACCCCGGAGTCGCCTTGGGGCTTTGGAGGCAAGTTATAAAAAGCTCCGCGAGGGAAAGAAGATTAAAGGTTACCAAGGACTGGCGCAATACCTCACCAGGGACGAGCTCCAAGCCCTGGATAACCTGTGGGTACCGCGAAAGGGCCTCCGCATCACCATTGATGGTGTTATCTACCTGGAGCATAACGGCAGGATTGTCACCCAGGTAATGAAGGAGGATGGACCACTGGTAGTTAAGACACTGGCCTCATTTACCATTGAACCCAGGATGCGGATCACCTTGGACGGGGAAAGCGAAATGCTGGATACGATGCTCAAGACAGGCGAGGCTGAATACCGATGTCTATTTAAGCGGGAGGCGTGGAACTCCAAGCGGCAGCTACTGGCTGCCCTGCCCTCGGTGGACCTACAATATTACGGCACGGATAAAGAAACCCAGGCGATCCTGGCGATGGTTACCAGTAAAGAACTGCCCATACGCAGGGGGACTACAGTTCTGGGTAGGAATGGAGACCTCTGGGTCTTAAAGGATGGTGTCCTTTCCAAAGATGGGTGGGTCGAAGACCGTGAGCTGGTCTACATACCATCTGAGGTTGAATTTGATAGGCGAGTGCATTACCCCAGTGCCAAAGATGAAACTGGATTAATTAAGCAGGCTATACCCTTACTTATTATGCTGAATGAGGGTAAGGTTATTTCCCCGATCCTCGGCTGGTTCTTCGCTACGCCGTTTACCCCCGAAATAAGGCGCCACCTGCGCCACTTCCCACTACTTGTTGCCTGGGGCACACATGGCGGTGGGAAGTCGTCTCTACTGAGCTTACTGTGGGAGCTATTCGGTGTAAAATCCGAACTTTTCTCATCCACCGAAACAGCCTTTACTTTCCTCCGGCTCTTCAGTGGCACGAGTACTGTCCCTATTATTATTGATGAGTTTAAACCCTTCAACATGAAAGAGGACGAGACTAGGCTGCTCATCCGCTTCTTGAAAAGGCTCTACGATGGAGAGATAGAGCACAGAGGGCGCCCCGACTTGAGTTTGGTAGCCTACCACCTCCAGGCGCCGACGGCCATTGCCGGGGAGGTGACACCTATCGCCCTAGAAAGTGCCATGGTTGAGCGGGTAATCCAAGTGAACCTTAACCCCGACACCCTTACCGCCGACTCACCCTATGTCAGTGCCTTTAGAAGGCTGGAAAGTTTGGACCTGCAGGCTTTCGCCTTTCCCTATGTTCGCTGGTGCCTGGGAGCTAACCTTGATGACCTGATGGCTGAGGCACGAGCACTTTTGCCACCAGTATTAGCAGAGGTCCCCCCCAGGGTCAGGGATAATGTTCTAGTTGTAATCATCGGCTTGGTCGCTCTTAAGCATTTCGCCGCACAGTACGGTGTGGAAATCGCCGGGGATGCCTTTAGGACCGGGATAACAGAGTCAGTAAATGGGCTAATTGCTGAGCTATTTGAGAGAGGGCCACATGGGGAGATCGGGTTGACCATCTTTCTGGAGACGTTGGCTACCTTGGCACAAACAAAGCGGATCACACACGGTATCCACTATACCACCGATGATATTAATACCAGACTCTATATTCATCTTCCCGATTGCCTCGCGGAGTTTCGCAAGTTTGTGCGTGAAACCAATGCCCGAGTCGAAGTTTTAGATGAGAGAGCGTACCGCCGGCAGGCCCGGGAAATCTGCCAGCGGAAGGGGTATGTCCTCAGCACGTTTTCTAATAAGTGGTTCAAGATGTATGAAACCGAAAGGGGGAGTAAGGGGAAGATCCGAAGTTGCATTGAAATCGACATGGAGCAGCTACCATTCGATACTTCCGGGTTTGAGGAGCCGGTGGAGAATTGACTTTAGAGTTTTTAGAGTCACTTTAGAGTAAAACTCTAAAGAATTTTAGATACGATTGGGGCAGGGGCCAGATACGAGTTTAGAGTTTTTAGAGTATTTCAGAATACAGGTACGTAAGAAAGGAAAATAAGGGGAAATAAATATATATACAACTCTTGTATATCTCCGCCAGAAAGTCTAAAAAGTCTAAACCAAAGCTAAAATGTAACTTTTTAGCTTTGGTTGTCAGGTCTAAAAACTCTAAAGAAAAACTCTAAAGTAGGCATAGCGATGGAAGAGTGGCAGAAAAGTTTGATACCGGGGCAGGCAACAGCGAAACCAGAAGCCCAAGGGGGGAAAACCGCAGCTCCAAGACCAGAGGAGGAGAAGCCGAAGCGAGACCCAGACACAATCAAGACAATAAACGAGCTATATAAGGCTTGCAACCAGGACTTCGGGATGCAGCCGAAGGATGTTTACGCCGAACTCAATGTGAAATCGGCTAGTGAAATAGCCGAGAGTCCGGCGGAATGCTATAGAAAGATAGCGGCGGTGAGGACATTGTGAACAAGAATGTACTGCGGCGCATCGCTAGCCTCCAATTACAAGGAAGGAATGAACACGACAAAGACTTCCTCGCGATTCTGGCTAATGATGCCCAAACCTTAGAGAAGTGGTCAACTCCCTTAACCGCCCAAGGGCGCCTTGACCGGAATAATGCAATATTCGACCACTGGTTGGCCGGTGAAACCACCACTGAAATCACTAAAAAGGCGAAAGTCGCAGAGACTCAGATACGGCGTATTATTACTAATCGCCGTAGTGCCACGCTTGATAAAGTGGCGATTACTGAGCAACCGCCTATCTACAACGTTTGGAATTTCGCCTCTTGCGACCCAAGGTTTGGGCAAAACCACCCTGGGCAGATTCCAGGTCAGGCTATTATCAATTTACTCCTCTGGTTGACCAAGCCTTTTGATGTGGTGGTGGACCCTATGGCTGGCGGTGGCACGACTATTGATGCCTGCCGCTACCTTCTACGGCGGTATTATTGTTTCGACATAGACCCCAAAAGACCGGATATCAAGGAGTGGGATATAAGGCAAGGCTACCCCAGGCTGCCACAAAAGCCGGATTTCATCATCCTTGACCCCCCATACTGGCGGCTAAAGCGAGATGAGTACTCGGGTGACGGCGCAGCCATAGGCTCATACGAAGAATGGCTGGCTTTCATGAAGAAGCTGGCTGGGGCTAAAGTTACAACTGAGGGGAGGTAAACATATGCGACGAAGACTTTCTAATTACGAGCAAGAAACCATAATCAACTTCAACAAGGATGAATCAATAGCGCACATCTTCACCTATGAAAAGACCTGGCAGCAGCACTTAGAAAAGAGGCTCGGCCTGAAGCCCACGATGGATAATGGCTTCGGTGGCAAGGAATATGAGATTCCCAAGAAAAGAATCAGACCACCGAGAGCACCAGTGAGGTTATCAGCTGAGGCGCGGGCCCAGCTAACTAAAAGAATGAAGGATATATCAAAGAAACGCTCTCTACGGTCTAAAACTACAGTAGCCACTGTAAAATCTGACAAGAAAAAGCAAAGCAAGGGTAAAAACCATTACCACCAACTAAGGGCTATGAAATGACACAGGTTACTCCGATACGCGACCTAAAGGGATATCTTGAACCCGAGCAGGTGGAGAAGCTAATGGCGGCTGCCAGCAACCTCAGGGATGCCCTGCTTGTCCGCATCCCGTGGCGCAGTGGCATGAGAGTCAGCGAGCTAATCAGCATACGTATTCAAGATATCGACTTTGACAACCGTGCCATTACTATCAAGGTGCAAAAGACGCGAAAGAGAAATGGCAAGACCCGGTCAGAGCAGCACATCCTGAGTTTGGCTAAACAGGGCTAACTTAGGGAGAGCTGAGACGGATGGGTCAACGTTTCTGAGTGCCACGAGCCGCCGTAATGGTCTATTTTGGTCATGGAAATTGTAAAAAGTAAAAGTAGAGGAGGTGCAAATTGTCGTCAAAAAGGATATTGAGTGATATTTCAGAGTTTATGGACATCCTCCAGCGGGTGGGGAAGAATTGTTTAATTAAAGAAGGGTGTCTAACTCTGAGCGCAGGCTATGAAATGTCAGACCCTTACAAGGTAAAGGAAGAACTGGAGAAAGTGTTGGCTTCAATTATGCGGCATACTCCATCACCGTTTGGTCTGCCTCCACAAAACGATTGGGTGGATTTAGTTCGCATCGTTATTCATCTGCGAGGCGGCCGCATAGATATGGAGTTTGAAGTGCCACCGGTGCTATTCCCAGAGGAGTAACACAAGCCTTCCCGAGAACACTCCGCCGAAGAGTAACAGTGTTGTTGGAGCGTCCCGCTGAGTTCGGGGCGATACGATAACTGGCAAGGGGAAAGTTGGGGTGAGCACCTGGGAAGATCCGGTGAGGGCGGCGCACCCAGAGTTCGCCTAAAGAAGGCTCATATAGGCTACTTAGCTCTGGCCAATTATTAAAGTGACTGAGTTCCTCGCGTGGGATAACCAAATGCCAACTAGAGTACCCACCACTGCCAACTTGCCCTGAGGCTAACAGGCGTGTTGCTATTTAGTTGATGCCAGTTGCTAAAAAGCAATTAGCGCTCGCCTAAAAGGTTGCTAATCAGTTGATATAAACTAAACCATCGATACGTCTGATTAGCTTTGGCGATCGGGTGAAGTAGTGGCGTCGGGTGTTGGTGCGCTTACTCACTTAGTTGACAAACTGGATTTACCAACAGCTTCAAACACCGCCTGGGGATAAGGAGCTCGGTAGACCCAGCTTTCCCCTCAATTTTAGCTACCTCAGTGCAGGATAAATCCTCCTCTACATAGAGTTGTCGTATCCACTCTATTTTCTCCTCATCAGACCAGTCGTATTTATCCTCTGTCAGCCGCAGTAGACACCGTCAGGGGACTTGACAAGCTTAGATGAATATAGTATGATAATACTGTATAATACGAACTTGATAATCAAGGCAGGTGACGGGAGATGGCACGAAACAATTACATGAAAAGGACGGGGAAAATATCAAATAAGGCTTCGGTAAGCCTTCATCCGGCCCTAGAGAATTTGAAAGAGCGGCTATCCTCGCCACGGCTAAAGGCTGCTAGTACAATCAGTACCTACCTCGAAACAAGCGCTAAATTTCTCTCTGGCCTAGGTAAAGACCGAGAGCCGACCGACAGCGATTTCAGACGCTACTTTATCCGATGCCGGCAACAGGGCATCTCCGAGAGGACCCTCCGCAAGGAGTTTTTCCACCTGAAGAAGTTGGCGCTTGCCAACGGCTGGCCCTGGCCCTTTGGGGCTGAGGGAACATCTCACATGACACCGCAGAAAAAAACTAGGACAAAGGCGTTAGCAACAGCTAACAAAACTGCTAGCAGGCTTCACCCAGCACTTGAGAATCTGGTAGAGCGCCTCTCATCGCCACGGCTCAGGGCGCCCGGTACTCTAGCCAGCTATCTGGGCACCGGCGCCAACTTTCTCTCCGGGCTGAAGGATAACCAGGATCCGACCGACAGCGATTTCAGACGCTACTTTATACGGCGCCGGCAACAGGGCATCTCCGAGAGGACCCTCCGCAAGGAGTTTTTCCACCTGAAGAAGTTGGCGCTTGCCAGCGGCTGGCCCTGGCCCTTTGGGGCTGACGATGCCCCCTATCCGGAGAAAGAGCAAAAACTACCTGTTCTCTTACAGGCTGAAGTAGAGCAATTGATAAAAGCCTGGGCGAAGCTTTCCAGCGCCGAAAGGTTTTACCTGGCGGTGGCCACCACATGGATTGTTCGCCGGGAAGAGCTGTCAAGAATCAAGAAGCGTGACTACAATGGCGAAACCTTCATCATTCACACAGCCAAGCATGGTAAGGGGGTGAAACACCTTATTCCGGACGCTCTCAAGCCTATATTTGCCGACTACCGGCCGAAGGAGCACAATCCCTCTGCCATGTCAATGATGTATCACCGTATCTGCGCTAAGGCGGGTCTTGAACATAGGAGGGGTTACGGTTGGCATAGTATCAGATACAGGCTCAATACTTTACTCAAGGATGTATGTCTGCCTCAGAACAGCCTAAACCCATCACTCCTGAACGACTATGCTTATTGGAAACAGAGCGCTGGTGGTCGCCATGTGGAGACAGATAGGACTGAGGATTATCGCCATCCGGCAATCCTGGACACCGACCCTCACGGCATCGACAAGGTGATTTATCCCATTCACCCATTCCTACCTCTCTGGGAAAAGTAACACACCCGCAGGTTTACGTGTTGACAACTCTGTCAACTAATTACGTTGGATGATGAGTAAACCCCTTTTCTTTTCCACCAAAGCTAAAAATGGGATTGGCAGTGCCAAGTTAACACCCTAAATTAGCCTCAACTTTGCTCCCCCTCGCCGAAGTAAACCGTCAGAGTATAGGTCATGGCAATATAGAAGCCAAAGCCATTACTTCTTGGCTTTTCCCCAGACCAGGTGAAGAGAAGACCCCCGGGGGGCTAACGGTTTGACAATGTTCCGTCGCTTTTTTAATTTCAGGTGGTGAAGAGCATGCTCGGGAAAAAACCTTTTGAATTTTTTAAAATTCCCCGTCACCCCCTCTTGACAAATATTTCCCGGGAACGCAGGGGCAGCCTCCCTTGTTTACTACCAGGTCAGCCCACTTCAGTGCTTCCTGGCCAGGGTGGATCTTGAGGTCATTTTCCCGGGCGAAGTTGCCAATGTTCT
>Ga0209991_10001626_pt1 | contig 10238 bp, 8 predicted proteins | sample ChitaG_FD_183167 | JGI IMG/M metagenome (GOLD analysis project Ga0209991, IMG submission 183167) | Deep subsurface microbial communities from South Pacific Ocean to uncover new lineages of life (NeLLi) - Chile_00310 metaG (SPAdes)... | ecosystem: Environmental > Aquatic > Marine > Oceanic >... | reverse complement strand
AGAGGGCAAGCTTGATTTTAGAAACTACCCCTTTCTATGGAGAGATGGGGGGACAGGTGGGTGATAGCGGTGAAATACAAAGTCTATCTGGAAGGTTCTCAGTTACTAATACTATTCGAGTGCTAACAGATATTATTATTCATCTGGGTTATGTTGCTGAGGGTAGTCTAACTAGAGGAGATGAGGTTAAGGCTGAGGTGGATAGAGAACGGCGTCTTGACATTGCTCGTAATCATACGGCTACCCATTTACTTCAGTTTGCTCTCCGTCAGGTTTTAGGCGAGCATATTCAGCAAAGGGGGTCATTGGTAGCTCCAGACCGACTTAGATTTGACTTTTCCCATCTAACAGCAATGACGACAAAGGAAATAGAAGAAGTGCAGCACATCGTCAATGAGAAAGTCCGCCACAACCTGAAGGTATATAGTGGGGATATTCCATATAAAAAGGCTATAGCCGAGGGCGCCATAGCCCTATTTGATGAAAAGTATGGGGATATAGTTAGGGTGGTGAAAATTGGTGAACCAGTAATTAGTGCTGAGCTATGTGGCGGCACCCATGTCGCCTCAACCGGGGAAATAGGCTTCTTTCAAATCATCACTGAAATGAGTATTGGTGCTGGATTACGGCGTATTGAAGCCGTTACTGGTAGAGGAGCTGAGACATTTATTGATAGGCGTTTCTCCAGTTTGGAGAAAATCGCCCAATTTCTAGGCACGTCACCAGATGCTGCTCAGGATAAGGTGTCTAGTTTAATTATCGAATTAGATAAGGAGCGCAAGCAAGCCCTGGCTCTAGAGAGAGCACTGTCCAAGAGAATAGCCGAGTCTTTACTAAGTCAGGCAGAGGTAGTTAATGGGGTAAGGGTGCTGGCAGCCAGGGTGCCACCTTCTCGGTTGCCGGCTTTACGAGAAATGAGTGACATACTCAGAGATAAACTTGAAAGTGGCATCGTAGTTTTGGGTACAGTTTATGAAGATAAGCCTGTTTTTCTAGCCGCAGTAACCCCGGATTTAGTCGCCAGAGGCTTTAATGCTGGGAAAATAGTAAAACAGGTGGCTAAGGTAACTGGGGGTAGTGGTGGCGGCAAAGCAGGATTAGCTCAGGCAGGTGGTAAGTATAAAGAAAAATTAGATGAAGCCCTTCGGCTTGTAAAGAGCCTAATATAGAGATTGTTTACTAGCGCCTGTTATTCCCACCCACCCCCCTTGGGAGCTTCGCTCACCAGCTTCAGGGGGTGCAGGGGCAAAGCCCCTGAAACTCATTCTGGGGTGGGGGCGGGAAGAAAGAGGTTGCTGAACGATCTCTATTATAGAATTTGGAGGCATATAACGCGTAGCCTAGGTCTTGATATTGGCGATAAGAGGATTGGGGTTGCTCTCAGTGACCCCCAGGGTATATTAGCTAGCCCATTTACTATTATCGAGCGTAGAGATGAGACAGCAGATGTTGAGGCTATTACTAATATTATTAGCCAGAAGCAGGTTAAGCAAATTGTGGTTGGTCTTCCCCGCTCTATGGATGGTAGCTTAGGTAAGCAGGCTGAGAAGGTAGAAGCCTTTGTCCAAAAACTATGTAGCCATACTGAAGTTCCTGTAGAGTTTAGGGATGAGCGCTTATCAACGGTATCGGCTAAGCGTCTGATGCAGGCAGTTGATACCAAAAAAACCAGGGAAAAAGTTAGGCATGATGCCATAGCTGCTGCCCTTATCTTGCAAGGTTATCTGGACGAAGGACATGAGCCAGAGTTACCATAAATCGCCCTCGGCTAATCATCTATTTTGTTGAATGGTATCGGCTTGTATAATCTTTCGTCGCTAGTGTTGCTGCTGATTCAATCGAGAAAAAGCGTCTATGAATGCGAATGCAAAGGCATTGCGCGAAAAACATGGGTTTGGGTAGTTGAGATGGGGCGAATGCCTAAGAGGTGCTTCTTGTGGAGATGAATCTTGTATTAGCAATAGGCATAATGGTAGTTGTTGGCTTTTTGGGTGGGTTAGCCGCCAATAGGTTCAAGTTTCCCAGGGTTACCGGCTACATCATTATCGGTATTTTGTTGAGTCCTTCTCTTCTAAACATAATATCAAGGGCGACAATAGAAAACTTGAACATAATCACCGATATTGGTCTAGGAATTATCGCCTTTTTGGTCGGAGGCAGCCTTCGCCTGGAATCTCTGCGAAAGCTGAGGAGGAGTATCGGATGGATAACAGTTTTTCAGAGTTTAGGAGCCTGGCTTCTCGTCACCTTACTACTAGCCTTTTTGGGTCCCCTCATCCTGACCATTCCCGAGGCAACTTTCTCTCAGACTTACTTCCCAATGGCTTTCATCATAGGCGCGATATCATGTGCCACTGCCCCAGCGGCAACAATAGCAGTAGTCAAGGAATATAAAGCAACGGGATTCTTGACTACAGCTTTACTGGCGGTGGTTGCGCTTGATGATGCAATTGCGGTTATGGCCTTTGCCATTGCTTTAGGCATATCCCAACCCTTGGTGAGCGGTGCCGGAGGTATCTCCTTTTATGAAGTGTTAGCTGTCCCTTTACTATATTTAGCTGAGTCTATAGCAATAGGCATATTTTTTGCCTTTGCCTTAATTTATATAGCTAAGCTTGTAAGAACGCGTCAATTGCTGTTGGTCCTAGTTTTTGGAATGATTATGCTGTCTATCGGCATTAGTAATCTCTTGGGCATCTCATCAATTTTGGCAAATATGGTCATTGGCTTTATTGTGATAAACAAAGTAAGAGGTAACCAGATGTTTCTCGTGGTCGAAGAAATTGAGGAGATAATCTTTGCCATGTTTTTCGTTTTAGCTGGTCTACATTTCGATTTAAGCGTTATGAAAGTTGCTGGTATATTGGCATTATTAATTGTTGTAAGTAGATACGCCGGCAAATATTTTGGAACAAGAGCCGGTGCTACAATTTCTCATGCCCCAGATAAGATAAAAAAATACCTTGGCCTTGCTCTGCTACCACAGGCTGGTGTTGCCCTAGGTCTCGTTCTCTTAGCTGAGCGTGCCTTTCCCACTTTTGGGGCTATAATGTTCAATGGAGTATTGGCTTCCGTCATTATAAATGAACTCGTTACTCCTCCTTTGGTGAAATATGCTATCTTTAGGGCTGGTGAGCAGATGACCGAGTGATAATCCACCTTATCAAGCTCAATAAATCCTTACTATGGAGAAAAATGGACTTCAACCTAAGTGAGCAAGACAAGATGCTACAGAGAAAGGCAAAGGAGTTTGCCACTAAGTCAGTGCAACCTCGAGCGGCTGAGATTGACCACAGCGACCAGTTCCCCTTCGACCTGGCTAAGGAAATAGGTAACCTGGGATACCAGGGGCTGCCCTATCCGGTTGAATACGGAGGCAATGAAGCCGGTTATACTAGCTATGCTTTGGTGCTGGAGCAAATTTGTCAGGCATCAATGACGGTAGGTGCCATTATGGCAGTAAACACTGTCCCCCAAGAGGCAATCTTTCGCTTTGGCAATGAGGAACAAAAAAAGACCTTTCTAACCCCTCTGGCTCAAGGCAAGTTGCTTGGCTGCATTGCCTTTACCGAAGCCGAGACCGGCTCAGACCCAAAAGCAATTACTACCATTGCCAGAAAAAGTGGTAATGGCTATGTAGTCACCGGGCAAAAGCAGTTTGTTGCTCTTGCTCCAGCGGCTAATCTAGCCCTAGTCTTTACTAAGTGCCAAGGAGAAGGGTTAGATGCCTTTATAATTGATACCTCATCCCCCGGATTTATTATCCGTGAGCCCTGCCAAACCATGGGGCTAAGGGGATTAGGCACCTCGGTAGTATATCTTGATGATGTTTATGTACCCCAACAAAACCGGCTTGGAGAAGAAGGGCAGGGCTTTGACATCCTTCTTGAAGCCATAAGCCTGGGGCGGTTGGGGGTAGCTGTGGAAGGAATAGCCGTGGCACAGTCGGCACTGGAACTCTCAATTGATTATGCCAGGCAAAGAAAAGCCTCAGGCAGACCAATTGCCCAACTGCCTACTATTCAATGGCATTTGGCGGAGATGGTAACTAGAATAGAAGCTGCTAGGTGGCTGGTATACCGGACGGCTTTCCTCCGTGACCAGGGTTTGAATATCCAGTATGAATCTTCGGTAGCTAAGCTCTTCGCCTCTCAGATAGCAGTAGAAGTCACCCGTATGGCAATGCAGGTTCATGGTTCATATGGCACGATGACGACCATACCTGTAGAACGGCTATACCGAGATGCTAAAATGACTGAAATATATGTCGGCATCTCTGAAATACAGCGTAATCTAATTGCCAATCATTTAATTTAAGGGTCGTTTGTTCCTCTTCCCAAATGGCTTGACCTAGCGGGGTGTTTAAGAGGGGTGTCTGCCCCATGATAAGAAGATACATTCATATCATAATTATCCTCCCCTTCCCCTTGATAAGGGGAAGGGATTAAGGGGGTGAGGTTGATAAACAATCTCAATAGCTTCCATCTAATACAAACTTGCCCCGATAGTAAAGCCCGTGCTGGAGAATTGATAACACCACACGGTCGGGTGCCTACGCCAGTATTCGTGCCTGTAGGCAGCCAAGGTACGATTAAAACACTGACCCCGGGAGAGGTTAAAGATATTGGGATAGCAATGGTATTGGCTAACACCTACCACCTCTACCTCAGACCAGGTATTACCTTAATTGAAAAGGTGGGAGGTTTACATAAATTTATGACTTGGGATAGAGCCCTTCTTACTGATAGTGGCGGCTATCAGATATTTAGCCTAGCCCGACTACGCCAGGTCAACGACGATGGGGTTATATTCCGCTCCCATATTGATGGCAGTCAGCACTTTATCACCCCTGAGTTAATTATTCAGTTCCAGGAGACTCTTGGCGCCGATATTATTATGGCTCTAGACGAGTGCCCTGCCTATGATGATAGCTTTGAAAAAGTGCAGATGGCAATGACCAGAACCCATCAATGGGCAGAGAGGTGCCAAAGAGCTCAAAAGCGTAATGACCAGGCTCTATACGCTATTGTGCAGGGGGGCGTTTTCCCTCAACTTCGGCATCAGTCAGCGGAATACCTTACCTCGCTAGGATTTTCTGGTTATGCTATTGGTGGCTTGAGTGTTGGCGAACCCAAAAGGGTAACCCTAGCCATGATTGAAGAAACGGTGGCTTTGTTGCCGGAGAATAAGCCACGATACCTGATGGGGGTAGGCTCTCCAGAGGATTTACTAGAGGGCGTAGCCAGGGGATGCGATATATTTGACAGCGCCCTGCCTACCCGCGTAGCCCGAAATGGTGCCTTGTTTACTCGTCTAGGACGGGTGAATATTGGAAATACCGCCTATAGCCAGATGGAACAGCCTGTTGACCCTGATTGTAATTGTTATACCTGCCGCACCTTCTCAGCCGCTTATCTACACCACCTGTTTAGCTGTGAGGAACTCTTAGCCTATAGATTGGCTACTATTCATAACCTGGACTTCATAAGTAACTTAATGAATAAAGTAAGAGGTGCCATCCTGAATGGCACCTTTAGCCCTTTCAAGGATAATTTCTTGGCAAATTACAAACCTACCGATGAGCGGATACGGCTTAGCCAGAAACAAAAGTGGTTAAAATCACGGAACTTGACGGAATAACTATATCTCCTCACCAATCGGGTCAACCCTCACTCCCTTGGAGATAGCCCAGGCAATCCCAGCTTCAATGTCCTTATCTTCACCAATAACTTCCACTTCTATCCAGCCTCCATCCTCAGTCAAATTAGCCTGGCGAATATTGGTTACCAGGCTGAATTGCTGACCAATATTATAGACAATTGGTTCAGAAAGAAATCCGGTAGGAAAGGTAAGTATTACTCGTCGTTTTGCCATTTATGTCCTCCAACATCAGGATAATAATATTAAACCTAGGGCTTGTCAATTTACCCAACCTTGAGATTATTTATTAACCTCACCCCCTTTGTCCCCCTCTCCATGATATGGATATGTATTCCTTGCATGAGGGGGAATGGTTATGCAAGAGAGGCTTCGCCTCTCTTTGACTCTCCCTGCTCTGGGGGAGTAATCAGGGGAGTTTTAGAGGGGCAAAGCCCCTCTAAACAAATCATCTCCCCCTTCCCCTTATCAAGGGGAAGGGGGATAAAGGGGGATAGGGTTGATAAACAATTTCAAACAGCACAAGTTGAAGCCCGCCTTCCTATAAGCTATAATCGCTATAAAGAGGAGCTCAATATGCGCCATTCTATCAAAGCGTTTGTGCATAAAGGTGAGAACTATTATGTTGCTGAGTGCATAGAGATAGCAGTGGTCACTCAGGGTAAGACCCTGGATGAGACCATAACCAATCTTCAGGAGGCAGTTGCCCTCCATCTTGAGGGTGAGAACTTGGCGGATTTCGACCTTGCCCCTAACCCTTCTCTCCTAGTGACCCTTGAGTTGGAGCCCACAGTTGTTGTCTAGTTACATCCCCAAGACCGAATCACGGTCTTATTTCTACACTGATTAGCCCCGCGGACATTTACAAACGCCTCTAGTACCTTATCACCATTTATCCCTATATAGAAGGTGGGGGATTGGGGGCGCAGCCCCCAAAAAACATTCTAGGGTGGGAAGAAAGAGGTTGATAAGCAACCTTAATTAGCCTCTAAGTTGAAGCCCACCTTCCTATAAGCTATAATCAGCTATAAGGTGTCTAGGAGACGATTTTGCTTAAAAGTCATAGCTGCGGTGAGCTGAACAAAAAGCATGTTGGTGACAAGGTAACCCTGGCGGGTTGGGTAGACCGTCGTCGAGACCATGGGGGACTGATATTTATTGATTTGCGAGATAGAGAGGGCATAGTTCAGGTGGTATTCAACCCGGAAATATCAAAGCCATGCCATGAAATAGCCAGTGAAATGCGCAATGAATATGTGGTTAGGGTTGGTGGTGAGGTTGCCCCCCGCCCCCCGGGAACCGAGAACCCTAAATTACCCACTGGCGATATTGAGGTTATCGCCCATAATACTGATATACTCAACCCATCAAAAACACCGCCTTTTTATATAAATGAAGATACTGAGGTAGAGGAAAGTCTCCGTCTCAAATATCGCTATCTTGACCTGCGCCGGGCTCGAATGCAGAAAAATCTGCTCCTTCGCTACAGAGTAGTGAAATTCATTCGTGATTTCCTAGATGCCAAGGGGTTCATCGAGACAGAAACACCAATCCTGATTAAGAGCACCCCTGAGGGGGCTCGCGATTATTTGGTGCCCAGCCGTATTCATCCGGGCAAATTCTATGCTCTACCTCAGTCGCCACAGCAACTCAAGCAGTTATTAATGGTAGCTGGCGTGGAGAAATACTTTCAAATAGCCAGATGTTTTCGCGATGAGGACACACGCGCTGACCGTCAGCCTGAATTCACTCAGCTTGACCTGGAAATGAGCTTCGTTGAGGAGGAGGACATCCTCAGCCTGCTTGAGGAGCTTTTCACCTCTATGGTGGAGACGATTAAACCTGAAATGCGACTAATAAAGCCTTTCCCTCGTCTTACCTACGCCGATGCCATAGAGCGCTATGGCACGGATAAACCTGATTTACGCTTTGGTCTGGAGATAAGAGACCTGTCAGACATTGTCGCTCAGTCTAGCTTCTCCGTTTTTTATTCTGCTGTCGCCAGCGGGGGCAAGGTAAAAGGTATATGCGCCCCCGGCTGTGCTACTTATACGCGGAGTCAGCTTGATGAACTAAATAATATGGTGCGGGGTCTCGGGGCTGAAGGCTTGGTAACTATAGCACTGGGTAGCGGTGCTGGTAATTTAAACGACTTAACTATTGAAGTGGTAAGGTCGGTAGCGGCTAAATTTCTAACCTTAGACCAGATTAAACAAATGGGGCATCGTTTGGGAGCAGATATTGGCGACCTTCTGCTTATCATTGCCGGTAAACCTAAGCTAGTCAATACGGTACTGAGTGAGCTGCGTCGGGAGATGGGACATCGGCTTAAGCTGGCTGACCCTAACCTCCTTGCCTTCGCCTTTATCGTGAATTTCCCATTATTGGAGCGAAATGAAGAGACAGGACAATGGGAGCCGATGCATCATCCATTTACTGCGCCTAGAGATGAGGATGTGCCCTTACTAGATAGCGCTCCGGAAAAAGTACAGGCTAAGCATTATGATATGATATGCAATGGTTGCGAAATTGCTGGCGGCAGCCTCAGGATTTACACCAGCCATCTTCAGCGGAAGATATTTAAGCTACTGGGCTATAGTGATGAAGAAGTTGAGGCGCGTTTTGGACATTTACTGGAGGCTTTTGACTACGGTGCTCCCCCTCATGGTGGCATTGCCCCAGGCATTGACCGCGTTGTGATGCTACTGGCCGGGGAGGAAACCATCAGAGAGGTAATTGCCTTTCCTAAGAGTCAAACTGCTGCCGATTTAACATTTAATGCCCCTTCGCCAGTTACTGAAGAGCAGCTTGCTGAATTACACCTGCGCCTACGGGATGAGTAGGCTATGGTTGACATAATGAATTAGCTGAAAATATATATCTGATTGATGACCAATTATACTTTATTCCCCAAATCGGGTTGCCTTTATACGGTAAATTGTGGGGGCAATGGTTTTGTTATTTTGGCGAAAACAAAGAAGATGTGGAGATAACGATGAAATACCAAACGGTTACTGTTGAGACGAGGAAGCGTGTCGGGATAATCACCCTCAATCGTCCTGAGACGCGTAATGCCCTGAATCCCCAACTTGTGGCAGAAATGCTGGATGCCCTTCAGGAACTGGAGGATGACCCCAAGATTGGAGCCATAATTATCAGGGGTGCCGGAAGTAGTTTCTGCTCGGGGCACGACTTTTCCGAACTGCAGGGAAAAACCGTGCTGGAACTCCGCCGTATATTTAGAAAGTCCTTACATTTAATAGAAACTATCGCTGCCATGAGTAAGCCGGTGATTGCCGCTGTCCATGGCTATGCTACCGCTATGGGGTGTGCTCTTGCTGCTGGATGTGACCTGGTAGTAGCCTCTGAAGATGCCTTGTTCCAACTGCCGGGAACAAGCCATGGTGCTGCCTGCATAAGCCCTGTAGCCGTTGTTAGCCGCTCTGTGGGAAGGAAGAAGTGCCTTGAACTGCTTCTAACCGCAGACCCTATTAGTGCTGACCAAGCCGAGAAAGCTGGCTTAGTAAACAAAGTGGTCTCTCCAGAGGAGCTTCACAATGCGGTAATGGAGCTGGCGGAGAAGCTGGCCAGTAAAGCCCCACTAGCCCTTCAACTTGGCAAGCAGGCATTCTATACTATGTCAGACATGGAACAGAGCCAGGCTTACAGTTATGCTGCCGAGATGATTAGCATCAATTTTGACACAGAAGACGGCAGAGAGGGTATAGCCAGCTTTATTGAAAAGAGAAAGCCCCACCCCTGGAAGGGACGATAAACACAACTGCCTGAATAGATGGGGGAATAGTGAAAGTAACCAGGGAGAAAACAGAAAATAGTCAGGTATTTCTGAGCATTGAGATGGAGCCGGCTGAGGTAGAGGAGTCCTTACAGAAGTCCTATTACCGCTTGGTTAAGAAAACGAACATTCCTGGCTTCCGTAAAGGAAAGGCACCACGGGCTATACTGGAACGCTACATAGGTAAAGAAAGCCTTCTTGAGGATGCGCTAAATAATCTACTTCCTCAAGCTTATGAGAAAGCTATTAAAGAGCAAGAGATTGAGGTTATTGCTCAGCCACATATTGAAATAGCTCAAACTGACCCGGTAGTATTTAAGGCAATAGTGCCGCTAAAGCCTACGGTTAAACTTGGCGACTACCATCATGTTCATATTACACCTGAACCTGTAGAATTAACCGAGGATGATATCAATGCTGCAATAGAGCAATTACGCCATCGGCAGGCTATTTGGCAGCCTGTAGAGCGCCCGGTGGACTTTGATGATTTAGTAGTTTTAGATATTGAGAGCAATATTGAAGGTAAGCCTTTTATAAACCAGAAAGGAGTTCAATATCAAGTTCTTCATGACCTACCTTTCCCTGCACCCGGGTTTGCTGAGCAGTTACCAGGGATGAAAAGGGGTGAAGACAAGGAGTTCAAGCTCCAATTCCCCTTAGATTATCCTAGAGGCGACCTGGCTGGGAAAGAGCCTTTGTTTAAAGTGAAAGTTACCGAAATAAAGCAGGAGCGGCTCCCTGAGCTAGATGATGAATTTGCTAGACAAATTGCTCCTGAGTTCAA
>Ga0209991_10001625_pt1 | contig 10239 bp, 10 predicted proteins | sample ChitaG_FD_183167 | JGI IMG/M metagenome (GOLD analysis project Ga0209991, IMG submission 183167) | Deep subsurface microbial communities from South Pacific Ocean to uncover new lineages of life (NeLLi) - Chile_00310 metaG (SPAdes)... | ecosystem: Environmental > Aquatic > Marine > Oceanic >... | reverse complement strand
ATCTTTTAACTGTATGATTCCACTTATCCGAAGTAGGTCTGCATACTGAATTTTGATTGCCAAAGAACTCTACCTCTGAAATCGCCTTATTGAGAGGCAATTCTCTGATCCATCTCACATGTACTACGTATTCAGCTTTCTCCGAGTCTTCAACCCATTTCTTGTGATAACTTGGATTTATGGGAGCATCTAGCAATGGTACTTCCCCATTCTCAGTTTGAACCAGTGTGTCGTTGTTTCGGTAACCCAGTAATAGATATAGGCTTCAAGCTTGAACTGCGGCGAATTATTCCAATTGTTAAGTGGATTCCAGTCGCCGTCAAAATCAAAGTTGGTTATATAGTCAGCACGAAAATCATCGTCATCGGTATCCTGCTACCATACCGGTGTCCAGTACTCGACGAGTTGACGATGGGTGAGCTCTACGGATTCAGTAATCACAACCTGTTGGGCAGTCCCCTGCATGGGAAAAGACTCCATGATAGGTCCAGAAAACCATATCTGCACCTGTTGCTCAGTTTCCAGTGCCTCAAAGGCTGCCTGGCGTAGCTCGTCTCCATCCTGTTTGAAAATCTGCGTTTCATCTTTTATGGTGACCATGTATTTATCGATAAAATTGTCAGCAGGTGCCTCGACGAGAATTTGACCAAGCGTGCCCTTTTCTCCAATAGGATGAATTTCAGTGATGAAGCCCGTAAAATCCGGCTCTGTCTCGAGTGCTTCAGGTGCTGATGTACAACCTACAGCCACATAAGTGACTAACAGCAATACAATTGCAACAGAAACAAAGAGATAGAAAAGAGACTTTGACATTTGTAGCATAATAACACTCCAGCTACTCAATGAGCCTGTAAACCCATATTGCCGTCGCCGACCTAGCAGATGTCGATACCCCGCGTCAGACGCCCGGCGATATATGCCGTGGGCAAAGTCCCTAGTAGGTAAGCTATGGCTATAATCAAGTAAGCCATGCGGCTAAATCCTTAAATCAAACGTTTCAAATGGCACTTATTTAGACTTCCGCTTCGCCCCGTACGCCCCACCGCTGAAGATTAAGCTGACACCGAACATGAAACCGAAGTCGTACCAGTTACCGCTGTTATACACCTCGTAGATGTTAACATTGTCGGAAAAGAGCGAAATGATGAAGGTAATCGGTGAAATAACGCCATGCCACAAGCCCGACCAGAAGCCGGCACTTTTACCCTCGACGTCGGGGATGTCTACTGTTGGATTGGTGCCGGCGGCGCAGCCGGCCAGCAGGAGCATGGCTAGGATTGCTATAAATACCAGGAACAGGCGCTTCTTTGTCATTGTTTCCCTCCTCAAGTTACTTTATTTTTTCAAAACGCGCTTGGAAGAAACGTAAGTAATTGGGTTCATAGATCATCTTAGCCCGTATTTTGTGTATACAATTGCTTTCATAAGTATTCTTCAAATTTGTCAGGTTTTGTCGTTATGTTCCACAGTTATGACTGCATTTCCCTTTTTGTGTCCTGTTTCGACATACCTGTGAGCCTCGGCAGTCTGTTCCAACGGATAGCGTCTATCTATGACCGATTTTATCTTTCCCGCCTCAATAAGCTCTTTGATGAAGATTAAATGTTCATTTCTAGCGACTGCTAACCCAAATTTTACTTTCTTGCTGCTTGTCATTGAAGCCCATAACCCTCGAACAATCCTTGACAGCGTAGGGTTACCTATAAGATAGATTCCTTTTTTCTTTAGCGATCTTATACAACCTGAAAACGAAATCTTGCCTACCGTGTCAAAAATAATATCGTACGTCTCACCACTTTTACTAAAATCCTCTTGAGTGTAATCAATTACCTTATCGGCTCCCAGAGATTTCACCATTTCTAAATTCGTGGTACTGCATACCCCGGTAACTTCTGCTCCAAAGTACTTGGCAAGCTGTACCGCATAAGTACCTACCGCTCCAGAAGCGCCATAGATAAGGACTTTTTGTCCGCTCTGGATATTTCCCCAATCTCTAAGGATAACCAATGCGCTTAATCCCATAAAAGTAACGCTGGCGGCTTCCTCATAGGTCATATTGGCCGGTTTTATTGCCACCATCCCTTCTTTTGAGTCCGCCCCTTCTTCAGGCAGACATCTGTACTCGGCATGACAACCAGAACTCCCCAAGACGGGTGCTCCAAAAACCTGGTCGCCTTCTTTGAATAGTTTTACATCTTTGCCTACTGCTTCAATTTCCCCGGCTAACTCACCCCCTAGTATAGGGTTCTTTGGTCTTATGAGACCTAACTGTATTCGATATTGGAGCCAGGCATAGATAGGGATGTCGAAACCTCGAACTCTCACGTCCCCTGCTGTTACTGTTGTCGCAAATATTTTTACTAGTATTTCATTGTCCTTGGGGATAGGTTTGACTACCTCTTTGAGCTGAAGAACTTCTGGTGGTCCGTATTTCTCATATACAATCGCTTTCATAAGCTTCCTCCAAGATTACTTTGATTTGGTCATTTTATCACGTTTATATGTTCTATCTTAATGCCAGCCATAGCTTTAATCATCCCAAAGGCGGAAGGGTGGGTACTGGTCTGTCATTAGCGATGCGTAAGCGGCAACACGGTATGTCCAGCGATTCATACCTACAACAAGTTTGAAAATACCCTCGGGGTATTTACCGGTAAATAATAGGGCTATCGCAGCGAAGATGGCTAAAATGAAAACCAGACCGCCTCCGCTTTCTCCACTTCCCTGGAAGATACCGACGATTATATAGTGGGGAATAGCCAGTAGCCACCACTTCACCAGTACCAGTCCCCGAGACAGTTTCTCAGGATATCCAATCTCCAAGTCAGCCGGATAGTCGTTAACTGATTCCAAGGTAAATGGCGGATATTTGTCAGTCCCTAGAGCTTCGTAGCTATAAAAGCCTACCCGCCATGACCAGCGTAGAACCCCGACATTGAAATCGAAGAGATCCCTTGGGTACTTACCTGTAAACAGGATAGCAAAGAGAGCTATCACCCACACCACGCAGAAGGCTACCCACAAAAAAGCCAGAATAATTAAATGTGGAATCGCCAGCAACCACTTGATGAGCCACAAAGCATTACTCGGTGGCTCGGTAAGTTCACCTCTAATAGATACTGGATAGGTTCCTTGTTCTTGCGATATTGTAGACCTCCTTTTTGTCACATATCATTGTGGACAAATGTTACATGTCTTCAGACTCTACGAAATAGGGCTTGTCGGATCTTCTTTCGTAGGCTCCGTTTTGCTTGAGCTGGTTATCAAAGTAGGATGTACCGATACTCAGCGGAATGTCTACTAAGGGTTTCTCATCATGTATCAAGGAACTCTTCTGATATTACCCTAATGTACAAGTTCCTTCACTTTCTCAACCAGGTTGCTACCGGTTACGGTAAATCTTTCTGTATCAGCCATTTCTTATCTCCTTCATGAAGGAAGATATAATCTCGGCTCGTAATCTTTGCAGAGTCATGAATAAATACAATGGCCGGAAACGGCCCTTCACCGGCTGGAATGAAAAGATTGCCGGCGAGTTGAACATCGCCATTTTGAAAGGTTACCCTTCCAGTTTGTGACCGACCTGCACTAATTGAGCCTGCAATAAGCGAGAAAGTGAGAGCTATACTCAACCCTACTATTATAACTATAAGTACAACAGCAAGTAGTCGAAATCTTCTCATTTCTTACCCCCTTTTGTTTTTCACATCTTTCACCCTTTAATAAAAGGCATGTCAACTATGATTCTGTGTGATGGTTTACGACCTTCGCACTGCAAGATAGACCATAAACCCTCCTACTATTAGCAGTACTATGCCCCCGATGAGAAATCCCACACCAAACCCGAATATGGAAGGAATCTTCGCCTTGAAGACTGCGCTCAGGTCAACACCGCTAGACCCGTCATCGTTCATCAGTACTATTGAGTGGCTGCCTACCTCTGTTTCCCAACCCATGGTCTGGGTTCCGGCTCCATGCGCTGACGCTGCCCAGAATGTCTGGGAGGTGGGGGCTATGGGTGTGGAACTACCAAGATGACTGGTGTAGGTTACTTCATCGAAAGATAGCCAGTCGATGTCGATAAAAGTGATCTCGTCATAATCGACGTTGTTAAGGTAGGTTTCCACATCTGACTCATCAGCTACTCCAATGAAGATTTGCTTTGATGGATTGTTGCTCCTGCCTTCGACTTCAAAAACGGTGATTACGCCCATCCAGTTCAATACTCTCAGCGCTTCTTCATCTATCTCGATGGATCCGGTAACCACGGCGCGGGAATCCCTCTCAATATGGATAGTGTCTGATTTAATAAACCCTTCGCTGTCTACGTGGGTTGCGTCCGCCCAGATTAAAGCTCCACCACCGGCCATGAGACTAAATGATATCAGTACTACGATGACTCCGAAGACCAGAAGTATAATCTTTCCTGCGCTCATAATAACACCTCCTGATTATTTACTATAATTCTATACTCTTCAGACACATATTATGTTATTGCTAGCTACACTACCATCACCAATATTTTGGTCAACGGTTCTTCAATATATACTATTCAAGACTCGCTTCCACTCACATAAGGCTTGTCGAACCTTCTTTCGCAGGCTCCGTTTTGCTTGAGCTGGTTATCCCAGCCGATCCTGAAGAGTTTCGTCTTGAGCAATGGCTTGTACATCAGAGCAACCAGCTTTGGGAACTTCTCGGGTTTGGCCAGCTTGCGTAACAACTCATCATCAAAGCGGCCCGTTTCACCGTAGGTTTTTCCGAGTTGGCGAAAGACTCTAAAGAACTTGGTGAACCTTAATTTACCACTATCATTTCCTTCACTGCCAGAAACGCATCGGTATGATAGAAGCTTACTTTGCCATTCTTGCCCTCAATAGTGTAGACCCCGATATATCACCTCCTCACGAGCTTTCACGGTCGTTAAATGCTTGCTTATAAATATCAGGCACATCCGGCTTCATTGTGAAAGTCCTGCACAGCTGAAGCGAACTTTGCAAAGCTTTCCCAGGTTGGGAAAGCCAATATTGGCACTGGCCCGTAGTCTGTATCAACTGAAATGGCAACGCCACCCCAAGGGAGCTTCGTCAGATATATCGGTCTGCCATAACTTTATGCAGTCATAATTCCATCCCAAAGAATTCCTAAACAAAAGTCATTTTTCTTTTGAGAACTCCTAATGAGGTAAGGAAAACTACCCTACCTACTCGAGCAGTTTCCCGTGACCCTATGGAGGAAGAAATGAAAAGGAACGCTGCAAATTAACCCTAGTAATTGCAGAGGTAAGACACAAGACCCAAAAGGACTAATATTTTCAGCCTTTGTGACTAATTTTTGAGTAAGTACAATGTTTGAGGCTTAGACTGTGGCAACTGAATAATCAGCCAGATTCTTTAGATAATCATCGAATTGGACATTATCAACGTTAAGGATTGCCATTCAGGATTGTGATTCTCACACAGTCCCAGCTCGAATTCGCTTTGCATCGTCTAAATATGCTGCTTGTTACCCCACCCCAGTTGAGAAATAACCCTTTTATAAAATCCCTCCAAAAGGGTAGCAACTGAGCGGCAACTGGCATTTAGCGCATCTAATTACTCCTTTTGGGCATGTCATATTTATACTTTCGGAGGATTGTCAATCGCTACTAAGGGTATATACTTTAGTAACAAAGCAATGAAGGTCAGGATGCTTCATTGCGAATTGAAATGGGAAATCCCAATAAACACACTTTAAGGAGGTGAAAGGAAATGGAAGAGATTCAGAACCTAGTGAAGACAGCTCTCGCCGAAATCGAGCGGATGCTCACGACCAAGGCAGTGGTAGGTGAGGCGATGACCGTGGAGGGCAACACCCTCATCCCCCTTGTCAGCATTGGCTTCGGCTTTGGTGGTGGGGGCGGTACCGGCAAAGGCCCTAAGGAAACAGGCGAGGGTATCGGGAGTGGCATCGGTGGTGGCGGTGGTATTAAGCCCGTTGGTGTCATCGTGGTCAACAAGGAGGGCGTGAGGATCGAGCCGGTCAAGGGAGGCGCAGCTTCCTTTGCCGAGAAAGTCGCCGACGTCGTAGGCAAGATCATGGAAAAGCGAGGAGAAAAGAAGCAAGAAAAGTAGAAGAGCATGCTGGCCCTTTACATCATAGCGGGTATCATCCTGTTCATCATCCTTATGCTTTCCATCCCTGTCGATATATCATTTGGCCTTGAGGCTGACGAGAATGTAAAAGCGACAGCGAGGGTGAGGTGGCTCTTTGGGCTGGTCCTGAAGGATATACATCCGCGGAAAAAGAAGAAGCCTAAGAAGGAACCAAAGAAGAGAAGAAAAGGGAACCTAAAGTCCCTCCTTTCACTGATCAGAATCAAAGGGATGCCAAGAAGGGTTCTCAAACTAACTAGGCAAATCCTGGGCTGTCTCAAGGTGAGACAACTAGATGCCGACCTCAGGGTGGGGCTGGATGACCCTGCCGACACCGGTATGATGTGGTCGGTACTTTGGCCAGCCTTTGTTCCTCTTACCTCATCCGGCCCCATGAGGCTCAAAATGGAGCCCGTTTTTGACGAACCTGGCTTTGAAGTTAGTCTGCATGGGGGAGTAAGATTGTTTCCCATACAGACGGTTTGGCCTCTCCTTTGCTTTGTTCTCTCGCCAACTGGCTTACGCATACTAAAGTCAATGGTGGTATCACGTTGGAAATAGAAAAGATGAGTGCGGGGCAATACATCATCGTCGGGGAATTAACGCTGCTCCCAATCATACGCACCTACATGAGTTGCCGAAATGTCAACCACGGCATTGTTTGTTCTGGCTCGAAGAATCTCGTCGGCATTGTAGTCATTTCCCCGAAATGTAGGCGCGCCATAAACGTGGACGGCGAAGAGGTTCCGGTTAAACAGTACGTGGAAATGGTTCCGGAGGTCAGAGAACTACTGCAAAGCATGTAGGGTCGTTTCAGCTTCAGCGCTTCCTCGGCTATTTCTTTGGTCTCGGCGGCTACCATTGCCACCTCATCCCCAGCGTAGCGTAGCGTTTCATTAAGGAGATACTCTAATTTGAATCTTGGGTGAACCTTGGGAACGTTTTTGTGAGTTAGCACACCCCTTACTCCGGGAAGTGATTCCGCCTCCTTCGTGTTTATCTTCACAATCCTGGCACGGGGGTGAGGACTCCTCAGGAATTTGGCATGCAACATTCCCGGCAATTGCATATCAGGTACGTACGTTGCCTCGCCCTTAACTTTGGCAACGGCATCCACACGTGGTAAACGCTTCCCTACCACCGAAAATTCGTCAGCCATGCTTCACACTCCTTTCTATAATTTCAGCAGCCGCCAGTATGCTCTTGGTTATTCTATTTATCTCACACACTGTCAAGAATAAAGTCTGTACCCATCTCTAAGCTGTTCTTGATAGCCTGAGTTTAGTCCTCTTATATAAGTCTGCCAACACTAAAAAGGAACCTTTTTATCGATGTCTCACAAGATAATATAGATTATTTTTCGAGATAACCAAAAGAACAAAACGTTATATTGTGACTGTAACATGTCAGGACTATACAGCATAAAAGATACTGAATAGTCAATGAGCCCAAATATTTTAACCCTCAAATAGGGGCCTTTGTGCTCGTCTGATAAAAAACTTATAATAATGTAAAGGCGTGAGTTTTGGGTATACTCTACGGAGGGAAGGCAATGACTACTTTATGCCAGTTACTCCAAGGAGCAGCAGCTGAGTTTAGCTCCAAGACCGCTGTACTCATGCAGCGTGGCTACCACATAGAGCGCTGGAGCTATCAATATCTATGGGAATTCAGCGAGCGTCTGGCCACCTACTTGCGAGGCAAAGGCCTTCAGCACGGGGATCGACTGCTCTTATGGGCTCCTAACATGCCTGAGTGGATAGGTCTCTACTTCGGTTGCTTGCGCGCTGGCGTCATCTTGGTACCTATAGATATGCGTAGCACACTAGATTTCGCGGTCAAAGTCAAGGAGAAGACCAGCGCTAGCTACCTATTCGTTTCTCAGATCAACCAAGAACAGGGTTCGAAACTTGGCATCCCGATGCAGTATCTGGAAGACCTGCCACAGGAACTGGATGGGGTAAGCTCTGATTCCTGTCTTCCGTCCCCTGCCGAGGAGGACATCGCCGAGGTCATGTTCACCTCGGGAACCACAGGAGAACCCAAGGGCGTGATTCTCACTCACCGTAATATCGTGTCCAACGTGTTAGCGTCCGCCCAAGTGATCTCTATTGATACCAGTAGCCGTGTCTTTTCTCTCTTGCCCTTGAGCCACATGCTGGAACAGACAGCGGAGTTGATGACCCTCCTTAAATTTGGTGCCACTGTGGTCTATCCTGCCAGCCAGCAACCGAGGTTGATCTTCCGTACTCTAAAAGAGCAACGTATCACCACTATTGTTCTAGTGCCTCGAATACTCCAGCTCTTCTGGAATGCTATTGAGCGTGAGGTAAAGAAACAGGGGAGGGAGCAATTTTGGCAACACTCGCTGCGCATAGCGTCTCGCCTGCCCATGAAGTTGCGGAGGCTCCTCTTCCGATCGGTGCATCGGCAGCTCGGTGGTTGCCTCCAGTTTCTCATATGTGGCGGGGCTTACCTGGATCCGGACCTAGCCAACTGCTGGGAACTCCTGGGCATCCCTGTTCTACAGGGGTACGGTATCACAGAGGCAGCGCCTATTGTAACCGTCAACCCTTTAAAGGGGCGCAGACTAGATTCTGTGGGGAAGGTACTCCCTGGTCAGGACATTAACATTGTCTCCGATGGGGAAGTCCTCATTCGTGGCGCTAATGTGACACCGGGGTATTGGCAAGACCCCGAGACGACAGAAGCAGCATTCGAGGAGGGCTGGTACAGAACCGAGGATCTAGGCTACTTAGACGATGAGGGATACCTGTACCTTCGAGGACGCAAGAAGGACATGATAGCTCTGGCTAGCGGGATGAACGTTTACGCCCAGGACGTGGAGAAAGCCCTGAAGGCCTGCTCTGGAGTAAAGGATGCCTGTGTGCTGGGTGTACCAACGAAACGAGGTGACATGCAAGTGCACGCTGTGCTACTCTTACAAGAGACAGAGCTCTCCCCCGAAGAAATTGTCGAACAGGCCAATAAGCATCTGGCAGAGCACCAGCGAGTACAAGTGTTTACCGTCTGGTCCCTCCCTGAGTTTCCTCTCACCCATACCCTCAAGATTAAGAAGCAGGAGGTCCTGGACTATGTACTAAAGGGTGCCTTAGCAAAGGAGCCCGCTAGTGTAGTTCCTGCTGCGGGGAAGGCTAGCGAGGTGCCTGTGCTGCATCGCCTGCTGGTAGATGTGACGGGCGTGCCGGTGGAGAACATCAATCCCTCTATGACTCTAGGAGAAGACCTGAACCTGGATTCCCTAGGTCGCGTGGAACTTCTGGCTGCGGTTGAGTCAGAATTGGACATTTATGTGGACGAGTCCCAGGTTTCGGCTGATACCACAGTGGAAGAACTACAGGCTTTGGTTACCTCTGAGGGTGAGATCTCACGGGAGCAAGGCTACTTGGAGTGGCCACTGAACCGACTTGTAGGTCTAGGTCGTGCCTTCCTTCAGTCATTCCTGATCTTTCCTGTCCTGCGGCTGATGGCTCCTCTAGAAGTGGAGGGCAGGGACAACTTGAAGGAGCTCCAAGGCCCTGTGCTCTTTGCTAGTAACCACCAAAGCCACCTAGATACTCCTGTAGTGCTGGCAGCTCTACCGGTAAGCTGGCGCCGCCGAACGGCAGTGGCGGCGGCCGCTGATTTCTGGTTCGCTGGAGGCCCTATTAAGAAACTCTTGGCTACATCCCTGTTCAATGCATTCCCTTTCTCACGTACTGACGCTATCCGCCCCACCTTGGAGCACTGTTGTCAGTTACTAGATAGAGGCTGGTCTGTCCTAATCTATCCTGAAGGGACCCGCTCCGAGACAGGGCACATGGGGTCGTTCAGGTCTGGGGCAGGATTCATGGCTGTTGAGCTAGGTGTGCCGGTGGTACCAATACACATATTGGGCACCTATGAAGTACTTCCTAAAAACCAGAATATCCCACGGCGCGGGCGCGTCCACGTGTGTGTCGGTAAGGCTCTCTACTTCTCATATAAGACCCCATACGCTGAGGCTACTAAGGCTCTTGAGGAGGCTGTAAAGGTTCTGGAAGGATTGAGGGTGAAGTGAGAAAGGAATGAACTTCCCAAACTCCCTGGCCAGTCTTATCTGCGT
>Ga0209991_10001624_pt1 | contig 10242 bp, 7 predicted proteins | sample ChitaG_FD_183167 | JGI IMG/M metagenome (GOLD analysis project Ga0209991, IMG submission 183167) | Deep subsurface microbial communities from South Pacific Ocean to uncover new lineages of life (NeLLi) - Chile_00310 metaG (SPAdes)... | ecosystem: Environmental > Aquatic > Marine > Oceanic >... | reverse complement strand
AGGCAGGTTGATCTGGAAATAGAGTTAAGGGAAATGGTCCCTTACCATGTGATGCAAACGGATAAAGAAATAAGGTTGGATTTTAATAAAACCTCTGTCAAACCCACTGTTAAAAAGATAACTCAGATGAGGCTAGCTAAGGCCCTTGTTAAACCAACAGAGGCGCCCCCTGAGGCACTTGTAAGACCTGCAGAAATGCCCCGTCGTCCTCCATATAAGATCTCCAAGTATACAGGGGCCAGAATGACCCTTGATTTTGCCAATGCAGACATAAGAAACGTCCTCAAGCTTATTGGGGAGGTTAGCAAGCGGAATATAGTGTGGGGGCCCGAGGTAAAGGGCACGGTTTCTATGAGACTAAAAAACGTCCCCTGGGATCAGGCCCTGGATGTAATGCTTGATGTAAATAATCTCGGCAAAAGAGAAGAGGGGAATATTATCAGGATAATGACAAAAGAAACCATAAAGGCCTTAGAGCAAGAGGAGGAAGCGAGACTAAAGGCCGAAAGGGAAAGGATAAAGGAGATTAAGACCGCACAGAAGGAGGCTGAAGCAGAAGAGCCATTAATAACTGACTATATAACCGTCAATTATCAGGATGTAACTGCTATAAAAACCCTTATAGAAGAAAATGTGAAGGGACCGAGGGGTAGGTTATCGGTTGATACAGCAACTAAAACTATAATCTTTACGGATACAGCCTCCAATATACAAAAGGCAAAAGCCTTGAAAGACAGACAGGATAGACCGATCAAACAGGTGATGATTGAGGCGAGGATTGTTGAGGTCAGTACTGATTTTACCAGGGATATAGGAGTTGAATGGACTAGTAGGTACCAGACAACAAGAAATCCCTGGGGAGGAGGTGGACCCGGCGGTAACAGGAACTATCTCTATACTTTTGCCACAAACTTTGCCATGCCCATCGACACTACAGCGGGAATGTATTTTGCCAACACAGCAGCAACAAAGGTCCTTAACGCACAGATAGCCCTGGCTGAGACAGAGGGCCAGGCAAAGACCCTTTCTGCGCCAAAAATTATTACAAGAGATACAGTAACGGCCACCATAAAACAGGGCACAAAGATTGTAATCCCTTCAGGTACGGATGCGAGTGGAAACAAAACATATGAACAGGTTGATGCCACGTTAAAACTTGAGGTTACCCCCAAGATAACACCAAATAACATGGTTATTATGACTATTGATGTTAGTGAAGATGAACCTGATTATGCTCACGCCATAGGTGATAATATTCCAATCAAAACCAAGAATGCCAATACAGAGTTGATGGTTGCCAGTGGAGACACAGTTATTATAGGAGGAATCTATAAAGAGAGCAAAAGTACTAGAGAGCAGCGTACTCCATGGCTCAGCAAGATACCTATCATTGGATGGCTTTTTAAGCTAGAGAAACGAGCAACTGGGAAAAGTGAACTCCTCATCTTTATTACACCCACTGTATTGCCAATTAGTAAATAAACTTTAATCAAACAAACTAAAGGGAGCGGTTATAATTTATAATCGCTCCCTTTAGTTTTTTATACGAAAAATCCTCCAGTGAAAATAGCTATATAATCTTCAGGATATCCAAAAGATTATCTATATAATAATCAGCCTGTAGAGCTTTGCTTTTGTATGCGATGAGGGGTATGCCAGAGGCCTGACAAACAGTAGAATCTACTTCAGAATCACCTACATAAAAACACTCCTGGGGTTTTATCCTAAAAAAATTAAGGATCTTGAAGATAGACTCCGGATGTGGTTTGGGGTTTTCCACATCTAAGGATGAAACAACTATGTCAAAATAGTGACTAAGTCCGTTTAATTCAAGAACCTTTCCTATGGTATTACTCCGATTTGTTGCCACTGCCAGACCATAATCCGGTTTTAGAACATCAAGCACCTCTTTCAGGCCTGGCTCTATAACCATGTCCTTTATAAAGGGAATGTAGTCAAGCTTTAACCGATATTCCTGGGCCTTGGCCACATAAGTGGTACCTCTAAAGATATGATTTAACGATTCCACGACAGTATGCATGTGAACAAACTCTACATCTTTATCTGTCAGGGTAGGGAGACCGAAATGGAACAAAATATGGTTGTAGAAATTAACATTGGCCTGGCGCGAATCAAACATAACCCCGTCGCAATCAAATATAATCACTGATACACTCATAGGCTTTATAATCTACTAATAGCTAAACAAAAGATCAATCATAACTTGCAATAGGTCTAATTTTATGTAAATTAATAAGCACTCAGTTGTGAGCCTTAAGATGCTGGCAGAATTCTTAACCATGAAGTATTTCTTTCATCAAGAAGCTGAAAGCTGATCGCTGAAAGCTTATAAACAAGGGACAAATGGAAATAAAATCAGATTATCTCATCATTGGAAGCGGCATTGCCGGGCTCAGCTTAGCTCTCAAGGCAGCACTGGGAGGAACAGTTAATATAGTAACAAAAAAAGAGACAATGGATGCCTCTACCAATTATGCCCAGGGTGGTATTGCCTCAGTGTTAGACCCTAATGATTCATTTGATCTTCACATAGCAGACACATTAGAGTCTGGTGCCGGCCTATGTAACGAGCAAATTGTTCGCATGGTTGTAACAAATGGTCCTGATATGATTAAGGAACTTATCTCTCTTGGGGTTAACTTCTCACATAATAAAACACAGGCTGACAGATTAGATCTCACCCAGGAAGGGGGCCATTCCAGAAGAAGGATTGTCCACACTAAAGATCTTACCGGGCAAGAAGTGGAAAGAGCCCTTATCCACAATGTGGAGAAGAATAAAAACATTACGATCTATGAGAACCATATGGCCATAGACCTGATTACTACCTCCAAATTTATAAGAAGAGGCCTCTCAACGAACGAGACTGAAGAGACATGCTGGGGGGCCTATGTTTTGGACATAATCACAGGCGAGGTAAATACCTTCCTGTCCAGGATAACGGTCCTTGCAACCGGGGGAGCAGGTAAGGTGTATCTTTACACCAGCAACCCTGATATTGCCACTGGTGATGGCGTGGCTATTGGGTACAGGGCCGGGGCAAAGGTGGCAAACATGGAATTTGTGCAATTCCATCCCACATGCCTCCACCATCCGATGGAAAAAAATTTTTTGATTAGCGAGTCAGTCAGGGGTGAGGGAGGGCGATTAATTGATAAAAAGGGCAATCATTTCATGGAACACTACCACCCCTTAAAAGATCTGGCCCTGAGAGATGTTGTGGCACGATCAATTGATTCTGAATTAAAGAAGAGCGGCGATGAATGCGTTTATTTGGATATAAGTCACCGGCCTCGGGATTTTATAAAAAACCGGTTTCCAAATATCTACAATAGGTGCTTAGAGTTAAACATAGATATTACTAAAGAACCAATTCCAGTGGTGCCTGCTGCTCATTATATGTGTGGTGGAATCTTGACAGATAAACAGGGACGTACTAATATAGACAACCTCTACGCAATAGGTGAGGTAGCCTATACCGGGCTACATGGTGCAAACCGGCTAGCCAGTAATTCTCTTATTGAGGCCCTCGTTTTTGCACAATCCTCATTTAAAGACAGCGCCAAGATTATCTCTGGTAAAGATGATTACAAACTCCCACACATTCCTCTGTGGGACTCGGGCTCAGCAACAGACAGCGATGAATCTGTAGTCGTTTCCCATAACTGGGATGAGGTAAGAAGACTGATGTGGAACTATGTAGGTATAGTCAGGACAAATAAAAGGCTGGTCAGGGCCATGAGGAGGATAGAGGTCATCCAACAGGAAATCAAGGATTACTACTGGGATTTTATAATCACAAGGGATTTGTTGGAACTGAGAAATCTGGCAACTGTTGCCGAGTTAATAATCACCTCTGCTACCACGCGGAAGGAAAGCCGTGGCCTTCATTATAACCTGGATTACGTGGAAAGGGATGACAAGAACTGGCGTCATGATACGATTATTTAGGAAAAAGTTATAAATACCTAAAATTAAGGTTGGAATAAAACAATTCGTTCTTTAGGTACTCGAAGGGCTGTTCCCTTTTCCTCTGCCACGCCAGCAAAGGAAAAAGTAAAAAAACGTATGTGTGGTTCTGTGGCTATTTAGATAATAGAAATTAGGTATTTAGTAACATTTTAGCTCTTTTAAAACTCCCCCTGGCCTTTATTAAAGGCCACATAGTTATCCTTGGTGAGACGCATGAGCATGGGGATGTCTTTTTTTACCATGCCGTCTAACATGGGGCCTCAGCGTGCCGCTTCAAACAATGTGCACGAGCAACTCGTTATTGTTTTCTATGGCCTTTGTTCGTGTGCACCAATTTGAAGCGGCCTACCGACTCGTCATTGTGAGGGCATGGTAAAAAAAGACATCCCCATGCTCATTCACCAGGTAATTTCAAAGAGCTAAAATGTTACAGTATTTATATCATTTACCAGAGAGTAATCGGGAATCTCACCCACAAGCGCTCAAATAGCTTATCCCGTCCCGTAATCTTGAGCCATGTCATTACAAAGGCATAGAGTAAGCCCAAAGAGATGGCGCCAAGGACCATATATAGAAGCCCCATAAATATAAGTCGGTCAGCCTCCCATGCCCATTCAAAACAAAAAGGGAACATATCAGCTCCTTTTGATAGCACCAGAATCTGTTACAACCTTACCAAGAACCTCAACCGGATTCATTTCTGCCTCTTGCGGAAATACGGGTAGATATCTATAAGACAGCGAGAACAAAAGTATTCCGTAGCCAATGGATCCTATTGCAATTCCCCACTCCTGCCAGGTTGGAAAGTAACCCATAAATTTGTCAAATGGCATGACTGGTATGGCAAGGGTCTGAATAGTAAAGACAAACCTGTTAAACACAATACCAGTAACATTCATCAAGGCACCTATAATAAGAAGGTAATTTCTCTCTCTGAATTTTGGTGTTATAAGAATAATTGCCGGAATAATGCCGAAAATCCCAATCTCGGCAATAATAAGCCAGATTCCATAGGTCTCCTGATAAAAATCCATAAAGGACATCCCAGCCCGAGGGACAACCCCATAGGCCCAGGCAATCGTGTCCACGATCTTGAGAATGATATAGGTGGCAAGCAGCCAGCCTGAAATCTTAGCTAACAAGTTAAAAACACTCCTTTTAACCAATTCTTTTCCAGTGGCCTTTTGGGCTATCCACACACAGAGCAAGGTAAAAGATGGGCCTGCTGCAATGGAGGAATGGATGAATAAGAAGAAGGTCCACGGCCATATAAAAAAGCCCTCTCTAAAGGCAAAAGGGCGACCAAACAGCACTCCAAACATTCCCCCCAGTGAGCCTTGATGAAAGAAAGAAAGAAATGTTCCTGCAGCAGCAAATAGGGCCACTATGTGGTGAAGGTTATTGCCAAAGATGTCAATTTCTGGTATCTCCTTTAGCTTTCTATTGGAAAATATCAAAGGGAGATATTCAATAGTTAACACACCAAGATATGCAGTGATACAAAAAGATACCTCGGTCAACATTGAATGGACATTTGCATGCCAGAAAATAAACCAACCCCTTAGCGGCTGTCCAATATCTACCGCAAGCATTGCAATGGCAGCTGAGTAACAGATAAAACCGATAACAACAGCTGCATTGACAATAGCCTTCAGGTTTTCACGGAAGGGATAAATAAAAACTTCGCCAATGATGTGGGTCAAAAATCCTGTAAAGAATGCACCTGCACCGAGAGCAATCACAGAGAGGTCAAATACGATCCATAGGCCAAAGGCAAAATAGTGATTCATGTTTGTCTGGTTCAGTCCTTTATAGAAACATAAAAAGGCTGACACCAAGCCCCAGGTAATAAGAACCAGCCATAGAACCATCCATGGCACAAATGTCCTTAACGAGCATCTTTGAACACCATTGGGGATTAAAGCCAAATCCATGATTAACCCTTTGTTTTGTTTTTAACCAATTGAACCATCTTATTTCATTCACCGGACAACTGACAACGTGCAACTGACATTATTTAAACTCACCTTCCAGATAGTTATCTGCCATGCGCCTCACCCAGTTTTTAGTGCTCATATAATATACCTTGGGCTCCGTATTGAGCCTTTCCAGCAATCTGAAGGCATAAGGACTCTTGATAAGCTTGGAAACCTTATGCTTAGGTTTATTAAGGTCACCAAAGGTAATAGCCTTTGTAGGGCAGGCCTGGACACAGGCAGGAATATATTCATCCTCTTTTAGATCTCTTCTACCCTCTGCATATGCCTTTGCCTTGGCCCTCATGAGCCTGTGATGGCAGAAGGTACACTTCTCTACCACGCCTCGCATCCTCGGAGAAACCTCTGGAGAGAGGTATCTATCCATGCCTTCAGGGAATAAGGGATCAAACCAGTTAAAATACCGTGCATGATATGGACATGCAGCCATGCAGTATCTACAGCCTATACACCTTGTATAGATCTGACTTACTATTCTCGTGTTTGGGTCTTTTCTTGTTGCTGTTGCCGGGCAAACAGGTACACATGGTGGATTATCACACTGCATACAAGGCCTGGGGATATAAACTACCTCAGTTTCTGGAAACTCTTTTCCATTCGTTACCATGTAAATCTGAAGCCAGGTTATGTTCCTTGTTTTATCTGATTCATCATAAAGTACCGAAACATTGTTTTCAGAGGCACAGGCAATAGTGCATATACCACAACCAATACACTTATCTAAATCAATAACCATCCCGTATTTATTGCCTTTAGTATACTTTCCCTTTTTCATTACCTACCCTTTGCCGCGAGGGCCTCTATATCTTAATCAACTCAACCCTGGTATTCCACCAGACAGGTTGCCCACTCAAGGGATCCTCGACCTGGTCAATTATCTTATTAGGGTTGACACCCTTTCCCTTTAGGTGTTTATCATAGGCAGTATGTCCAAGACCAAAAGGGACAAAGATAACACCGGGCATAGCCCCATCAAAAAGATGAATCCTTACCTTTAACTCGCCCTTAGGGGACCTTATAATAGCCTTTGAGCCTTCCTTTAAGCGATATTGAGATGCTGTTTTTGGGTTAACCTCCACAAAAAGATCATCTCTTTTAAGTTGATGATTGAAAAGTGTTTTATTTAAAAATGGTGGATTTCCTATCCATCCACTTGCTAGGTTGATTAATTCCATAGGGAAAAGAAGCAAGGGATATTCCTTCTTATCTGCGCCTGATTTTATCTCTTCGTAGTGAGGCATATATACTTCATCTCCCTTGGAGCTTATGCCCAAATTTATGAGGGCATTATCAAATGATTTTTCCTTTGAATAGGCTTTAAGGGCCAGCTCTATTTCAGTGGAGAAAAATTCAAATTTTTTGCTTGGCGTTTTGAAGATATCTGACCATCTGCCAAAGGAGTGGGCAGGAATATACCAGTATCCATTTTTCTTAATATCCGCCCAGGAAACCTTCTCATTCCCTGAATCATAAAGCCCTCTGACCCTCTCCTTTAAGGCCTCTTCAAAATTAGTCCACTGAAAGGAACCGGCAACTTGTCCACCTATCCTATTTGCCAAGGATATGATCACATCCCCACTGTGTTTTGTCCTATAAATCGGTTTTACCACTGGCTGAGAAAGGGCATAAAGGGGGTATTGAATCCCAGTTGGCCATACAATATCAACTATCTTCTCAAGATGGGTATGATCAGGGAGTATCAGGTCTGCCATAAGGGAGGTTTCATCCATAAACGGAGAGAAGCTCACAATAAAGGGTATTTTTGCCAGTGCCTCGATAAAACTCTGGCTGTCTGGGATAGTATAAACAGGATTTGCAGAACACAATAGAAGTGTATCAATAGGGGAGCCATGGCCACTATTTATCGCCTCTGTAAACTTATGTATAAGGCTCCTTGAAAACGGGTATTGTGGAGTTCCAGCACAATCTACCCTTTCTTTTATAAGGCCATCCTTGGCCACTGAATCATATTCTACATCCGACCATTGAGCCAAAGGAACATCATCTGTTATTAGAGACCCTCCTTCTTTATTTACTCTTCCTTTTAGTGCATTAAGGGCATGTACAGCCATAAACTCATATAAACTACCAGGCAGTGTACCTTTCCCCCTTCCAGCAATGGCAATAGGGGCATGAGCTGACGCAAACTTTTTGGCTACCTCAATAATTACTCGCCTCTTTATTCCCGTGATATTTTCTACCATCTGGGGAGAGTATTTTTCTAAAACAATTTTTGAAAATCCCTTATGTTCAGCTCCTTTTTCATCAAACCAATCATAGAAACCAAAGCTATGATTTTCGATGAATTTTTTATGATACAGTTTTCCCTTGATAATTACATGAGCAATACCCATGGCCAGGGCAGCCTCTGTTCCTGGAAATGGGGCAAGCCAAAGGTCAGCCTTTGATGCGGTATTTGAGGCCCGTGGATCAACCTGTACCAAATACGTTTTATGTTTTTTCCCATTATTGGCCCACTGCCTCCATGTACTCAGCATCCTACCTGGGGCGCCCCATCCATCCAAAAGGCCACATCCAAAGCTCAATATTAAATCGGCGTTTTCCAGATCAAATGCTATAGGGCCATTAGTTCCCTGCATAAGGAAATTAGCCGTAGCATGGGTATCTTCTTCTCGTGGCATAAACATGTAGTTTGGGCTTCCAATAGAGTTGATTAGTCTTTTAATGAGAAGGGCCATGGTAGACCGAGACTGATTTCCATCAATAGCTGCTAGTTTTTCTGGATTTCCCTTATCCCTCAACCCTTTTATCCTTATAGCCAACTCATCTATAGCCTCATCCCAGGGTATTTCTTTCCATTCCTGAGATCCCCTTGGTCCAACCCTTTTCATTGGTGCCTTCCACCGGATCCCTCCATTATATAGAATCTGGAGACCTGCCATACCAAGGGGGCATATTGCTCCTTGATTTACTGGATAATCACTTCTCCCTTCTATCTTTACTGCTCTGCTGCCAACCTTTCTGACCTCAATACCGCATGCACCAGGACAGAGCGTGCAGACAGTTTTTATATACGAAAATTTCCCTCTAGCCGGCACTGGTACCCATGACCAGTTCTGGGTCCATATGGCTATATCATCAATAAGTTTCCATGGAAGTGGGGACAACATGGTTCCCCCTAATCCTCCCACAGCAAATTTGATAAAATTCCTTCGGCTAAATTCCATTTTGTCTATCCTCATTTATGACATACAAAACAGGCGTTGTTGTTTTCCTTTCCTTTTCTCTTATGGCAGTCAGCGCAATCATCCATTTTCATCTTATCCCATGTGTTTTTCTTATATCCAGCAATATTTCTCCCCCAGATATCGATACTATAACGGGTTAACCTATTAACCTTGTATATAGGTGGAGTTTTTCTTGTAGCAAAATCTCCATGGCAGACCTTACATTCAATGTTAGCCATCTTTACATGGGCAATGTGAGGGAAATATACGCAATCTGGTTGGCGTGAATAGATGAGCCAAGGGATTTCCTTTTCCGGCCCAACATAATCACTAAAAAGCTTTACCTCCTCTGGGTTTTCACCGAGTGGGGATTCTGGATCCTCATGACAATCCATACACTTTCTAATTCCAGGGATTCCAGAAAACGTGCCATCTTTGTAGAAGAAATGGCATTCCTCACATTCTAATCCAGCATCCGATTCTGGGCCATGACTGGAGTGAGAAAAGCTAAGTGGTTGACTCTTTTCAGAGTAAAGAACAAGAGGAAATACAATCCATCCAACAATAAGGGCTGCAATTAAACCAACTAAGAAGAATATCCATCCACCCATTTTAGGCCTGCTCAACCTTTTCGAATCAGCATCCATACGATCCTCTTTTGTTCTCTTTTGATCAATAATTAATTGCTGACCTTTTATCCAATGTCCCTTTCTTTGTCAAGAGAAAAGAACCTGGCCTCCTTTCCCTATACATCACGGTTTATCCTCCAACCCTCACAAAGGTTACCGTGAACTTTTTAAATAAAAATTTAAAGGAATCCTTGAAGATGAATTTTAATTTCTTGACGCTTGTCCTGTTGATAGATAAAATTTAATATAAATGTTAGAAGATAGATAAAATAGCACTTTTTATACTGGAGGAGAAAATGTCCAGAGGCTTTATAATTATTCTTATCCTGCAATTAGGGTTTTTTATTCATGGTTGTACTACCTTAGAATATATAGATGGTAGTTCAAAAGAAGAAATAAAAAAATTCAAACTGGCTGGATATGGAATGCGGAATG
>Ga0209991_10001623_pt1 | contig 10250 bp, 12 predicted proteins | sample ChitaG_FD_183167 | JGI IMG/M metagenome (GOLD analysis project Ga0209991, IMG submission 183167) | Deep subsurface microbial communities from South Pacific Ocean to uncover new lineages of life (NeLLi) - Chile_00310 metaG (SPAdes)... | ecosystem: Environmental > Aquatic > Marine > Oceanic >... | reverse complement strand
GATTTCCTTTAATCGCTGGTCCATCGTCTGGATCATTTTAACAGGATTTTTTCCGAAATATCTTTCTGGGTGAGGGGAGAAAGTCAGGACAAGAGAAGGCAATTTGTGTTTTTCCGCTTCACTTGCAAGAAATTGAAGTATCTTTTTATGTCCGAGATGGATTCCATCAAAATTGCCGATAGCTGTTACAGTGTTCTTTGTCAGGGTTGGGAAGTCTTCAATGCGTCGGATTATAAACATGCCGTTAGAGCTTAATGATTTTTGTTTTCTCCATGTACAGCATTTTCAGCTGATGGAGTCCGTTATTGAGCAGGGTTTCCTCTTCGGACTTTAAATTTCCTTGTGTTTTTTCTTTGAGGAGATCGAGAAGATCGATGAGTCTTTTGGCGAGATCTATGTTTTCATCGATCTTTTTTAAGACCGGATCTTCTGCAGTGCCGAGTTTGAAAAGAGCTTGCGTGTAGAAGGGGAGGAAAAGTGAGCTGAAATCTAAAGGCGGAAGCATTTCCTTTTTATTTTCGGGTGTTTCTGTCTGTCCTTCTTTTTCTTCTTCATCTTTGCTTTTTATATCCTTATCATTGTCTGTCATAATTGCCTCCAGAATGTTTCAAGATTTGAATAGTTTTAAGGGAAAAGCTCCTAACAAATAAAATATTGTTTTCTTGGATCGGAAAAAAATAATACAATATTAACTCATTTTATTCAAGGAAGTGAGACAAATGAACGAGTTCTCCAAAAAAAAAGACACTTTTGAAAAGCTTGTTAAGATTTTGGATGTCCTTCGAAGCGAGAAGGGATGTCCATGGGATAAAGAACAGGATGAAAAAACGATTGTGAATTATTTTCTGGAAGAAGCTTACGAAGCTGTCGATGCCGTATTATCAGGAGATCCTCAGTCTTTGAAAGAGGAATTGGGGGATGTGCTCATGGAGGTGGTTTTCTTGTCCAGGATATTTAAAGAGAAAAATGAATTCACGATCCAGGATGTCCTTGAAGGTATCAATAAAAAGATGCTTCGACGTCATCCTCATGTTTTTGGTCCTAATCCGATAGACAATTCTGATGAAGTTATCAATTTGTGGAATCGACAAAAAAAGAACGAAAAAAAGAGGTCTTCTGTATTGGATGGAATGGCATCCAATCTTCCATCACTCCTCAAAGCTTTTCAAATAGGTCAGCGTGTCTCTTCATATGGTTTTGATTGGAAGCGGCCTTTGCATGCGCTGGAGAAGGTGAAGGAAGAACTCGATGAACTTGAAAAAGCTCTTCAGTCAGGCAATAAAGAAGAAGCTGCTGAAGAAATCGGAGACCTTCTGTTTTCTCTGGCAAATGTTTCTCGCCTCCTGGATGTCAATCCCGAGATTGCACTCCGGCAGACAAATGACAAATTTATCAGGCGATTTCGTTTTATTGAAGAGAGACTTAAAGAACAAGGAGATGAATTAGGGAAGGTCAGTCTTGATGAATTGGATATTTTGTGGGAGGCTTCCAAAGCAAAAAAGGATAATCTCTAAAAGAGTTAGTAGGATTTTAAGGATTCTACTTGAACCCTTGAATCCTCGAATCCTTTGCATAAACTGCATCAACTAATCGGGAGAAGAACCAAAAGAATTATTTCAAGAAAGGATTAGGCTTATCGAGATTGGCCTTCATTTTTCCTTAGAAAGAGACATGCTTTGATGAATTCATCAATATCACCATCGAGAACTTTTTCGACTTTGACAATCTCAACGTTTGTACGGAGGTCTTTAATAAGCTTATAGGGATGCAGAACATAGGAACGGATCTGGCTGCCCCAGGCGATTTCAGACTTTGCCTCCTCTAGTTTTTCTAATTTTTCCAGTTTTTTCTTTTTTTCAAGTTCATAGAGTCGGGCCTTTAACACCTTCATGGCTGAAGATTTGTTTTTGTGCTGAGACCGTTCATTCTGGCATTGAACAACAATTCCTGTTGGAGTGTGTGTGATTCGGACGGCAGAGTCTGTAACATTGACATGCTGTCCCCCCTTGCCCGATGCACGGTAGGTGTCGATACGCAGGTCATCGGGATTGATGTCCACTTCGATATCTTCGTCAACTTCCGGATAGACAAAAATGGCCGCAAATGACGTATGTCTTCTTTTGTTGGCGTCAAATGGAGAGATTCTGACCAATCGATGCACACCTGATTCCTGGCTGAGGTTTCCGTAAGCATAGTCTCCCTGGATTCGGACAGTCGCGCTTTTAATGCCGGCTTCCTCACCGGGTTGTGTATCTAGAATTTCGGTCTTATAGCCTTTTCTCTCAGAAAATCTCAAGTACATGCGCAGGAGCATTTGAGCCCAATCCTGGGATTCTGTCCCCCCGGCACCTGGATGGATTGTTAGAATGGCATTTCTGGTGTCGTCTCTATCAAAGAAAAGAGCTTGAAGTTCGGCCTCGTTCAACTCTGAAGCAAAGTCATCGAGGATCTGAGTAACCTCAGTTTCAACATTCTCCCCCTCGTCGGCAAGCTCCAGGCAAACATCCAGTTCTTCCTTTTTTTCCTCCATTTTGGAATAGGATTGAAGTGTTCGTTCCAGTCTTTTTTTGTTCTGTTGAAGAGATTGGAAGCGGCTTTGGTCTTTCCAGACATCTGGGGAGGAAAGATCTTGATCTATGGCAGTGATTTCTGACTTTTTTTGATCGAGGTCAAAGATAACCTCGGAGTTCTTCAAATTTGGCGATGAGGTCTTTCGCGCTGGTTCTGAGCTCAGATAGATAAATCTTTGATGGTGCTTTTTTCGTCATTTATTTCTTCTAATCAAGGCAAGAATAAGGAATAGAAAGGATAAAGTCAAGCTGGTGTAGACAAGTACATCTCCGGTTAATGAATACAACGTCTTGGACGACAGAGGCGTGATCTGACCGGTCAGAAATGTCTGAGTTTCCAACTCCGACTTGGCCAGAATTCGACCGAAGGGATCGATAATTCCACTGATTCCCGTTGTTGCGGATCTTAGCAAAAACCGCCGGTTTTCAACGGCTCTTACCACTGCAATGGCAAAGTGTTGATAGGGAGCTGAACTCTGCCCGTACCAACCATCGTTTGTGAGAGTGGTGAGGAATTGGGCCCCGCTTTTCGTGAATTTTCGGACAAGATTAGGAAAGATGATTTCATAACATATCGGGGAACCGAATGGAAAATTCTTAAACGAATGAAGCCGAAACTCTTCTCCGGGAGTGATCTCTCCTATGGCATGGGTCATCTTGTTAATGAACGAGAAGATCTTTTTATAGGGAGTGTATTCTCCGAAGGGGACAAGATGCATTTTGTGGTACTCGGTGTAGGAGAGATCCGGGCTGAGACAGAGGGCTGTGTTAAAATACTGGTTTGTATCTTGGAAGGGAAACATCTCATTTGTACCTAAAAGAAGTGTACTTTGTGTTTCTTGGACAAATTGAAAGAGGGACCTCTTGAAATTCTGGTAGAACTCACTGGGACAGCTGAAGCAGAGAGGGACAGAAAATTCAGGCCAGATAATTAGTTGAGAGCCGGAGGTAGAGGCGGCATTCGATAAACCGATATGTTCGTTAAAAAGCTGCTGAATTTTTTCGTAAGAGATGTCCGGCCAATAGATGTCAGAAGAAACATTGCCTTGAATGACAGACGCCTGGAATGTTTCTGAGGACGGGGTGATCTTCTTTAGACTCAAAAATCCTCCCAGATGAATAAAGAGGACAATCGCTAAACCAGTAAAAAAGTAGGTTTTTATTCTGGTTTGGATAGAAAGGACAAAAAGACTTTGAAGCAGAACGATGACGAAAGATAAACCATAAATACCGGTCAAGGAAGACATCTGGATGAAGTAAAGGTTTTGGTATTGGGCATAGCCCACGAGCCCCCAGGGAAAACCAGTGAGGATATGGGCAAGGGCATATTCGAAAACGATCCAGAGAAAGGGAGCCATAAAAAAAGCGGCTTGAGGGAAAGCCCGGCGGATTTTGGAAAAAGAAAGAGAAAAAAAGGCCCAGAAGAGCGATAAAAAGAGCATGAAAACAATATAAATAAGGATACTGAATCCCATTGAAAGATCTCCGTAATGGGCTGGGACATCAGGGATCCAGTAAAGAAGGACGGCGTAAAACGAAAATCCGGCAATCATTCCCAGTAGAAACGATTGTTTTGGTGTTTTTTTAGAGATAATGAAGAGTAAAGGGATGAGCGATATCCATATAAAAAAAGACAGGTTGAATTTAGGGAAGGCCAATGCGGAGAGCAGGCCACTCAAAAGCGCAAGCAGGATATCCACTAAGCGAATTTTCATTAGTGAGATGACTTCGCGTCATTCAGGTCCAAATCTTATCTCTGCCTGATAACAAAATAATCTTTAGCTTTTGTATCGGTTCGAACCAATTCGGCCCTTGCCTTTTCTGCGAGTTCCTTTGTCGCATATCCACCAATTCTCACTCTGAAGATGCTTTTCCGGTCAGAGGAATAGGGATCGAGGACAATCACGTTGAGGCCTCCCTCTTTTAGCTTATCTGCCGTGGCCTGTGCTCCTGCTCGATTGTTAAATGCTCCGACTTGGATGAACCAATCCAAATTCTGCGGCTGACTGTTTGGTGTTGCTTTCTTCTGTTGAGGCTCGCTCTTTTGTTGAGGTATAGTTTTTTCAGCGAGCTTCGTTTTTGGATCATCGATGGGGACTGTTTTTTTCCCTGTGATTTTTTCTAAAACCTGTTCTGACCCTGATTGGGATGCGAGAACGATTTCAGTTCTTTTTTTTCCAACAGAGATTCCGAGGAGGAAAATGATGACACCGAGGATGATGATCGCCAAAAAAATGATGACAAGCTGAGAACTTGAAAACTGTAATTCTCTGTAATCTTTACTGCTCATTATGTTCTATTCGCTCCCCTCCTTTTTTTCCGTAAATGCCTTTAGTAAATCAATAGGAAGGGGGAAGATAATAGTGGAGTTTTTTTCGGTGGCAATTTCTGCGAGAGTCCCCAGAAACCTTAACTGTAAAGCTTGAGGATTCGTCGATATGATATTGGCTGCTTTTATGAGATTGTCAGCGGATTGAAATTCACCTTCGGCATGAATGATTTTTGCGCGACGGTCTCTCTCGGCTTCCGCCTGTTTGGCGATGGCACGAATCATATTCTCCGGAAGGTCGACATGTTTCATTTCCACAAGCGTGACTTTTATTCCCCAAGGATCGGTGTGTTTATCGATGATATCTTGAAGTTGTGCATTGAGCTTTTCTCTTGCAGAGAGGAGTTCATCCAATTCAACGACTCCCAATACGCTCCGCAGTGTTGTTTGAGCCAGCTGGGAAGTGGCAAAGAGAAAGTCCTGTACCTCCACGATCGCTTTCGTTGGTTCCAGGACTCGGAAGTAAACGACGGCGTTGACTTTCACTGAGACATTATCTCTGGTGATGACGTCCTGAGATGGAATATCCATGGTGACGATTCTGAGGCTGACCCTGACCATTCGATCGATTGGAGGGAAGACAAATATCAAACCCGGCCCCTTGGGTTTCTCGAGCACTCTCCCGAGACGGAAGATGACACCCCTTTCGTACTCTCGCAAAATCTTTATCGAATTCATTAGATAGAGTACGACAAGGGCGGCGATGATGATGGGATAAGTTAGTACCATTTTTTCCTCCTCGACATGTATGATCTTTTAAATTTTCGTGACCTTAATTCTTAAATTTTTTAGAACTTCCACAACCTTAACTTTAGTTCCGAGTGGGAGGTCTTTTGTTGCTTCTGCCTGCCAGATTTCACCGTGTACAAAAACTTTCCCCTCTGGAGAAAGATCTGTCTGGGCGACACCGACTTCTCCGATAAGACCCTCTTTTCCTGTAGAGGCCCTCTGTGCATGCGCACGGATTGCGATGACGATCAAGAAAATAAATATCAAAGAGAGGCCGAGAGCCATGGGGATGATAAATTTAAGGCTGGGCCTCAATTCCGGTATAGGGGCGTTTATGAGCATGATAGATCCAATAAGCATCGCGGCTATTCCTCCTAAAGATAGAATCCCATAACTTTGTATTTTTATTTCAAGGATAAAGAGGCCGATGGCCAGGATGATGAGGATGAGTCCCACATAGTTTATTGGGAGAATCTGAAAGGAAAAAATGGCCAGCAGGAGGCAAATCCCCCCTAAAACTCCAGGAAGAATCGCTCCAGGATTGGAAAACTCAAAGTAGAGTCCGAGCAGGCCGATCATAAGAAGGAGATAGGCCAGATTGGGATTCGAAATGGTGATGAGAAATTTCTGTCTTCCTGTCATGGGGATAGAGATGATCTCTTCATTTTCAAGGTCGAGAGTCCACTCTGTTCCATCGAATCTCTTTATGGATTTCCCATGAAAATGCCGGATGATTTCTTGCTCATCTTCTGCGATTAAATCGATCAGATTCCCTTTCAGAGCCTCTTCCTCTGTGTACGAAAGACTTTTCCTGACGGCATCTTCAGCCATCTGTATGTTTCTTCCTCGTTTTTCTGCGATGGATTTGATGTAGGATGCCGCATCGTTAGTGACTTTATCTGACATGGTTTCATCCATCTGCTGGCCGGTAAGGGAGATGCTTACAGGATGGGCGGCGCCGGTGTTGGTACCGGGAGACATGGCAAAAATATCGCAGGCCATCGAAATGAAAAAACCGGCGGATGCGGCTCGTGATCCACTTGGGTGGACATAGGCAGCTACAGGTATTTCAGAATTGAGGATCTTTTCCATGATTTCCCGCATCGAACTGTCTAATCCGCCTGGCGTGTTTAAAACTATGATGATAAGTTTGGCATTTTCAGTTTCGGCCCTGTCGATCGCATCACATATATATTCCGATGATACGGGATGAATGGCCGTGTCAACAGTAATTTTGAATATCGAAGAGTAGCTTAATGCAGATAAAGCAAAGAAAAGAAGAGAAATAACCAGAAATTTTTTCACCCTGATTTCATTATAGGAGTGAGCCCGTGTCAAGTCAATATTTTATCTTGACTTTTTATTTTCAATAAATTAAGTATTGTTTATTCGTGTTTTCAAAAGGAGTTTTTAATGATCAAGAATGATATCGCCCTGATGCTTGAAGAGAAGTCAGAACTCAATCGGGTTAAATCATTGCTCATGGTGGATACTATTCTTGCATCTTTAAAAGAAGCGCTTGCTAACGAAGAGAAAATTGAAATTAGGGGATTTGCGAGCTTTAAAATTGTTTCCAAGAAAACCGGATTCGGCAGGGATATTCGCCGCAAAAAACAGATCAAGATTAAAAGAGGAAAAAGAATCAAATTCAGGCCAGGTCAGGATCTAAAAAACATCCAGTCCTAGTTAATATCTTTTCTCAGTCTATTCAATCACAATGAGCAAATATAAGGTCAAACCTGCAAGACCTCAGGGCCTAAGAACTTCGCCTCATAGGTCAATAAAAGGAAAAGTCACGACTTCACATTTTGCAAAGCCGTTTTTGTTTTCCGGGTCTTTTGAAACGTTTTTGTCCGGCCTTCCTGATGTTTTGGCCGCAAGAGATCTTAAAAACCTTATTTCACTTCTGAGGAACGCGAAAAAAAGGAATAAATCCATCCTCTGCGCTCTTGGAGCACATCCCATAAAATTGGGACTGAATCCTGTTTTTATTGACTTGATGAAAGAGGGATGGATATCTGGATTGGCTCTAAACGGAGCCGGAATTATCCATGACTTTGAAATCGCTTTTTCCGGATACACATCTGAAGATGTGGGGAGACAAATTAAACATGGAGGCTTCGGGATGTCGCGGGAAACCGGGACAAAACTCAATGAAGCTATTTGTGCAGGCCAAGACAACCTCGGATTGGGAGAGATTGTAGGAAAAATGCTGGCGTCTTCAGCATTTCCTTTTAAAGACTTGAGTTTGCTTGCCGTTGCTTATGAACAGAACATTCCCGTGACGGTTCATGTGGCGATAGGGACTGATACTATTCATTTTCATCCTAAGGTGAGTGGAGGGGCGTTGGGAAAAACCTCATTGAGAGATTTTTTTCTCTTCTGTTCTTTAGTGAAGGGATTGGATGACGGTGGGGTCTTTTTGAATATTGGATCGGCTGTTGTGCTGCCCGAAGTCTTTCTCAAAGCCGTGTCATTCGTCCGGAATAAGGGAACGGATCTAGATGGATTTTCTACAGCCGTTTTTGATTTTATCCACCACTACCGTCCACATCAGAATGTTGTGAAAAGGCCTTTGGGGAAAAAGGGGAAAGGCTTTTATTTCATAGGTCATCATGAACTCATGATACCGCTGCTTGCTGCCGCCCTAAAATCAAGTTAAATTTTCATAATCCGACATCAATATTCTAAACACTTGTTCCGATTGTTCGATGGTCTTCTCCAATGAACCTGAAGTATCGATAGTGTAATCGGCATACTCCAATTTTTGTTCAGAGGGCATTTGACTCTCGATTCTTTTTTGGGCTTCTGCGTGATTGATCTGATCTCTTTTTATCAAACGCTCAATTTGAATGTTTTTTTGGCAGTGTGTGATGATGATTTTATCGAAATATTTGGCGTGTCCGGCTTCAACAGTCAGTGCAGCTTCAGATATAAAGATTTTGTATGATCCCTGGTTCTTCAATTTTATTATCTCTTCTTCCTTTTTTTTAAAAACCAGAGGATGGAGGAGATTGTTGATAAAAAGGCGTTCCTCCTTGTCAGAAAAAACGATGGATCCCAGTTTGGTTCGGTTTATGGTGTTGTCCGATTTTAATATAGTGGGACCAAAACGGACGACGATTTTTTCCCAGGCAGGTTCATGGGGTGCCATGAGCTGGTGTGCCACAAGATCAGCTTTATGAATGTAACACCCGAGTTCTTCAAGGACTCGAGCGACAACGGATTTCCCCGAGGCAATTCCTCCACTCAATGCAACGATGAGCATTTCAATTTCCTTATTAGGATTCTAATATTCTGAGTTTGTTGGAGGCTAGCTGTCTTCAGTAATAAATTGGACTTCGTCGCTAACGAGTTCTTCGTCGAAGTTGAGAGCGACCCCTTGTTTATTTCCATTCGTTCCGGTTTTTTCCAGGCGGACTACATGCCCTGGAAGACTCAAGTTCAATTTTTTGTCTTCTGATAGAGAACTCGGAAGTTCAATTTTAAGAAGTAGTTTTGCGCCAACTGTGATAAGAGCCTTGAGTTCGAAATAAGCGCCCGTTGAACTTATATTTTCAATCATTGTTTTTTCTGAAAAACTCTGGCCGTTTGCTAGCATCCCTTCAATGATGGCTGAAAGAGGAAGATCGAGCCGGAATTCTATACGCCGATTATCCTGTTTGGAATTTGTTTTTTTGTTAGTCATCGTTACCTCGAAATATTTCCTTTGTGTTAAAACAATGCTGAATTGATGGCATAGAGGGCCAACTGAAGACGACTGTGTGTATCAAATTTGGAATAAATGCTTTTTATGTGGGATCTCACCGTATTTTTGCTGATAAACATGGCTTCCGCGATTTCATCATTGCTCTTGCCTTGTCCGATCAGCCTGAGAACTTGAAATTCTGTGGGTGTGAGCTGGTCTAATGTTTTTTCTTTTAAATCACGTCCGACAACGGAAATGATACGATCCATTATACTGCTCATCTTATCTCTAGGCAGCCAGATTTCTCCTTTGAGGACGATGCGGACAGCTTCAACGAGCTGATTAGACGGGTCATTGAGATCGAAATAGCCTCTCACGCCGGCATTCATCAAACTCACGACTTCTTCATGGGAGGGGATGTTTCCGATCAGCATCAGCTGCGATTTTGACCGCTCATCAAATAGGTCTCGGATGGCTTTACAAATTTCACGGATATTGGGCAGAGGCTCTGTATTGGCAAATAGAACAATCTTCGGTTTGAGATCTTTGATGGATTCAATAAAGACATCAATCGTACTTTTTTCAATATTGACCACTTCCAGGTCTGTTGCAGGCTCCAGGGCTTTGAGAATACCTGAAAGGATCAAATCTGATATGCAGTAAATAAGAATGGTGACTTTTTTTTCTTCCGAAACCGGAGTTTTCTTTTTAGTCATGGATTACACTTCTTCTTTTATTCTGTTAAAAATAGAAAATTCCAAGGCTCAATTTTAAATTATGTTATATAATCGAATTTCCCTTGTCAAGTGTCTATCCGCTCCAAAGGGTTAAGTGGTGGGGAGAGAATGTTAGTTTTTGATGGGATGAATCTTGTATGTTTTGTCTAAATTTATAGAAATCAGCGGTTTGTTTCCGAGGTCCTCATCTAACTTGG
>Ga0209991_10001621_pt1 | contig 10251 bp, 9 predicted proteins | sample ChitaG_FD_183167 | JGI IMG/M metagenome (GOLD analysis project Ga0209991, IMG submission 183167) | Deep subsurface microbial communities from South Pacific Ocean to uncover new lineages of life (NeLLi) - Chile_00310 metaG (SPAdes)... | ecosystem: Environmental > Aquatic > Marine > Oceanic >... | reverse complement strand
CTGCTACGATCTGCCAATAATCCTCTACCGCCATATCCGGTGAAGTAGGCACCTGTAGCGCCTATAGCTTCTCCAATTCCAGCTACGGCACCGACGATGGCAGGGTTCAGTACTCCGCCCAGCGTGAATGTAAGAACCATGCCGAAGCCGGGCATAACCAGGGTCCCGCTGGCGAGTATGTTGATGAAAAAGCAACCGACATAGCCCCAGCGTGCTATTTGGTCAATGTATTCTCGATGTTGGATGATGAGAACACATGAAACTATGGTAATCGTTAGAGAGATCCCGCCTATTAGGACTTCCCGCTTAGTCGGTTTCCTCTTCATTTTTGCCAATTATACAGCAAAAACATATGAATGAAGCCGAACTCTCGGAGTTCATCGGCTCATTGTACTGAGACTACAGTCACTTCAAGAAAGGAAACATGACCAGGGCTGAGGGCAAGGTCAACGAGCCGGAGGCTTTGCAGCTGCCGACCTTGGTGGGTGAGACCCCGCCCCCCCCTTCCCCCTTACTGGTCATTCCATGCCCTTTCCAGAGCCTCTCAGTGCTCTCTGGGGCGATTTTCCGTAGCTTCGGACAAAGAACCTGATCATCGCAGCATGGCCACATAACTGTTGAGGGACACTCCAATGGATCTCGCTACAGGTTTGCACTTAGCCCTGAGGCAGTGGAAAAATCTTCCTTCGGGGAGAAGCTCAGACAAGGCCTCATAGTGTCCCATTCCTTTGGCGAATATGAGGTCTGCCGACTCAAACTCTCGTTTGAACCGGGCTGAAGCCAAAGAGAAGACGATGCCCGGTGAAGCTATGCCCGTGCTCATAACCTTCCCGAACTCACCTTCCAGGCCAGTCTCCTTCACGTCGTCCAGTGTCAGATCGTCTTGAACAGGCGCTGGTTTAACCACATAGATAACCTCGGCAAATTGCTTCATCCTCTTGACCATAGGCAGGTCGAAGTATATCTCCCCGGCGTTATCAGCCAGGTATAGCACCTTGCTCGCTTCGCTTAGTTTTGTCATAAGATGCTCCGAGTCATCTATGGCAAAGCTTATCGGTTTTCTGATATCGTCCTTAATAGAATCGAGCTCCCTGAAGAAATCGATGGCGTTCGCTGCCGCGGCAAGTTCGAGACAATCCCGAAGGTCATCCTTGCAGGGATTGCTTCGGCTGCTGCCCCTCTTTCGGCTCGCAGCCACGGTTCGCGATGACAGCTCAGGATACAACTCCCTGGCCAGCGTCATCTCCCTTTCCTTCATCGCTCTATAAGGGTCGGCATTGCGGGTCACCTCTGTTACCACCTTGTGAATCTTGGTGGCAATCACAATAGATAATCGGTTACAAGAAAACTCATCCTCCAGTATCATCATCGCTTCTTCTGTTGCCTTCTGCTTCAATAACGCATCGCCCGTAGCCAGGTCAGCCGCCTGGCGAATCAATCTGTGCAAGCACTCATAGCAATCCGGCGTCAGTTTCATGCTGTTTCCCTTGAGTTAAGTTTGAGCAACTCGTGCCGCTGTATTATAATGATATTGGCTATGTTTGAGAAACTGGAGCTAATCGAAAAGCGCTATGACGAGCTAAGCCAATTGCTGGCGCGTGAAGAGACAGTTACTGACTACAAGCGGCTTCAAGAGCTAAGCAAGGAGAAAGCTGATCTTGAGGATATCGTCGGCACCTACCGCGAATACAAAACCAGGGGCACAGAACTGGCTGAACTCGAAGCTCTGCTCGATTCCCGCGCCGAAGCGGAAATGACAGCCCTGATCAAGGAAGAAGTGGGCAAGTTCAAGCAACAGCAAGAAGATCTCCTTGGCCGACTCAAGCTTGCCCTGATGCCCAAAGACCCCAATGATAACAGAGATGTCATTGTTGAGATAAGAGCCGGAGCTGGGGGTGGGGAGGCAGGCCTTTTCGCTGCAGACCTATTCCGCATGTACAGCCGGTATGCCCAGACCAAAGGCTGGCAGGTAGAAGTCATTGATAGCAGTCAAAGTGAAATTGGAGGTTTCAGAGAGCTGATATTTGAAATCAGTGGTAAAGGCGCCTTCAGCCGCTTCAAGCACGAGCGCGGTGTCCATCGGGTGCAAAGAGTGCCAACCACTGAGGCTTCGGGCCGAATTCACACCTCGACAGCTACGGTAGCGGTCCTGCCCGAGGCCGATGAGATTGAGCTAAACATCAGCCCTGATGACATCAAGATGGAATTCTTCCATAGTAGCGGTGCCGGAGGCCAAAATGTAAACAAGGTAAGCACGGCGGTTCGCATTACGCACTTGCCCACAGGCATAGTAGCCTCCTGCCAGGATGACAGGTCTCAAATAAGAAACAGGATGAAGGCCATGGCGGTGCTTCGGGCCAGGCTGCTTGACCTCGAACAACGGAAGCAATCTGAAAGCGTAGACAAAGAGCGGAGGATGCAAGTGGGCGGCGGCCAGCGGGCGGAGAAGATTCGCACATACAATTTCCCCCAGAACCGGGTTACCGATCACCGCATCGGCTCAAGTTTTCACAATCTTCAACAGATTCTGGAGGGAGAACTGGATGAGGTCATCGAAGCCGTGTCGAGCAGAGAGCAGGTCGAGCAATTGGAAGCGGCTCTTGCATGACTCTAGGCGAAGTTCTACAGTCGGTTACCCAAGCACTACTTGAGGCGAGCATGGATGATGCCCGTATGGAGGCTGAGCTTCTGCTGGGCCACGTCTTGAGGATGTCCCGAGCGCAGCTTTACACAGAACCAGGGAGAAACCTGAGTACCGCAGAGACAAAGGATCTGAGGCGCCTTGTGAGGCGTCGCCTTAGCCACGAGCCTACCGCTTATATCTTGGGGCACTGCGGATTTTACGGCATCGAGTTCCACATCGATCATGGCGTTTTCATTCCCCGACCGGAAACAGAACTACTGGTAGAGAAAGCTATCGAACTCGCCCGCCGCATATACTGCCCCGGAAAGCAGATGATCATCGCTGACATCGGCACAGGCTGTGGAGCCATCGCCGTCAGCCTTGCCTTAGCATTGCCCCAGGCCAGAATTTACGCCACGGACATCTCAGCGTCTGCGCTACAGCTAGCCGAGAGGAATTGCCGGCGCCACGCCGTCGATGACCAGGTCGAACTCTTGAGCGGGAATCTGCTTGAGCCACTACCTCACCCCATAGATATGATAGTCGCCAACCTGCCCTACATAAAGAACAGTGAGTTTGAAGATTTGAGCCCGGAAATAGTGGATTTTGAGCCGACTGTAGCCCTGGCCGGTGGCGACGATGGCCTGGACAGAATACGGCAGATGTCGGAACAAATGCCGGGGAAACTCAATGACGGAGCCTGTCTTCTTCTTGAGATAGGCCGCGGACAGAGGGACGCGGTAACTTCGTTGATAGATAGCTACTTCCCACAGGCCGATATCGAGCTAATCCCCGACCTCGGCGGTATCGACAGAGTGGTGCAGGTCGTACCTCAGTCATCAGTCACCAGTCGTCAGCCATCAATTCATACGAGGGAGTAAGATGACAGAAGGTATAGAACGGCTGGCTCAGTTCATCACAGAGTCCAGAAGGATTATCGTGTTCACCGGCGCCGGGGTAAGCACGGAGTCAGGCATACCCGATTTCCGCAGTCCGGGCGGAATCTGGAACAGATACGACCCTGAGGATTTCACCATCCAGAAGTTTCTCAGCAGCCCGGACTCTCGCAAGGCTTTTTGGAAGATGTCGGCCGAAGAGGGGTTTCTTGCCCAGGCCGAACCGAATCCGGCCCACTATGCCATCGCCGAACTCTACGAGTCAGGCAAACTGGATTGTGTCATCACTCAGAATATCGACAACCTGCACCAGAAGGCAGGAGTCCCTGGAGACAGGGTTCTTGAGCTTCACGGCAATATGAAGTGGGTGATCTGCTCAGGTTGCCGTACGCGCTTTCGCTTGCTTGAGACGTTACAGAAGATAAAGGAGGGGGTAGAAGTGCCCGATTGTCCCGATTGCCGCGGTATCCTGAAGCCGGACGTAGTACTCTTCGGAGAGACACTACCGGTGGTGACGTTACGGGAAGCTACTCGCCGGGCACAGAGGTGCGACCTTTTTGTTGTGATTGGCTCCGCCCTCCTCGTTTACCCAGCTGCCTATATACCGACGTACGCAACCAGTGCTGGCGCCAGATTAGCTATCGTGAACTTGACCCCCACACCACTCGACCACGAAGCGGCAACGGTGATCCGGGGCAAGGCCGGCGAGATCATGCCCGGAGTGATGGAAAGGGTACGGCTTCGCCAATCATCAGATTTCAGCTGAGTCTTACCGAGGACTAGCCCACGGTTTTGCGGATGCGCTTGATATCTACTGCCCTGCAGGTCTTGTCATCCACTTCGACAAGAATCGCGTCGAAGCTGACCTTCCCTTTTCCCGCCGGTAAGCGCCGCCATATCTGGGTAAGGAAGCTGTTGATTGCAGGGTCCGGTTCGACCCCGATAACCGAATCTACGGGACCAACCATGCCTATGTCGGAGACATAAGCGGTGCCTCGGGGCAATATCTGAGCGTCAATAGTACCCACATGAGTGTGGGTTCCCAACACGGCACTGACTCGACCATCGAGGTACCTCCCCATTGCCATTTTCTCCGAGGTTGCCTCAGCATGGAAGTCGACAACAATCGGAATTGACTTGTCCTCAAAGTCAGCCAATAGTTGATCCATGGCTCGAAACGGGCAATCGAAATGGCCCATGAAAACGCGCCCCACGAGATTGACTATCAGGACATTGCCGGTAAGCAAATAGCCACGACCAGGATTCGGCGGATAATTCAGTGGGCGGAGCAGGGCGAGTTCGCTATCCAGATAAGGAATGATCTCCTTGTGGGTCCAGATGTGATTCCCTGAGGTTATGACATCAACACCAGCATCAAAAAGCTCCCGTGCCGTACTTAAGGTCAGTCCTAAGCCACCGGCAGCATTCTCGCCATTGCCTATTATCAGGTCGATGCCATATTCACGATACAGGCCCGGTAGAAGTTCTCTCACCGCCGCTCTACCGGGCTTGCCGATGATGTCGCCTATTGCCAGTATTCTCAATTCTACTTAGCGTAATCTATGGCCGTAGTCTCCCTTATCACTACTACTCTTATCTGGCCAGGATAGGTCAGGCTCTCCTCTATCTTTTTAGAAATATCCCGAGCCAATCTCACCGCTGCCAAATCATCAACTTTGTCCGGTTTCACCATGACGCGCACTTCTCGTCCAGCTTGAATGGCAAAGGACTTTTCCACACCGGGAAAATCGGTCGCTATATCCTCCAAATCCTTAACACGTTTCAGATACCGCTCCAGGGACTCACGTCTGGCGCCGGGCCGCGCACCGCTAATAGCATCAGCAGCGCTGACGATGAAGCCCATAACACTACTGGTCATCGCCTCGCCATGATGTTCAGCAATGGCTTGGACCAGATCTGCATTTCGATCCCATTGTTTAACCAGATTGGCACCTATCAAAGCATGAGGACCCTCTGTTTGATGATCTACCGCTTTTCCTATATCATGAAGCAAACCAGCCTTCTTGGCAGCACGAGCACTGACCCCAATCTCACTGGCCAGCATCCCTGCGAGGTGGGAAACCTCCAGACTGTGAAGCAGGACATTCTGACCGTAACTGCTGCGAAATCTGAGCTGCCCCAGTAGTTTGATCAGTTCAGGATGTAACCCTGTCACCCCGGCCTCGTAAGCAGCTCGCTCACCTTCGCTACGGGCAGTAGCTTCAACCTCTGTTCTGGTCTTGTCCACTATTTCCTTAATACGGGCCGGATGGATGCGCCCATCAAGAATGAGCTTGCTCAAGGCAAGGCGAGCCACTTCCCGCCTGATGGGGTCGAAACTGGAGACGGTAACTGTCTCCGGAGTATCATCAATGATAAGGTCAACGCCAGTAGCCTGCTCCAGGGCTCGGATGTTGCGTCCCTCTCGCCCGATAAGCCGCCCCTTCATCTCGTCGCTGGGCAAAGGAACAGCCGATATCGTAGTTTCCGAAACAACATCGGTAGCGCATCTCTGAATAGCTGCGGCCAGGATGTTTTGAACTCTCTCGCCAGCCTCCTCCTCTATTCTGGCTTCCCACACTCTGACCTGTCGCGAGGCTTGTTCTTCAACTTCCTGTCTCAGCATATGAAACAGAATCTCTTTCGCCTCTTCACTGGATGTGCCGGTGATGGCCTCCAACTTGGCCAACTGCTCTGTTCTTATTGACTGAAGCTCGGCTGTTGTCTTCTCAAGGTCTTTCTTGTGGCTCTCTAAATCACGCTCACGCCGTTCTACCGCGTCTACCTTGCGCTCCAGCGCCTCTTCCTTCTGGTTAACACGCCTCTCTACGCGCTGTATTTCAAGGCGGCGTTCCTTGCTCTCCGCCTCGGCAGCGTTGCCGACCTTGATAGCTTCTTCTCTCGCTGCGCCGAGTAGTTCGGCATGCTTGGTTACTGCTTCATCTAGTAATCTCTGTGCTTCGTTTTTTGTTTTTTGAATTTCCCGGTTGGCTACTAGCTGCTTGATGAAGTACCCGATAAGCATACCCAAGACAAGAGCCAGGGCAACTATTATGTATAGATATTGCTCCATATTCCCTCTTTATGTAGTCGTTATAGCAAATGCAGAACATTTCACATCAATAATAACCTTTTACGCGGTTACCGTCAACCAACTCTTCTGATAAGAAACTACCCGACCCCGTTTGGCCGGCACACTTGAGCACGTTGGGAAAGGTGTCTTATTGCTATCGCACAAGACTGGGCGGTGTTACCCGCAGAATCAATGTCTAAGCCGTAACTGCTCTGAGCGGTGTTCACCGGGATCTCTTGCCCTTACTGGCAAAATGCTCTATGCTAAAAACAGATTTCGCCTTAGCGAAACAGCGTTCAGCAAAAGGAGGAACCGCCATGGAGGGAGAGAGGATTTCATATCATGAGTCGGTACGTCGAGTGTACGATAGGATCAAGAAAGATGGCATGAGCAATATCTGGGACAGGTACGAGTCGCAGGGAATGGGAGGCAATCCCGACCAGCGTTGTCCCTTCTGTATGGGGGGAGCTCGCTGCGACCTGTGCTCCAACGGACCGTGCCGCGCCGACGTTGCCAAAGACAAGAGGGGCGTATGCGGCATCACCGGAGATGGGATGGCAATGCGCATGATGCTCCTGAGAAATGTCATGGGCGCCTCAACCTATCACTACCACGCAGACCAGACTATCAAGACCCTGAGGGCTACGGCAAGGAACAAGACGCCATTCGAGATCAGGGAGCCTGGCAAACTGAAGGACTTCGCCGCGAGGCTGGGCATCGACACGTCGGGATCAGAGAGCAGAATCGCCATTCGCCTCTGCGACTTTGCGGAAGCCGACTTCAACAGGAAGTATTATGAGCCGAGTCACATCGTGGAGATACTGGCTCCTCAAGAACGTAAGGACACCTGGAGGAAATCTGGGATTTTTCCGGGTGGGATTTACGGCGAGATGATGCTGGCCACCAGTTCCTGTCTGACCAATATCGATGGTTACTATGTCAGTCTGGCCCTTAAGGCTATGCGACTCGGCATAGCCACGGCTTATCAGAGCCAGATTGTCAATGAGTACTGTCAGGATATCCTCTTCGGCATCCCCCGGCCACACAAGATGCGGGTCGATCTCGGCGTACTGGATCATGACTATGTCAATGTGCTGCCTAACGGACATGAACCTTTTCTCGGCTTCGCCATGGTGCAGTTGGCTCGAAAGCCAGAATGGCAGGAAGAGGCGAAATCGGTGGGAGCCAAAGGTTTGCGCATAATCGCCAACATCGAGACCGGTCAGGAGATGATTCAAAGGTGGGACATGGACGAGGTCTTCTATGGTTTTACCGGTAACTGGATTATGCAGGAGGCAGTCCTGGCCAGTGGCTGTATCGACCTTTTCGTCTGCGACATGAACTGCTCCATGCCCGTCGACCCGTCATACGCCCGGCAGTACAAGTTCAAACTGATACCGGTGAGCGAAGTGGTTTCTTTTGAGGGCATTGCTGACCGCATCAACTACGTACCAGAGAAAGCTCAAGAGCAGGCTGCGCAGCTCTTGCAGATGGCAGTGGATAACTTCAAGGAACGCAGGACGTCTGTCGCGCCAGTGACGCAATTACCAATGAGAGAAGCGCTGGTCGGCTTTTCCACCGAGAGCATTCTTGATGCCCTGGGCGGCACGCTCGATCCTCTCCTGGAAGCTATAAAGAACGGCGCCTTAAGAGGCGTGGTCGGTCTAGTCTCTTGCACGACGCTGAGAGATACGGGCCAGGACGTGCACAGTATTCGCCTCGCCAGGGAACTGATTAAGCGCGATATGCTGGTGCTATCGATGGGATGCGGCAACGGAGCTATGCAGGTCGCGGGTCTCTGTAGTCCTGAGGCAAGGAAATTCGCGGGCCCCGGACTCAGCGGGCTTTGCCAGAGCCTGCAAATTCCTCCCGTTCTCAGCTACGGAACGTGCACCGATACCGGACGTCTGGCCGACTTACTGGCGGCCATCTCCCGTGCCCTGGGAGGCGTGCCCATCCCTGACCTCCCCGTCGCTGCAGCCGCCCCCGAGTACATGGAACAAAAGGCTACTATCGACGCGTTTTTCGCCCTGGCGCTGGGTCTTTATACCTATGTCAATCCTGTGCCCGCTGTTACCGGAGCGCCCAATCTGGTTCGCCTGTTGACACAGGACTGTAAACAGGTGACCGGCGGCATACTCAGTGTCGAGGAAGACCCCGTGCAGGCGGCGAATGCCATCCTGGCCCACATAGAGGCGAACCGGAAGAAGCTGGGCATATGAAGTCATTTTCCCGACTCACAGAGTTTATGCGGGATTATGAGCGATGCTATGATAGGCTCGCAATATGAAAGTATTGGGCATTATGGGCAGCCCCCGAAGGCAAAGCAATACCGAGATTCTCCTCGATAAGGCGCTGGAAGGTGCCGGGCAGGCAGGAGCCGAGGTCGAGAAGGTGCTGGTCTCAAAACTCAAGATCTCACCGTGCGTGGAGGATTATGGCTGTCTCAAGGCCGGTGAATGCTCCATCGTGGATGATATGCAGTTGGTCTACGAGAAGCTCCTGGAAGCGGACCATGTTATTCTTGCTTCGCCGATATTCTTCTATGGTATTACCGCCCAGGCGAAGGCACTGGTGGACAGATGCCAGGCCCTCTGGGTCAGAAGATATGTGCTGAAGACCCGCGGCGAAGATAAGCGAGTGCGGAGGGGTATCTTCATCTCCGTAGGTGCCACACGGGGCGAAAAGCTCTTTGACGGCGCGGTGCTCACCGTGAAGTACTTCTTCGATGCTATAGGTGTGAAATACGCCGGTGATTTGCTAGTCAGAGGCATTGACGACAAGAGCCAGATTGAAGAGAACCCTGCGGCCTTGCAAGATGCATTTTGCCTCGGTCGGGAGCTTGTTTCTGGAACGGGAGACCCCCAATGAAGGCATCGGTGGTCGGCAGTCTGATCAGGATGCTCGACTCAATCGTTGCCACAAGCCATGTCTCGTTCGAACCCGAGTAAGGCGAGATGTCCGCTCTTGTAGGCGGTAAGGGAGCCGGCAAGACAAGCACCGTCATGGCACTGGCTACTTCGCTGAACCCCAGTTCCGACACAGCCTGGGTGCTCGGTTATGATGTGAGCAGGGATGGCGACAGAGTCAGCGAGCACATCGGTATCGTCTGTCAGGAAATCAGCCTGAATATCTATATGACAGGCACAGGAAATCCGGGCTTTCATGTCGCATTGCGTCGTTTGCCGACAGGCAGAATCGCTTCAGCACCGTTTTGCCACGGGATTTCAGGGCGCGCACGTGACGGGCAGGAAGATGGAACCGACGCATTCCTCTCGGTCTTAACCGGATCTTAACATTCACAAGTTATCATTACGGCGTACAATTGGCATAATGTACCGAGAGGAGACTACAGTCTCGATGATCGGTAGAGGCAAACCTGCGAGGGAGGTGAGACACCGTGAGTTTGAACTTTAGACACTGGAAGATCACAACGGGAGTATGGGTGTTGGTGGCAGTAGCAGCTTTAGCAGCAGTGCTGGTACTTGTGACCACCCGACCGCCGGGTCCCGATGTTGTAGCCGAGGTAAACGGCCACAAGATAACGAAGCAGGACGTACAGGAATTCCAGACGCGAACATATCTATGGTACGGCCAAAACGCAACGGAGGAGCAGGCGCTGGAGCAGATGATCGCCGAGACACTGCTATACCGGGAGG
>Ga0209991_10001620_pt1 | contig 10251 bp, 7 predicted proteins | sample ChitaG_FD_183167 | JGI IMG/M metagenome (GOLD analysis project Ga0209991, IMG submission 183167) | Deep subsurface microbial communities from South Pacific Ocean to uncover new lineages of life (NeLLi) - Chile_00310 metaG (SPAdes)... | ecosystem: Environmental > Aquatic > Marine > Oceanic >... | reverse complement strand
CTACCTCGCCTGGTCTCAATATATACCTGGTCACCACCCTGTATTCCCAGCTTCTCTGCTGTTTCAGGGTGAATGTTAACCATTGGCTCCGGATGCATTCCACGTAAGGTAACTATTTGTCTTCCGCCTGAATGTCGGAAGGGAGCCGATTTCCAGCTAGTAAAAATTAAGGGGTATTCTTTGGCTAATTCAGGGTCGCTGTATGGTGTCTCAGATAGTTCATAATATGTGGGTAGCGGGTCGAACCCCCACCTCTCAAGCTGGCTGGAGTATATTTCGACCTTCCCTGATGGTGTTTCAAAACCATTCACCTCATAGTAACGGTACTGCTTAGTGCCCGAGATTACCCCTATCTGCTTTAATTCCTTAAAGGTTAGTCCTGCTGGTTTTAGAATAGCATCCAAGCACTGCTCTTCATTGTCCCAGAAGTACTCCTCCAACTCTAGCCTCTTGGCCAAGCCATTTAATATCTCATAGTCGGAGCGGCATTCACCTGTTTGAGCCACCTTCTGTTGCACCTGAGCCACTGGATAAGCAGGCGTGGCGACAATACTGTCATGCTCTAGATAGCTGGTAACCGGTAGGACTATATCAGCTAGACCAGCGGTTGGTGTCATAAACATGTCAGCCACTGCTAGGAAATCTAGCCTGTTAAGGGCTCTATAAGTTTCCCTGGCATTACTATAGGTGAGCAATGGGTTGCACCCCTGAACATAAGCGAGGCGAATAGGATAAGGGTCTTCATCTAAAATAGCTTTTATTACGCTCTGGGGGAGAACATACCGGAAAGGCGGCATTAACTTGTATTCAGCACCAACTCTCCTTTGCCATTTAGCCATTGGCATTTTATCCCATAGCTCTAATTCAGGTGAGCGGCGTCCCACCAATGATAACGCTGACCACTGTAGTTCGCCACCTGGGATGCCGAGGTTACCGGTTATTGCCCTCAGGATAGAAAGGGCACGACCAGTTTGGAAGCTATTCACATTATGGTCAAGCGAATTCCCCGACTCAATGCAGGCCGGTTTATTTGCGGCATAGAATCGAGCCGCTTCTCTAATTGTCGCCGCATCTACCCAGATTAGCCCCTCGATTTTCTCTGGCGGGTAATCCTGAACATGAGCTTTAAGCTTATCAAAACCGACTGTCCAGCTATCAACAAAATCCTTATCAAAGAGATTTTCATTTATTATTACGTTAATCATTCCCAGGGCTAGTGCTAGGTCTGAGCCTGGCCTAACTCTCAGCCACAGGTCCGCTTTCTGGGTAAGGCCTATTGCTCTTGGGTCTATTACTATAAGCTTGGTGCCTCTATCTAGGGCTTGGCGGATTCGCTCGTAGATAGGGGGAAAGTTCTCCGCCGAGTTTAATCCCCATAGTACAATGCAGTTCGGTGGGTATTCATGGTCAGGAATTGGAAGAAACCCACAGGTAACTAGCGAGGCAAACAATCTCGGCATATGGCAAACATGTCCCTGTATGGCAAGGTTTGGGGTTCCAAAAGCATTGGCAAATCTTGCCAAATAGCTGTCTTGTAATCCCTTAGCAGCGCCGTGTATCATGGCTACTGACTCAGCGCCGTAATTGTCCTTTGCCTTGGTTAACTCACTGGCTATTATATCCAGCGCCTCATCCCATGATAATTGCTGCCACTTACCTTCGCCCCTCTCCCCTAGCCTTTTTAGCGGTTGCCTTAAGCGCTGAGGGTGGTAAAGATATTCCAATGATGCCAAGCCCTTTACACATAACCTTCCCTTATTTACCGGGCTCTCAGGGTCCCCTTCTATTTTGACCGCCTTACCGTTCTCTAGGTGAACTAGTACCCCGCAACCCATGTAGCACAAGCCACAGGTGCTCCTTACCACCTCACTTGTAATCGGTCTACTCATTTGCTATTGCCACCTGTAGAAGACCACGGGGTATCCATCTGCTCTAACTAATTCTTACTCTCTTCTCCCTACTTGGTAAGGGTTGCCATTTGTCCCAGAAGTCATCTGCTTTGGCTGGCTTCCCATAGCCTAGCAGTTTATCCATCCTAACGTAGAAAGAGTCCGCCCACCTTACATTATCGACAAGCCACCTCACTGACTGGTGAAACCAGTTATCTGGCTTACTAAACGGACAAACACCAATACAGATGGTACACGGTTTGCCGATAGCTGCCCACTGACCGATACATCTCTCAGCATTTATCGGCCACTTTAACTCACCAGTAACATTCGACACATTGTGCCCTGTGGTTATTCTCTCGCCACGTATAATAGCATGTGAAGGGCAGGTTTCAGCACACCTTTCACACTTTGAGCAGAACTCGGTTACGCCAAAATCTATTGGAGTGTCAGGTACTAGGGGTAAATCGGTAAGCACTTTACTAACCCTGACCCTGGGACCGTACTCCGGCGTAACCAGCAGCCCGTTTCTCCCCAGCTCACCAAACCCAGCCTGCATCGCCATTGGTATGGTCATAGCGACATCATTAGTGGTGCAATCTATAGCCTTGTAGCCCATAAATTGAATGAACTTTGTCATATAATGATTGGTAATAGCCATCCGGCTGTAACCATAGCTGGTTTCAGCATCGGCAATATAGGTGGGGAAATACTTGAGCATGTTATAGTCCTCACCAAAACCCATAACTATGGCATATTGATACTCCTCGGGTACTTCCTGTGGATTGTACTCTGAATCAAGGAGCTGATAGGTGTGAGTATAGATAAATCGTCTATCCAGTTTGCATATTCCAACTAGGTCAGCGCCAAAGTATATGGCTGCATTTTTAATATCCCTGGTTAGCCTTTTGGGGTCAGAAATATCTATCTTTTCTCCCTCTGGCGGCGGGGAGGCCATGGTGACTTTGCCTACTCCATAGGATTTCACTTTCTCCGCTATCACCCGAGCCAGAGAAGAAGGACTAGGTTTAGCGGTATGGAAGTAGCCCATAAGAATTCCCTGCCGGACACTGACTCTTAAAGCCTGATCCTGAAGGGTATATCCAGGCATTTCTTTGCTAGGAGAGTATTTAAAAGCCCACTTTTCCAATATCCCCTTTACCTTAGAGTCCCACAGAGGGCGACTAAACATAGTATACTTCTGGTCAAACCTGTCTACTGGCCCGACAATATACTTTTTCTCCCATTCATCCAGGGTAAGTTTTTTCATCGCCACCCCCGATTGTTGTTACTTTAGCTTCCCCACCCAGCTTCACCTCGTCATAAATCGCCTCAAAATAGGCTACTTATAATATTCTTCCCAGCCCATTACTTTAATAGTGGCTTCTATGCTCTCGTCTATTGGAATTAGCTTGTGAAGCTGGAATTTACCACCCTTAACCATGCTCCTCCGCGGCGAAGCAACACCTTCCGAGCCTGAGTGCCTTAAATACTAAGAAGGGGGGATCCGGGTTACAGTTTTGCTCCAGATAAATTCCTTCACTTCTTCATCCGATCTGAATTTTCCCATATCGTAATGCTCATGGTGAACTATTTCTTTCAGCTCTCTCCGAAAACGAGCCCTCTTTTTGACGACACGAAGTGTTGGTTGTTTGTATTCTGTCTCTTCGTCAGGATATCCCAATGGTACAATGTGGTCGACTGTATAACCATCAGGAATTCCTAACACCTTTTTAACTTCTATTTCCGTGGAACCACCCTGGATTGTTGCCCAGGCAGTGGCTAAGCCGAAGCATGCTGCGGCTAGTTGAATAGTGTAAATGCAGTTAGATAAACTCTGGCGCAAAAGGACATTTCTATCCATCCACACCGGGTACGTAGCCTGTAATCGCGGATCACCGCAGATTACAATAATGACCGGTGCCGTGAATAAAAAGGGTTGGACGGCTACTCCACGAGTTATAGTTGGGTCTTTCTCCACTTCCTCTTTAATTATTAGGGCAATATTCTTTGAGATGGTATTCTTTGTTTCAGTATCTTCCACCACTACAAATTCCCATGGCTGGCTATTTCCTGCTGAGGGCGTGTATCTGGCTACTTCGAGTATCTTTTCCACAGTTTCTTTTGGTACGGGCTCCGGCTTAAACCTGCGGATGCTCCTCCTGTTTTTAACTAACTCAAGGAAACTCTCGTAATTCACCGCAGTCCCCCTTTCACAATAACAACTATGGTGTTTCTCAGATGTCAGCTCAAATCGCCCTCAGGATAAATTAAATGGCACAGCAGTGAGAGCACCGCTGGGCTAAACTTGGCTTCTAATAATCTATCTCCGCCGCTTCGTTAACCACCCAGATAGGCCTTCTTCACATGTTCATCATTGGCTAGCTCCTTAGCGTTACCCTCTAAAGCTATGCTACCCACTTCCAAGACATATGCCTTGTCAGCTAGCCTAAGTGCCATACGAGCATTCTGTTCTACCAATATAACACTTACACCACCTCGGTTAATATCTGTAACTATATTGCCAACCTCCTCCACTAATATAGGCGATAAACCCAGGCTTGGCTCGTCCATCAGCAGTAGCTTGGGACTAGTCATCAGGGCACGAGCCGTAGCCAGCATCTGCTGCTCACCACCACTTAGACTCCCAGCCGGTTGCCCAAGCCTTTCCTTTAAAACAGGGAAGTGTTCAAATATTTTCTCTAGGTCTCTAGCTATCTCACGCTTATCTTTACGTAGATAAGCCCCCAATTGCAGGTTGTCTAGCACCGTCATGGTGGCAAAAACCCTTCTCCCTTCGGGGATGTGAGCAATGCCTAACCTAACAATCTCGTGGAGTGGCATACCATCTATCCGCTTACCTTGATACCATATCTCACCTGACGTCGGCACCTTTACCCCAGATATAGTCCTTAAAGTAGTTGTCTTACCGGCTCCATTAGCTCCGATAAGAGTGACTATCTTTCCTTCATCAACCCCAAGTGAAATACCTTTTAATGCTTCCGCCTTTCCATAATGTACCCTCAGGTTTTTAACCTCAAGCAACATCTACTCATGCCCCCTCTCTCCCCAGATAGGCCTCAATTACCTCTTTATTTTCCCTTATCTTCTCGGGTAGCCCATCAGCAATCTTTCGCCCATAGTTTAATACTACAATCCTATCACATAGACTCATGACTGCCTTCATATCATGCTCTACCACGACAATGGTGATGCCCCTATCCCGTAGCTGCCTGATTGAATCTATCATGGTTAGTGTTTCCCCTGGGTTCATGCCGGTAACTGGTTCATCTAGCAGTAACAGTTCAGGATTAGTAGCCAAGGCTATGCAAATACCGAGAATCCGCTGATGCCCGTGGGGCAGATTCTGTGCAAGCTCACCCTTTAGCGAGGCTAAACCCATGAACTGTAATATCTCCATAGCTTTGTGCTTGATAGTCTCCTCCTCTTTACGAGCCGCTGGACTGTGTAAGAACTGCCTTAATAACCCTGTCTCATAATTTATATGAAATCCGGTAAATACATTATCAAAGACGGTCGACCTCATAAATAGGGTTGATAGTTGAAAGGTTCGCCCTATCCCAATCTCGGATATCTGGTGTGGTCTTAGTTTACTTATTTCTTTTCCCTTAAATATCACCTTACCACTGGTTGGTAGATAGAAACCATTAATCACATTGAACAGGGTGGTCTTGCCAGCACCATTGGGACCTATCAGCCCTAGTATTTCTGAATCGAAAACATCCATGTCTAAATCATTGATAGCAGCCAGCCCACCGAAGTATTTGCTTAAGTTCCTAATCTCTAGTAGCGCCATAAATAACCTCCGACAACTACCCTGTTAGCTACCTCTGCCAGGGACTGGTAAACCCCTAATTCTCTTACCTATTTGGCTAAGTATACCGGCTAGTGGGGGAAACCGCTGCGGAATACTCAAAATACCACCGGGCAGGAAAATAATTATTAGAATTAATACGATAGCATAGGATATTGGCTGAAACTCCTCAGCAATACGTAGAAACTCAGGTAGAAATACCATCACTCCTGCCCCAACAATTGGTCCGGCGATAAAATAACCTAGACCACCAATAAGGGCATACATCTGGACATAAATGGACTGGATAAAGCTAAAAGTGGTTGGTATTAGCAAGTTCTGATAGTGGGCATAAAAACCACCAACTACACCGGCAAAGAAGCAAGCAATAACCGCTGCAGCTAGTCTGTATCTATAAACATTTATGCCTTGCACCTCGGCTAATTGAACTCTTTGCCCAATCGCCGTCCAGGCTCGACCAATCCGTGATTTATAAAGGGCATAAAAAACGAGCACATTCACCACCAGCAGAAATAGCACCAGATAATAGTAGGAGGCCTTACTAAAGAACACAAAAGAACCTATGGTAGGGCTGGGTATGTCTAAGAGACCCTCCCACCCACCAAAAAATTCTACCGAGCCCATTACTTCCATTACGATAAAACTAGAAACGAGGCTCATGCCAAAAAATACGAGAGGACCAGCCCTAAGCGCTATAGAGAAAACTAAGAGGGCAAAAAGGGCAGACGCTATCCCGGCTATGGGTAGGGCAAGCCAGAAAGACAAACCTAGCCTCGTTACCAACAGGGCTGAGGTATAAGCACCTATTGCCCAAAAACCAGCTTGGCCACAGGTTATTAGACGATTCTTCCATATCATGCTAAAACCCATGCCCAGCATACTGTACATGCACATATAGATAATAAGGTGCAGAAGGTAATTACTCGTAATGATAAATGGCAGTAATACTAAGATTAAACCAACAACACCTAACAGTGTTTTCTTAACCACTTTTATCTCTGCCTTTATTCCGGTATAGCTAATGGGCGACCAAGTAGGCCCCCAGGTCTAAAGTATAGGAGCGGTATCAGACAACATAAAAGTATTAGCTCATTAAAGGCGCCAAAGAATTGGTAGCCAAAACTTTCTATTAACCCTATTATGAAGGCAGCTAGCAAGGCGCCAGGCATGCTGCCCATGCCGCCAATAATTATTACCAACAGAACCTTAATGAATATAGCATGCCCCATACCTGCGTAAGCGGCCAGTACCGGTACTATTAATCCCCCTGATACACCGGCAAGGCCACAGCCCAAAGCCATGGTGACTAGGAATATCCGCCTAGTATTTATTCCTTGCAACCCAGCCGTTTCCTGGTCTTCGGCAACGGCACGCATTGCCTTGCCTACCTTTAACTTCATAAAGTAGTACAAACCTACTATTAGAGCCACAGCCAGAAATATCAACAGCAGTTTATCATTGGCGACCACTATGTCCCCGATTTCAGTTCGACCTGTAACCACCGGGGTCATAAATCTATCTGTCTTGCCATAAGTTATCACTGCTGATTGAGTAAGTATTATGGCAAAAGCGATGGTCGCCAGTACAGTGTGGAAGAAACCAGCATAGGTATACCTGATAATAAACCGCTGTAGGATTACCCCCAGCAAAGCCATGGCTAATAGGGCAACAATGAGGCCGATAGCATAGTTAAGGTGAAGAACCTCACAGACAGCGTAAGCAACGAAGCCACCCACCATATAGAACTCAGCATGGGCAAAGTTAAATATCTTCATTGTGCCCAGCACCAGGGTAAATCCGGCGCCTACTAATGCGTATATACTACCGATTGCCAACCCATTTACTAGGCACTGGAAAAATAATCCTAAATCCACTTGGCTAACTTACCCCTAATTGTTGGTATCAAACCATAAGACAGGCTTGTTTATTAGGCAAAGCACTAACACTAGCCCACTTAGTAACCCATCCCCCTCTCCGGCAAAGGAGAGGGGGATAAGGCTATTAGGTGATGAACAGCTCCAATTATACTATTTCAACCCGAAGGCTTCTTCTAACCCGCGCAATTTGATAGTTGCTTCAAAGTTCTCATCTATTGAAATCCGCTTCATAATCACAAACTTCCCGTCCTTAATGATGCCTGGAGCCTGTTCAGCAACAGCGTCGCACGTTCTGGGATTATTCAAGTCAGGTCTAGCCATAAATTTTCTTGGGAAATCTAGGCAGTCAACCTCTAGCCCGTCCATGGCCTTAACTAAGTCATCCACATCCAGACTGTCAGCCTTCTTTACTGCCTCAATGAAGACAGACCAGCCGGCTATCCAGTTGACGGCATCGGTCTCCCAGACCCCGTACTTCTTTTCGTAGGCATCACAAAGCTCAAGAACCCATTTTTCAGTACGGTACTCTCGTGGGTCTTTAAAGCCGCCGACTGCCCCCTCAATTGACTCGACACCAACCTTTTCAACAATCTCCCGCCAGGTCTCCGCCATATTATTGAATATCAGCCCACCTTCATAGCCAACCTCATAGAGTGCTTTAGCCGTAAGTAGGGTTGGTGCTCCGGCTGGGGTAGGACCAGTGTCCACCCAGCCTGGATTTATAGATTTTATTTTGGTGGCAAATGGGGTATAGTCGGTTGCCCCTCGCTTCCAATACAGCTCATCTAATAGCTCTATACCAGCGTTCCCATACTTAATCTTTAGCATCGCAGTGGAACCGCGACCGGTTATATCATCAGGAGCAATGGTAACGACAGTCTTTGGCAGACCCTGGGCTACAAAATGGTCCCAGTACAACTTCTCTTGACCACCAACCCAGAGCAAGGAAGGGGCACGGAATACATAGTGATACTTGGGGTCCATGCTCTTTTCTGTCATACCATTACAAATCATAAACACCTTGTTGGGCTCGGCAACTCCTAAGGTGGCTACAATTGGAGCTGAACCCCACTGACAGATAATGTGCTTTACCTTATCTTCGTAGATTAGCCTTTCTGCACACGCCCGTCCGGCATCAGCACTATACTCATCATCATATGAGATTATTTCAATATTATATCTTTCCCCCTTGACTACCAGCCCACCAGTTTCGTTTAGCCGCTCGGAGAGTAGTTCAAGCCAATTCTTAATCTGAAGCCCCTCTGGAGCCTTCATGGGCACAGTATTGCCAACCTTCAATATCTTCGGTGGCGCCGGTGGTGGTGCTGGTGCTGGAGCTGGTGCTGGTGGTGGCGCTGGCTTAGCACAGGCTGCCATAAGCGGCACCGCTATCAATATTAATGCCATAACTATAATACCCAACAGTTGAAGTTTTTTCATTTCTCTCCTTCCTAGCCCTAAGATTTTAGTCAGCCTAATATTAATCTTCAGCTACTGCATATACCACCTCCTTCTTAAGTAGCCTCTTCTCACAATTCTGTCGCCTATAGAGCTTGACTAACCAATTTCCTAGTGTCTTGTTTAAGCTAAGGCAGTTCTTCTATCTAAATAAAAAATAAGGCTCAAAAAGGCACCAACATGCTGGGCCTTTTTGAGCCAGTTAATGAGGCAATGTATCTTTACGCAATCCCCTACAAACACCCCCTACCCCCTCTCTGCTGGCTGCCATCCTACGGTCTTAACTATGCTTAAGAATTAAACATCAAATGATTTACTTTGTCAAGAGGCATATTGGAGATGGCTTAGCATGCTCCTTGAAAGCTAGCCTTCTTCTGAGAAAGCATCTATAGTAGATATTGCTTGAACAGTCTTGTATGCGGCACTTTGTCCTCAAGCTTAAACAGCCTGACGGCATTACCCCCCAAGATTAGATTCAGGTCATCCTGAGGTATCTCCAGTTTGTCTAATTGCCTTAGGCTCCAGCCAAAGACGTCTACCTGGTGTGCCGGAGGTCCATCTTTCCAGCTTTGATTGGCATAGGTCTCTGGATGAAGCCCTGGCTGCCATTGCTGTGGTATTGATGCCCCCCAGTCAGTACCCCAGATAAGCTTGTCAACACCAATATTGGGGTCGCGCAGCGGTCTTTCATAGAGCTCTGCCCAGTAAAGGCCGGTCTCCAAGTAAACATTGGGGTGTGAAGCCGCTACCTGAAGGGTGGCATCCATATACATCTCAGACCACCACCCCTGCATACCACCGTGTGCCATTATGAGCGGGATATCTGGATAGGCAGCGGCAATGTCATGAGCCAATAGCGGGTTTGCCCACTCATTATTGAGGTCACCAAAGCTCCTGCCCCCCATTCTTGCTCCGGCATAGCCGGATATTGTTCCGGTATGATAAGAAACTGGCACTTTGTACTTTCGGGCTATCTCCATAACCTGGCAGATCTCTTGAAAACGCTCTTGCCAAGCTATCCTTTTTGACGAACTCGGATTCAGTGGCAATCCCTCACCGATGCCGCCTCGGAATAGACCAGTACTAAGTAGCTCGTCAATCTCCTTACAAGCAGCCTCAATAGTCCACTCCTGCTCATCCCGTAGTGCCTTATTCCGCGTCTCAACAGCATTACACATAGCAATGAATTTAT